>Ga0302324_100000904_pt1 | contig 74367 bp, 54 predicted proteins | sample Palsa_T0_1_FD_201949 | JGI IMG/M metagenome (GOLD analysis project Ga0302324, IMG submission 201949) | Peat permafrost microbial communities from Stordalen Mire near Abisko, Sweden - Palsa_T0_1 | ecosystem: Environmental > Terrestrial > Soil > Palsa > Peat permafrost | place: Sweden: Abisko...
TAATCGCGAGCATCGACCCAGATGGTTCCTTCGACGAGGTTGGGGGCTTTCTGGTGGGGATGGATCGTGAGGGCGTAGCAGGCGCGGCCGTTGATTTGCCGCGGGCCGCCGGGCTTGAGGTGCATCTCGTAGTTGGCGGAGACAAAATAGGAGGCATCGCGATTCTCCGGGAGATTGATGCGCTTTTCGTTTTCAAGCAGGGGCGAGAAGACCATGTTACGGAGAAGCTGCGATCCGGTCTCGGAGAGGACTTCGTATGACTTGCCGGTTTCGCGGACGTAGGTGGTGCGAACGATCATTTCGGCGGCGGGAGTGGTGAGGTCTTTACCTCGGAAGAGTTTGTAGTGTTCTGTATCGGAGAAGCCGGCGACGGAGTCGACGCGATGCTTCACTGCGGCATCCACGCCTCGGATGATGGTGGCTTCATCGGGGACCTCGACGGGAGGCTGCGAATGGACCGACGCCGCGACGAGTGCAACCGATATCAGTCCACTGCGCAGGAGCGAGACGATTGAGACGAGGCGGCGTAACTGAGGGAACGAGTTGATCACAAAAAACATCTGACTCCACATTAGCGGTTCGGGCTGGGTTGGGCCCGAACCTCAATTGATTCTGACGGGGCGGAGCGTATGTAGTAACTGCGTGCCGAGTCAGATTATGCGATACGTACGCTATTCTTGAGTGCGATGCGAGGGAGACGGGTGAGAGAAGCATCGCAGGACGGCCCGGAAGACGTGAGCGCGCGTGTGCGGCGCGGAGCGGCGGTGCGCGGCGTCGTGCAGGGGGTAGGGTTCAGGCCATTTGTGTTTCGGCTGGCGCAGGAAGAAGGGTTGGCGGGGTTCATCGGGAACGACACCGAGGGCGTGACGATCGAGGTAGAGGGTGAGACGACGGGCGTGGAGGCTTTCCTGCGGCGATTGCAGTTGGAGGCGCCGCCTTTGGCGCGGATCGATTCCGTTGCGGTGACGGAGCTTGAGACGATCGGCGAGAGTGGGTTCCGGATCGTTGCAAGCGAAGTGCTGGGGCTTGTGCATACAGGGATTCCGGCGGATGCGGCGACCTGCGCGGACTGCCAAAGAGAATTGCTGGATGAGAAGGATCGGAGGTATCGCTATCCGTTTTTGAACTGCACCAACTGCGGGCCGCGGTACACAATTACGCGCAGGATTCCCTACGACAGGCCACAGACATCGATGGCGCGATTCAAGATGTGCGCGAAGTGCCAGGCGGAGTACGACGATCCGGCGAACAGGCGGTTCCATGCGCAGCCGAATGCATGCTGGGAGTGTGGGCCATGGCTGTGGCTCTCAGGTCCGGGAGGAACAGAGACTGCGGGCGACGAGGCGATGGAGTCGTGCGTGAGCCAACTGGTGGGGGGCTCGATTCTAGCGATCAAGGGGATTGGCGGATTCCATCTAGCGGTGGATGCGACGAGCGACGACGGAGTGATGAGGCTGCGCGAGCGAAAGCAGCGATATGGGAAACCGTTTGCAGTAATGGCGAAGGATCTGGCGGCGGCGCAGGAGGTGTGCGACCTGACGGCTGAGGATGAAGCACTGCTGATGACGCCGGCACGGCCGATTGTCCTGGCGCGGAAGAAGGAGGGGAGCGGGATTGCGACGGGGGTTGCACCGGGGATTCCGTGGCTTGGGGTATTTCTTCCGTACGCACCGTTGCAGCACCTTCTTTTTTCCGATGGGCGACTGCGGGCGCTGGTAATGACAAGCGCGAATCTGAGCGAAGAGCCGATCGCGATCGACAATGAGGAGGCGCGGCGCAGGCTGGGCGGAATTGCGGATGCGCTGGTGCTGCACGACCGGGAGATTCTGCAGCGGTGCGATGACTCTGTGATGGCAATGGTGGATGGAGCTCCGCAACTGATTCGCCGGGCGCGGGGATTTGTGCCGCAAAGCGTGGAGCTTCCGGAAGGGATGAACGCGCCGAACATGCTGGCCGTGGGCGGGCACCTGAAGAATGTGTTGGCGCTGGCGCGAGGGCGCGAGGTGTATCAGAGCCAGCACCTGGGAGATCTGGAGAATCTGACAGGGCTCGCGTTCTTTGAGGAGTCGCTGGCGCATTTGATGAAGACGTTTGAGATCGATCCAGAGGTGGTGGTGCACGATCTGCACCCGGGGTACCTCTCCACCGAGTGGGCGAAGAAGTGGGCCGGTGACAGAGGGCTGCCAGTGATCGGCGTTCAACATCATCATGCGCATGTTGCCGGTTGTATGGCCGAACATGGGCTCACAGGCGAAGCGATTGGGCTGGCGTTGGACGGGACGGGCTACGGAACCGACGGAAAGATTTGGGGCGGAGAGGTTCTGATTGCGCGGCTGGATGGACCAAATCCCGAGAGATTTGATCGGTTCGCGCACTTGGAGTATTTGCCGATGGCGGGTGGGGATGCCGCCGTGAAGGAGCCGTGGCGGATGGCGCTGGGAGCGCTAATGACGGCGGGGTTTGGGACGGATTCGGCAGAGGTTGAGCAGTTGATTGCGGGCAAGGAGCGCGAGGCAAAGGTGCTGCTGCGCATGATTGAGCGAGAAGTGAATTCGCCGATGACGTCGAGCCTGGGAAGGCTGTTCGATGCGGCAGCGGCGGTGGTGTTGGGGCGGCGGACAGTGGACTACGAGGCGCAGGCGGCGATTGAGCTGGAAGGGATTTCGCTGTTTGCGGAAGAGGAGCACGGGTATGGGATTGAACTCGAGGGCGGAGATTGGGCTCGGCGGGAGCCGGTGCTGCTTACGACGCGTGAGCTTTGGCGCGAGCTGCTGAAGGATCTGCGGGCGGGCGTTGGCAAGGCGCAGATTGGGGCGCGATTTCATGCGGGAGTGGCGGAGGGGTTTGCGAGGGCGGCTGTGGCAGCGCGGAGGGCGACGGGTGTGGAGCAGGTAGCGATGAGCGGAGGATGTCTGCACAACCGCAGGCTTGCGCGATTGCTCAGAGAGAAGCTGGAAGCGGAGGGGTTTCGCGTGTATCTGCCGAGGAAGGTGAGCCCGGGCGATGGCGGGCTGAGCTTTGGGCAGGTGGCGGTTGGAGCGGCAAGGAAGGCGGGACAGACAGCACATTGAGGAGAGCTGGTCTCCCACCCATTTCGCGATGAGTCCGCGAAATGGATGGGGCACTGAGCGGCGGACTCTGTGGTATCCCACCCTAGCCACAAAAGACAAGGGCGTGGCTAGGATGGGGCACCCATTCTTCTTGGCGGAATGAGAGGAGGAAAACACGGGCGATGGGCTAGCCCGAGATGCGGACGAGTTGCTGGGCTTCTTGGCGGGGGCCGAGGATGGACATGCGTGGGATGCGGCCGCGGACCATGGCAACTTCGTCGCAGCGATGCAGGCGCGGGCAGACCTGGCAGTCCTTGAAGATCTTGTCGGGCAGCTCGGATTTGTCTTCGACAACGCGGAAGCCGTATTTGAAGAAGAAGTCGGGGATGCGGGTGAAGAGGCAGACGGACTGGATGCCGTGTTCTTCGGCCTCTTCAATGAGCGTGCCAAGGATGCGACCGCCTGCGCCCTGGCCCTTCGCCTCAGGCTTGACGACGATGGAGCGGACTTCGCAAAGGTGTGGGCCGTAGAGGTGGAGCGCGCCGCAGCCGAGGAAGACGCCACCGTCAGAGATGGCGACGGTGAAGTCGCGGATGTTCTCGCAGATCTCGGCGAAGGGACGCTTGAGGAGCGTGCCGTCGGTGGAGAGCGAGTTCACCAGGTCGTAGATGTTGGAGGCATCGTGAAGCCGGGCCTTACGCACCAGCATGGACGGCCTCCTGCTTCGCCCTGTGAGCGGGCAAATCCGCGAGACGCCGACGCAAAGTAGCCAAGTGTTTTTTGACCCGCTTGCGCGCGGTTCCACCAAACACGTCGTGGCAGTCGAGAGTGGACTCAAGCGTAATCGCGGCGAAGAAATCCTCTTCGAATTCGGAGCCGAACTGCTTCAATTCATCGAGGGTCAGGCCATTGAGCTCGACACCTTTTTCGAGGGCGAAGCGTACGGCGTTGCCGATCTTCTCATGGGCAGTACGGAATGGAACGCCCTTATGGACGAGGTAAGTGGCCGCGGCCATCGCGTTGAGATAGCCGGACTGCGCGGCTTCGTTCATGCGGGAAAGGTTGAACTGGAGCGCGGCGGTGAAGCGGGCCACGAGCGAGAGCAGCTCCGGCACAAACTCAACTGAAAATGCCGGCTCCTGGGTTTCCTGCATGTCTTTATTGTAGGCCAGGGGCAGGCCCTTGAGCAGGAGGGTGACCGCCTGGGCAGCGCCGTGGATGCGGCCCACTTTTGCGCGCAGAAGTTCGGTGAGGTCGGGATTCTTCTTCTGCGGCATGGCGCTGGAGCCGGTGGAAAAAGGCTCGGGCAGAAGGACGAAGCCGAACTCGGCGGTGGCAAAGAGGGTGATCTCCTCGGCAAAGCGGCTGAGGTGAAGGCCGACGTATGTGAGCGCGTGGAGATAGTCGAGGATGAAGTCGCGATCGCTGGTCGCGTCGATGGAGTTGTCGGTCGTGAACTTGAAGCGCAGTTCCTTTGCTGCAATGCGGCGGTCGAGGGTGAGGGTTGCGCCTGCGACAGCGCCCGAGCCGAGTGGGCAGTGGCTGAGCCGCTCGGAGCAGTCCATGAGCCGGGCCAAATCGCGAAAAAACATTTGGACGTAAGCGAGAAGCCAGTGGGCTACGAGGACGGGCTCGGCGCGCTGCATGTGAGTATAGCTGGGCATCGCTGCTTCGCCAGCATCGGCTGCCTTTCCGACCAACGCTTCGATCAATTCGATGAGCGCGTCAAGGTTGAGCGCGATTTGTTCGCGAACGTAGAGGCGCAGGTCGGTGGCGATCTGTTCGTTGCGGCTGCGGCCGGTATGAAGCTTGAGGCCGAGCGAGCCGACGCGCTCGACGAGTGCGAGTTCGACGAAGTGATGGATGTCTTCGGCAGTGGGATGATTGCGCACGAGGGCCTGGCCGGCCTCCGATGCGTGATCGGCTGCGATGGCGTCGAGGGCGGCTTTAATTTGCGCGCCCTCGTCCGCGCTGAGGATTCCGGCGGCGATGAGCGCGGATGCATGGGCCTTGCTGGCGGCCACCTCGTGCGGAAGCAAGCGCCAATCGAAGACGATCGACCGCTGCCAGCGTTCGAAGTCAGCGTCGAGCGGTTCGCGAAAGCGTCCGGACCACATTTTTACGGATTGGTGTTCGTTGGACATTGATCTAGTTATTATTCCTTCTCGCTTGCGCTGTTCAGTTTGGGCATCTCGCTGCCTTTGCTGAGGGTGAGAAGGCCTGCCGCGGCGTAGGTCATGAGCTTGTCGCGGGTGTCGGCGATGTCGAGGTTGCGCATGGTGAGCTGGCCGATGCGGTCGCGCGGGGAAAAGGTGGACTCGGTCTTCTCCATGCTGAGGCGCTCGGGATGGAATGTAAGGTTAGGCGACTCCGTGTTGAGGATGGAGTAGTCGTTGCCGCGGCGCAGCTCGAGTGTGACCTCGCCGGTGATGGGCTTGGCGACCCAGCGCTGAGCGGATTCGCGGAGCATGATGGCCTGAGAGTCGAACCAACGTCCCTGGTAGAGAAGGCGGCCGAGCTTGCGGCCGTGGTCGCGATACTGCTCGATGGTGTCTTCGTTGTGAATGCCGGTGATCAGCCGCTCGTAGGCGATGAAAAGCAAGGCCAGACCGGGCGCTTCGTAGATGCCGCGGGATTTGGCTTCGATGATGCGGTTTTCAATCTGGTCGGACATGCCGAGGCCGTGGCGGCCACCGATGCGATTGGCTTCCGAAAGAAGGCCGACGGCGTCATCGTAAAAGCCGCCATTGAGTGAGACGGGATAGCCTTCTTCAAAACGGATGACAACCTGTTCGCGTGGGATTTCGACTTCGTCGCGCCAGAAGGCTGTGCCCATAATTGGATCCACGATCTTGATAGAAGTGGAGAGATGTTCGAGGTCCTTTGCTTCGTGGGTTGCGCCGAGGATGTTGGAGTCGGTGGAGTAGGCCTTTTCGGCGGACATCTTGTAGGCGAAGCCGTGGTGCTTCATGAAGGCGGACATCTCGGCACGGCCGCCAAGCTCATCGATGAAAGCGGAGTCGAGCCAGGGCTTGTAGACCTTGAGATTGGGATTGACGAGCAGACCGTAGCGATAGAAACGCTCGATATCGTTGCCCTTGAAGGTTGAGCCGTCGCCCCAGATGTGGACATCGTCCTCCTGCATGGCGGCGACGAGCATGGTCCCAGTGACAGCGCGCCCGATGGGGGTGGTATTGAAGTAGGGAACGCCGGCAGTGGTGATGTGGAACGCGCCGGCCTGGAGCGCGGCGATGCCTTCGCGCACGAGCGGGCCGCGGCAGTCAATGAGGCGAGCCTTTTCTGCGCCGTACTCGAGGGCCTTGCGTGGGATTTCGTCGTAGTCGGACTCGTCGGGCTGGCCCAGGTTGGCCGTGTAGGCGTAAGGGATGGCACCCTTGAGCCGCATCCAATGAAGCGCGGCAGAAGTGTCGAGCCCGCCGGAGAAGGCAATGCCAACCTTCTGGCCGACGGGCAGAGATTCGAGAATTACGGACATACTTCTCCTTGAAGTTCACAGTTCGTAGTTCGCAGTTCACAGTCAGGTGCAGTTGACGTGCCATCGGCCGTGAGCTACGAACTGTGAACAATGAACTGCAAACTCGCTACTGAAAACTCGCGGTGTTTGCCAGGCCGCCGAGCAAAAGCAGGAGCAGGGCCTTCTGCGCGTGCATGCGATTTTCGGCCTGGTCGAAGACGATGGACTGCGGGCCGTCGAGCACCTGGTCGGTGACTTCGGCGTTTCGGCGCGCGGGCAGGCAGTGCATGAAGACCGCGTGCGGCTGCGCCTTCTGCATCAGGACTTCGTTCACCTGAAAAGGTCGGAAAATGGGCGCGCGCTTGCTGGACTCGTGCTCCATGCCCATGGAGACGCAGACGTCAGTGTAGACGGCGTCGGCGCCATCGACGGAGGCTTGCGGGTCCTGCGTTAGGCGCACTTCGCAGCCGTTTGCCTCGGCGATCTCGCGAGCTTTGGTGACGATCTCGATGTCGGGCGAGTAGCCGCGCGGCGTGGCGACCGTAACGTTGGCGCCAAGCTGCGCGCCGGTGAGCATGAGCGAATGGCATACGTTGTTACCGTCGCCCAGGTAGGTGAAGTTCAGGCCCTTGGCGGTGCCGAAGTGCTCCTGCAAAGTCATGAAGTCGGCGAGAGCCTGACAGGGGTGCTCGAAGTCGGAGAGCGCGTTGACGACTGGGACGCGCGAGTTGGCCGCCATTTCGGTGATGGTGTCGTGGGCGTAGGTGCGCAGGACGATGATGTCGACCCAGCGTTCGACATTCTTGGCCACGTCGGAGACGGATTCGCGCTCGCCGAGGGGCGAACTCGTGTGGTCGACGAAGATGGCGTTGCCGCCCATGGTGTTGATGCCGGCCTCAAAGCTGAGGCGAGTGCGCAGGCTGGCCTTCTCAAACATGAGGACCATCTGTTTGGCGTCGAGGGCGTGGCGATACTCGCGTGGGTTGCGCTTGACCTCATGGCCGAGCTTCATGATGGCGCGCACTTCGGCGCTGGAAAGATCGGCGATGGAGCACATGTCTTCGCCGGCGAGGCGCGCAGCGGCGGCGAGGACGTCAGAATCTTTCTGGACCGGGATGACAGCCTCCTGCGGTTCGAGGGTTGCTTTGCTAGACATGGTTCAAGCCTCCTGCGGATTTTGCGGCGACGGGCGATGCGCTGACTGCGCCGGCATGTTCGGTTAGGATCTCGTCCAACGCCGCGATGGCGGTGTCTACGTGGGTGCGCTCAAGGATGTACGGCGGCAGGAAGCGCAGCACGGTATCGCTGGTGCAGTTGATGATGATGCGCCGTTTGAGCATCTGGTTGACGACCTCTTTGGCGAGGTCGGCGGAGTCAAGCTCGGCGGCTAGCATAAGGCCGCGGCCACGGACGTCGACGATGGCGCCGTGCCGTGCGGCGAGCGAGCGAAGCTGAGACTGGAAGTAGTCGCCGACTTCGGTGGCGTGGGCGAGGAGATTTGTTTTCTCCATGTGGTCGATGACCGCAATGGCGACGGCGCAGGCAAGCGGGCCTCCGCCGAATGTGGTGCCGTGCATGCCGGCGTGAATGGCGCGCGCGGCATCTTCAGTGCAGAGAACTGCGCCGAGAGGAATGCCGCCAGCGATGGGCTTGGCGAGTGTGACGACGTCGGGACGAATTCCGCAGTGCTGAAAGGCAAACCACTTGCCGGTGCGCCCCAGGCCGGCTTGAATTTCGTCGACGATGAGCAGAGCGCCGGTGCAACTGGCCAGCGCGCGGGCTTCGGCGAAGAACTCCTGAGAGAGCGGACGGATGCCGCCTTCGCCCTGGATGGCTTCGACGAGGATGGCGCAGACGTCAGTGGAGAATCTGGCGCGGAGGTCGGCGACATCGTTGAAACGGACGAACTCGACGCCGGGCATGACCGGCGCGAAGGGCTCGCGGTACTTGGCTTTGTGCGTGGTGGAGACGGAACCGAAGGTACGGCCGTGGAAGCTCTGCTCGAGGGCAAGGAACTTTGTGCCGATGGTCTTGCCTTCGGAACGCAATAGACCAGCGTGCGCTCGGGCGAGCTTGAGCGCGCCCTCCCAGGCTTCGGTGCCGGTATTGGCGAAAAAGACGCGATCGAGGCCTGCGCGCTCGGTGAGGCGCAGAGCGAGTTCGGCCTGACCCTCGTGGTAGAAAAGGTTCGAGGTATGGATGAGCTTGCGGCTCTGCTCTGCAATGGCGTTCTCGATGACGGGGCTGGAGTAACCGAGAGCGTTGACGCCGATGCCGCTGAGAAGGTCGAGATAACGGACGCCGTTCTCATCGATGATGTGAACGCCTTCGCCGTGGGTGAAGAGCACGGGGAAGCGCTCGTAGGTAGTGAGCAGGAGCTTGGACTCTGCTGCGCGAATCTGATCGAGTTTGGTCAATTCAATGTCTCCTGCGAATGCAAATAGTAGAGGGCGTCATCCCTACGGGACTGGCGGTCTTCTGGGGGTCCGAATTCCCGCGCTGAAGCGCGGGGCTAACAAACATTGCGCCTCCGGCGCGTTTCATCAGGCCACCATGACTTCGGTGCCGTGGGCTACGCGAGAGCTGCACAGGTCGGGAAGAGAACCAGCAGCTTCAGCGGGAAGAATTCTTACGCGCTTGACGCCGTTTAAAAGTGCTTCACGGCACGCGCTGAGCTTGGGCAACATTCCGCCGGAGATGATGGCGCTTTTGGCCATTTCGGCGATCTGATCGATTGAGAGCCATCGGAGCACCTCGCCGTTTGCGCCCTTAACACCAGGTACGTCGGTGAGGAAGACCAGGGCGTCGGCACGGCAGGCGATGGCGCAGGCTGAGGCCATCTCGTCTGCGTTGATGTTGTAGTACTCGCCGTCGAATCCGAGAGCCATGGAGCTAAGAACCGGCACGGCGTTGAGTTTCCATATGGCATCGAGCAAGCGCGTATCGCTGGCGGCAATTTCGCCGACGAAGCCGAGGTCGGGTTCGGTAGCCTCATGCAGGGCGCGCTTTTTGCGGGCGCGGAAGAGCAGGCCGTCGCCGCCGGAGAGGCCGACTGCGGGCTGGCCGAGCGAGCCGAGGGCGGCGACAAGAGACTTGTTCACCTTGCCGGCAAGGACCATGAGTGCGACGTCCCGAGTTTCAGCATCGGTGACGCGAAAACCGGCGATGAACTCGCTTTGCTTGCCCAGGGCCTTGAGGGTGCGGGTGAGCTGCACACCGCCGCCGTGAACGACAGCGACCTGATGCCCGTCGCGAACGAGTTCGGCGATGGCGCGCGTGCAGTCTTCGAGGAGAGCAGGATTTTCAAGGCCCGCGCCGCCGAGTTTAACCACAAACTTCATTCCTGGCCCTCCACTTGGGGCTTCATTCGAGACCTTCGGCTTCGCCGTAGCCGAGCATCAGGTTCATGTTCTGCACGGCCTGAGAGGACGCGCCCTTGAGCAAGTTATCGAGACAACTGACGATGACTGCCCGGCGGCCATCGGGGGACAATTGGAAGCCGATGTCGCAAAAATTGGTGCGAACCGAGTACTGGATCTGCGGCAAAGCATGGTCGTAAAGGCGGACCATGGGCGCAGCCGCAAAGAACTCATGGTAAACGCGGGAGACGGATTCCGGCGATTGCCTTTGCGAAAGATGCACATAAATGGTGGAAAGGATGCCTCGTGGAATCGGGAGCAGGTGGGGCGTGAATACGATCTGGCTCGCGTCGAGGCCGATTTGCTCGAGCAATTCGCCGGTGTGGCGATGTGTGAAGACGTTGTAGGCGGAGAGATTGTCGGCGGCGTACATGAAGTGGGTCTTCGCGGTGGCAGCTTTGCCTGCGCCGCTGACTCCGCTCTTGGAGTCGGCGACAATGCCGTGTTCGAGATCGACGAGACCGGCGGCGATCAAAGGCCGCAGGGCAAGGATGACGGAAGTGGCGTAGCAGCCGGGGTTGGCGATGAGACGCGCGGCGGCGATGGCTGCATGATGGATTTCGGGCATGCCGTAGACCGCCTGCGCCTGTATCGTCGCAGCCTGCGGCGAGCCTTCATCGGAGAAGGCGTAGACGGAGCGGTTGGCGGGGTCGGTGAGCCGCCATGCGCCACTCAGATCGATGACGCGGATGCCGCGAGCGAGGGCTTCGGGGACCCACTCGCGGGATTGCTCGTGAGGCGTGGCGAGAAAGAGAAGATTCACGCCGCGATCGGCCAGAAGCTGCCATGAAAAAGGTTGCTGCATGAGGCTGGCGGCGCCGTCGTTGTCGGCGAGCTGGGGATGGATTTCGATGAGAGGCACACCGCCGCCGGCCGCGGCCTTTTCGTCAACACGCCCGGCAAAGACCGGGGGCGCGCCCAGCAGGCGTGGGTGATGGAGCAGGAGCCGGGCGAGTTCGCCGCCGGCGTAGCCTGTGACACCGATGACCGCGGTTTGGATGGGGGTGGTCACGATTCGAGCAACTTCCTTATGCGAGCTTCGACTTCGCCTGCATGGCGTACATCGGGGCAGATGATGAGCACGGTATCGTCGCCGGCGATGGTGCCGACAACGTCAGACCAGCCAGCATGGTCGAGCGAGGCGGCGAAGGGCTGAGCGCCCCCCATGACAGTGCCGACGACCACCTGATTCATGGCCTGACGGACACGCAGGCCGAAGCTCTCAATCATCTCCTCGACGGAGGGTGGGCTGTCGTCGTCCTCAACGGTGGCGTGGCCGTTGGAACCATTTCCGTTGGGAAGCGAGTAGCCGCCGGGGCCTTTGGAGAGCCGAAGCTCGTGAATGTCGCGGGAGAGCGTGGCCTGAGTGACGGCAAAGCCGCGACGACGCAGCTTGCGGCGAAGCTCGTCCTGGTTGGTGACCAGGGAGCTCGAGAGCAGGTCGCGAATCGCATTGTGGCGTTTCAGCTTCATGGGCGGTTCTCGAGCCGATTTGGCCGGATTCCGCGGCAAAAGCCCTCTGTGGGACAATTTTCCGGATTGCGGACAAATCGAAAGCGCGGCTCGCTGGTTCGCGGCCGCGCTTGAATAAATATACAACAGAAATGAATAACTATGCAATGGGAGTTTGAACGAAGAAAATCAGACAAGAGCGATCGACAGGAATCAAGCGAGGTAATGGCGAGTGGGGATGTGCATGCTGATACGGGAATCAGGCGGTGCGGGACTTGTTGTGGCGCTTGTCCTCGTACATGGCGAAGTCGGCCTTCGCCAGGAGTTCGTCAAGGGTATCTGTGGCGTCGGGATCGCATGTGACATGCCCGAGACTGAGGCTGAGGTACGGTTCCTTTGCGTAGTGGGCGTTGCGTTGAGCGATAGCCTCGTGGAGGCGGTGAACGGCAACGGTAATGGCAGCGCGGCTGAACTGGCCGGCCACGGCGAACTCGTCCCCACCGACACGGCCGACGATGTCGGACTCGCGAAAGGTTGCGTGGAGGATCTTGCCGGTGTCGGAGAGGATGTTGGAACCGACGGCGTGACCGAATGTGTCGTTGATGTCTTTCAGGCGGTCGAGATCGATGAAGAGAAGTGAGAAGGGCACGTGGGCTCGGCGGGACATGCGCAGGGCCTGCTCAGCGAGAAGGCGGAAGCCGCGCAGGTTAGCCAGGTCGGTGAGTTCGTCACGGAGAGAGAGAGCGTGGATCTCGGACTCCATCTTGCTGATGCGCCATGCGATGTAGAGGAGCAGGCACATGGAGAAAAACGAGGCAATGGAGGCCAGAACCGCGCTGAAAAAGCTGGGCGGAATGGGTCCGGTGCCCAAAAAGAAGATGCGGAATCCTTCCCGGACGAAGGGAAGGAACATGAGGATGGGCGCAGCGAAGCGGGCGATGCTGCCGGCGATGCCCCGACCGAGAAAGACGGCGAAGATCCCGGACTGCTCGTGGCGCAGAAACGCCACGAGGGAGAGAAGGGCGATGCAGAAGAGGGTCTCAGGGGCGATGTCTCGGGGAAACGGTCGTGGATCCTCGAGGAAGTGGAATAAGTACCCGGAGACAAGAACAACGGCAAGGAAACCAAGGACGATGAGGAGAATGTCGGCGACCCGGACGGCGATGCGGCGCTGGGTCTGGATGAGGAGCAACGTTACGCCAAGCAAAGCGAATGCCAGGGCAATGAAGACGTCGATGGACTGGGCCGGCAAGGGATAGGAGGCCTGGAGCGCGGCCCTGCGAATGCCAAGGTAAATCTGAATGAAGCGGGCAGCGAAGGTGGAACCGCCCAGGAGTAGGACGAGGCAGGCGAGCAAGAAACCAGCAAGACGGGAGCGGAGCCCATGGTTCGGCGCAGAGAGTTGAAGGCCGACGGCAGCGACAACCGCGCAGAGGGCATCAAGGGGATTCATGAGATGACCGCTCGACTCGAGAAAGCGCCCGACAGCGGGGACGAGGAAACCGCTCAAGGAGAGCAGGGCGACCGCTTCGACAGCCGCGAGGCCAACGCGCCCGCAGCGACCGTGAAGGTCCAAGAGGGCTGGGTCGGGTTCGTTCGGTGACAGAGCCGGCGTGAACTTGGGCATTATGAAGGGAAGGAGGAAAATGTCGATTTGAGTCCCAGATTTTTCCTCTTGCAAAACATCCTATAGTGCGGCAAGAAGTTGAAGGAAAGGAGTTTGTGGTCTTGCAGCCATGAGTACCCACTTGAGGGCAAATCAGGGGATACTGCGGGGGAGTTCAGGTAACCGCGAGCGAGAAGTGAGCAAGGGCGGCGAGGTTTTCTCGCGGGCTGCGACGCTGATACACTCTCGACTGGTTGCGAATGCGCTGCGAACGGGCTCTATACGGATAACGATGGCAAAGATTGCACCGATCTCGACGATTAATGACCTTTTTTGGCGCGTTGCTGGGGCGGGAAACCCACGCGCGGTGCTTTGGCAGGATGAGTTTGGGCAATGGCAGCCGATCTCGTCGGACCAGGTTTATCAACGAGTACGCGCGCTGGCTGAGGCGTTTTTGGGCTGGGGGGTGCGGAAGGGCGATCGGATCGGACTGGTCGGAGAGAACCGCTGGGAATGGATGGTTACAGATTTTGCTTCGCTGGCGATTGGCGCTGCGAATGTGCCGATTTATCCGACTCTGACGGGCGAGCAGGTGGCCGAGCTCCTCAAGGATGCTGGTTGCCGGATTGCGGTGGTATCGACGCGAGCCCAGTTTGACAAGTTGCAGGCGGTGCGGCAAAAGACGGATCTTGAAAAGATCGTTCTGATGGACGCGGGGACACCGCCCGACGGGGCAATTTCGCTGAGCAGCCTGCTCGAAGGGGCGGACGAAAAGGGTCGCGGTCGCGATGGAGTCTTCGATGAGCTGGTGCGGCGAGTAGAGCCGAAGGACCTGGCGACGCTGATCTATACCTCGGGGACGACCGGTGAGCCGAAGGGCGTGATGCTGACACACGGAAACGTTGCAGCCAACCAGAACACCACGGCGGTTGAGTTTGGATTCAATGAGACGGACTCGTGCATTTCGTTCCTCCCGCTGTCGCACATTACGGCGCGGGCGCTGGACTATGTGATGTACAACCACGGGGCGCAGGTGGCGTACTGCTCGCAGTTCGACAAGCTGCCGCAGGCGATGAAAGAGGTTCGGCCGACGGTGATCGTGGGCGTGCCGCGGGTGTACGAGAAAATCCGGCAGGCAGTGGAGCAGAAGTCGGCAGCGTCGCCGGTGAAGAAGCGAGTGCTCAAGTGGGCTGTGGGACTCGGCAGCGGGCATGTGGAAACGGTGTACGACGGAAGAAAGCCGAATTCCGTGACTTGGAAGCTGGCAAACAAGCTTTGCTACTCAAAGGTGATGGAGGCATTCGGCGGTCGAGTGCGGGTATTTGTGTCGGGCGGCGCGCCGCTCGGAGTCGACACGGCAAAATGGTTTGCTTCGGTTGGGATTGCCCTGTGGGAGGGGTATGGGCTGACTGAGACCTCGCCCGTGATTGCGCTGAACAACCCTGTCCACCACCGAATGGGAACGGTGGGAAAGCTTCTGTCGAATGTTGAGGTCAAGCTCGCAGAAGACGGGGAACTGCTGACGCGAGGGCCGGCGGTGTTTGTTGGTTACTGGCAGAAGCCGCAGGAGACGGCAGCGTGTTTTGACGAGGAGGGGTGGTTTCGGACCGGCGATATTGCCTCGATCGACCCGGATGGATACTTGTCGATCACCGACCGGAAGAAGGAGCTGCTGAAGACTTCAGGCGGAAAGCTGGTGGCGCCGCAGCCGATTGAAAACAAGCTCAAGAACAATGTCCTGGTAGCCCAGGCAGCGCTTGTGGGCGACAAGCACAAGTTTATTTCGGCGCTGCTGGCTCCGAACTTTGTGGCGCTGGAGGCATGGGCGCGGCAGCAGGGAATTGAGAAGAAAACACGGGCTGAGCTGGTGGCCGATATGCAGGTGATTGCCCTGTATGGGGGGATCGTACGCGAGGTTAACGGGGCGCTGGCGAACTTCGAGACGATGAAGCGGTTTCGCGTGGTGGCCGAGGAGTGGACGCAGGAGTCGGGGGAGCTGACGCCCTCGATGAAGCTGAAGCGGCGGGCGATCACGGCTCGATACGCGGCGGTAATTGCCGAGCTTTACGCGGACGAAGCAACCGCACGAGGCGAAGCGGGCTCTTGAGCGGGCCTTCGAGGGCCGAGCGCTTTTCCCATAGACGTTTGAGACCGCGGAAGAAGGGCGCGCCCCACGCGCCGGCAGCCAGTAGACCTGCAAAAAAGATGACCGCGTCGATGCTGGAGCGGCCTTGGCTCGTCCAGTAGGCCTGCGGGTCGAGGTTGAGCCATAGGGCGAATTCGTCGAGGGTGAGGGCAGCGCCGGCACCGTAGCTGACGGCCATAAGCCGGCTGAAGAAGATGGAAAGAGGCGTGTGCTTGCGTCCCAGATCAAGAAGCCATCCATAGCCGATGAAGAGCAGGATGAGGATTCCCCAGACAAGGTGATGAATGTGACGCCCGCCGACCATCACCCAGTGAAACGGGCCGATATGGTGCGTGATGAGGCTGACAAGGATTCGCACGCCGAGAAATGTGACGAGAAATGCGAAGGAGGAGATGAAGAGTCGCCGACGCGGGCGGTCGGGAATGGTGGCGCGGATGAGAAAGCCGATGTTTGTGAGATGGAGAAGGAGAAGAAAGGCGGCGACTACAAGGGCGGCGAAAACGAGAAGGATCAACGCGCCGGGTCCGATTTCCATTCATCCATTGAAACACCTTGGGAAGGGCGATTCGAGGGGAAGGACGACGAGTCAGGAGATTTGGGAGCAAGGTGAGCGCGGTCACGATTTTGCTCGACAGAGGCGCGTTAAACTGGATAAGGCGTCGAGACCGGCGTTGATGCCGGCGAGGCGCGCACCAAGAGCCCGGGATGAGTCCCGGAGATCGATCTCGGCCGAAACGGCCAGGAACCCAAGAACAGGAGACTTTGACAATGCGAGTTGCACTCTTGACCGGCGGCGGCGACTGCCCCGGATTGAACGCCGTAATTTATGCGGCCGTGCGTAAGGGCATTAATCACTACGGCGATGAGTTCATCGGGTTTCTGAACGGATGGCGCGGGGTGCTCGACAACAACTTTATCCCACTGACGCTGGAGAGCACGGATGGGATCCAACTGAAGGGCGGGACGATTCTGCACTCGTCGCGCACTAACGTGAAGAAGATTCCGGGCGGGATCGAGAAAGTGCAGGAGGTTCTAAAGTTGAACAAGATCGATGCGTTGATTGCGCTGGGCGGCGACGATACGCAGTCGGTGACGTTGTTCCTGAGCGAGAACGGTGTGCCGAGCGTGGGCGTGCCGAAGACGATCGACAACGACATCAGCGGGACCGATCAGACATTTGGCTTTGACACGGCTGTGATGATTGCGACGGAAGCGATCGACCGCATTCACACGACTGCGGACTCGCATAACCGCGTGATCGTGGTGGAAGTGATGGGCCGCGATGCGGGCTGGATCGCGTATGCGGCCGGTACTGCAGGCGGGGCGCACGTGGTGCTGGTGCCGGAGAAGGAAATCGATATCGATCACGTGTGCAAGCTGCTGAAGTACAACTACGATCACGGCAAGCACTACGGCGTAGTGGTGGTGGCGGAAGGCTGCCATCTGCCGGAAAAGGGCCAGGTGATCGACGAGGGCGCGAAGGTCGATTCATTCGGCCACGCGCGACTCTCGGGGATTGGCGAGGCGCTGGCCGAGTTGATCGAGAAGAATACGGGCTTTGAGACGCGCTCAGTGAACCTGGGCCACACACAACGCGGCGGCGTTCCGACGGCGTACGACCGGGTGCTGGGGCAGCGCTATGGGCTGCACGCGATCGACATGGTGCACGAGGGCAAATGGGGCCGGATTGCGGTGCTGAAAGGGCTTGACATCACCGACATCACAATCAAGGAAGCGATCGCGACGAATCGACGGCTGGATCAGCGGTTTTTCGATGTGATCAAGGACCTTGAAGCGAAGGTGTAAAGCCGTCCGGATCGATCTGCGGTTGAAGGCCACTCTCATTGCGAGAGTGGCCTTTTGTATTTTGTGGCGGACAGCGTAGGGGTCTGGTCATTGCGTTAGAGTTGGGCTGTGCAGTATCGACCTTACAAGCCGGAAGATTTTGAAGCGCTCTACGCGCTCGAGGAGGTGTGCTTTCAGCCGCCGTTCCGGTTTGGGCGGGGTTATATGCGGAGCGTGGTGCGGCGGGCGAATGCGGCGACGTGGATTGCGGCGGAGGAAGACGGCACGATTGCGGGATTTGCGATTGTGCTTTGGGAGAAGAGGCGGGGCGGAATTCGGGCTTATATCGAGACGCTGGAGGTGAGGCCGGAACTGCGCGGCAGAGGGATGGGCGGAGAACTACTTCGGCGCTGCGAAGAGTCGGCGCGGGCGGCGAACGTGGAGTCGATCTGGCTCCATGTGGACTCGGAGAACGACGCGGCAATGAGGCTGTATCGTTCCCACGGATTTGAGCGGCTGGGTCGGGTAGAGGGGTACTATCCCGAGGGGCGAGCGGCGGAAGTGTATGCAAAGATGCTGATGGCGCAGTAGCGCACCGGATTGAATGGGACGGCGGGTTGCGGGAAGACGGTAAACTTAAAGAAAGTCAATGTCTATAAGCAATCCAAACGTTCCCAAGTCGATTCAGGCCCTGCGGAATTACAACCTCACAATGCTGCAGCACGATCTGGTTGCCGGCGTAACTGTCGGCCTGGTGGCACTGCCACTCGCCATGGCGTTCGGGATTGCTTCGGGAGTCACTCCGCAGGCCGGCCTGTATACGGCGGTGGTAGCGGGCTTCCTGATCTCGGCGCTTGGTGGGTCAAGAACCCAGATCGGCGGCCCGACCGGGGCGTTTGTGGTGATCGTGGCCGGAATTGTGGCACGATTCGGCATGAGCGGACTGGCCATGGTGACACTGATGGCCGGGATCCTGCTGCTCCTGATGGGACTGACCGGCTTGGGCGCGGCAGTGAAGTTCATTCCGCGGATGGTGGTGATCGGGTTCACCAACGGGATTGCCATCCTGATTGCGTCGACGCAGATCAAGGACTTCTTCGGCTTGAAGACTGGCGCTATGCCGAGCGAGTTTCTGCCCAGGATGAAGGTGCTGGCGGCGGCGTCCGAGACAGTGAACTGGGCTGCACTTGGCTTGGGCGCAGGGACCTTGGCGATTCTTCTTCTACTCCCGAAATTGACCAGGCGTGTGCCACCCTCGATTGTGGCGCTGCTGGTTTGCACTGGAGTGGCGCTTATATTTCATCTTCCAGTGGAGACGATTGGAACGAAGTTTGGAGGGATTCCGCGCGGGCTGCCACCGTTTGTGATTCCGGACTTTCACTCCGAGCACATTCTGCCGCTGATTCCGTCGGCTTTTACGGTGGCCATTCTGGCGGCCCTGGAGAGCATGCTGTCTGCCGTGGTGGCGGATGGGATGACGGGCGACCGTCACAACCCGAATGTGGAACTTGCGGCGCAGGGCATTGCGAATATGCTGTCGCCGCTGTTTGGAGGGATTCCGGCGACGGGTGCGATTGCGCGAACGGCGACAAACATACGATCGGGGGCCCGGTCCCCTGTGGCGGGGATGGTGCACGCGATCACGCTGCTTGCGATTCTGCTGGTGGCGGCGCCGCTGGCGAGCTACATTCCACTGTCCGCGCTGGCCGCGATTCTGTTTGTGGTGGCCTACAACATGGGCGAGTGGAAGGAGATTGGCGGGATTCTGCAACTGGATTTTGCGGCGATCTCGGTGTGGGTGGTGACGTTCGGGCTGACGGTATTTGCCGACCTCACTGTGGCTGTTGCGGTGGGGATGAGCCTGGCAGCGCTGCTTTATATCTATCGAATTGCAGATACGACGACGGTGTCTCCAGTGACGGAGGATTACATTCGCGATGGTGCGCCGCACGTTCTGCAGGGACGGATTGTGCCGGACTACGTTTCGATGTTGCGGATTCACGGGCCGTTTTTGTGGGGGACAACGGAGAAGCTGGTTGAGGAGACGGTGAACATTGAAGCTTTTCAGTCAGTGGTGATTTTAAGGCTGAGAAACATGACCGCAATCGATGCCACTGGGATCCACGCGATTGAGACGTTTGCCAAGCGGCTGCACGAGTCGGGACGGGCCCTGATTTTGTGTGGGGCAATGGAGCAGCCGTCGAAACTGCTGAGTGGGGCGCGATTTGTTGAGCGGATTGGGCGCGAGAATATTATGCCGAATGTGCAGGCGGCGCTGGATCGGGCGAAGGAGGTGCATGGAACGGAGAGACAGCTGCTAGCTGCTAGCTTCTAGCCTTTAGTTCACGAAGGCGGGGTCGAAGCAAACCCGCCGTCCGAACTTTCCACCATCGTGCCTACGGTGTACCATCTGACCGTATGGACAGGACAGAAATAGCCCTTAATCTCCTTACAATCATTGCGCTCGTGTCGGGGCCAATAATTGCCCTTCAGATTCAACGCAAATTGGACCGCGAGCGTGAGGCGAAGAACAGAAAGCTCTGGGTATTCAAGACACTGATGTCTTTCCGGGCAACGACGTTGGCCCCATCTTGGGTTCAAGCTCTAAATCTGATCGATGTAGAGTTCAACAGTGACGACGAGAAGGAGAAGGCAGTTCGCAATGCGTGGAAGGTTCTGCTAGATCATTACGTCGATTTGACCAATGCAAAGGACCCCGGCAGCGACACACTGGTTGAGAGGGGCACAAATCTGAGGGCAAATCTCCTCATGGCAATGGGGCGTTGTCTTGGCTACGATTTTGATGAAGTGCTCGTGAAAAAGGGATCGTATTATGCCACTGGGCTGGGCAACGTCGAGGCCGAGCAACATGCACTTAGGCGCGGCCTGCTAAACGTCTTATCCGGCAAAGGTCGTATTCCAGTTGGGATATTTGAGGAGAAGTTCCCTCCTATAACCCTTGAGCCGCTCGAGCCTAATGCAGCTGATCCGCCGATCCGGGAACTAGGCAGTTAGATCCGCAACCTTTGTGAGTTTGACGACGATGCCTGGACCTTCCTGATTTACTAGACTGGCGGAGCCTTTAATGACCCCGCCCTGTACTGTTCCCAGCACTGTCAACTCAAAATCCCCCTTTACACCAATCACGTTCCCTACTGCCGGGTTGAAATTGCGGACGAGGACTCGCGCCGCTAACGTCTTTGCATCGCTTTGATAGGTTCCCGTGTATACGAAGGCGTTGTCCCCCCCAAGCACCTGCCCGTTCACAAGCACGATAACGCCACCGTCGCCGCCCGCCGTCCCCTCGTACTGGACAATCCACAGCCCTTCAATCATGGCCCTAAGCCTCAACTAAAGGCTATCAGGCAAAAGTGCGATTAAAGGCTTGCGAAGGATGCGAAAAAAGCCCCTGTCTGGCGCGCACGAGGGGTACCGGTCAGTAGCGCCAGCTCGTGAGGTCCGCGCCGGGCGGGGCGGTCTTCTGAATCTGCTCAAGAATCTTGGGCAAATACTGGAAGTCGTAATGCAGGCGCGAGTACGCGTTAGGCAAATTGGGATCGCCGTTCCAGCAGTGCTCGGCGCGGGGACCGTAGGTGACTTCACCACCATAGGGCGGATTCTTTGTTGAGTCGAGAAAGTCCTGCATGCGGTAGACGGCATCATTGAGGAAGTAAGTGTCATCGGAACCGACATAGATGTGAATTTTGCCTGCCAGTTGCGGGCCGAGAGTGGCCCAGTCGCGCTCGAGGATGGCTTCAAGATCGTAGTGTTGATGCCAGTATTCGGCGACGGTGTGGTCGATTTCGCCAGTGTGTTTATCGAAGATTTGCGCGGGGTAACCATCGGGGCCGACGGGACCGTAGACAGCCTGCCAGATATCGAATTGTTCGCCGCTGCGGCCGTGATCGCCGAGAGCGAGTTCGTAGGCGTTGTTGTCTTCCCAAGTGAGCAGGGTGTGGCCCAGGTAGTCGCGCATGGCGGGCTGGTCGATACGCTTATGCGCGCCTTCGAGGTAGAAGGCGTTTTTGTCGTGGTAAAGATCGACGTTCATGAATTCGTGAAAGTCGATGGGGTCGGGGCAGGCTGCAAATGCGCCGTTGTAGTGCGTGGGATAGAAGACCTGGACGGCGAGAGCCTCCCATCCGCCGGTTGATCCGCCATATGTAAAGCGCGCCCAGCCCTGGCCGATGGCGCGGAACTGCTTTTCGACGGCGGGGATCAGCTCGGTTTCAATGGCGGTGCCATAGGGGCCCACGTTGGCAGAGTCGACGGCGTACGAGTCGTCGTAAAAGGGGTTGGCGTGCTGGATCTGCAGGACGAGATAGCGCGGGAAGCCGGGCGAGATCCACTTTTGGTAGAAGCTGTAGGCCTCCTGCTGCTGGATGCGGTTGTAGCCGGCAAGGTGAAAGCGCTCGCTGTAGTCAGGCTTGAGATTGGGGTCGGGCGGAGTGGTGCGGAAGTCATCGAAGCCATCCGGAAAGTGGCCGTGGTTGATCATGAGGGGGAAATGGGCGTTGGGGTGGTCGTCGAAGCCCTCTGGGACGAGGACGATGGCGGAGAGAAAGATGGGACGGCCCCAGAAGCGAGTGAGTACGGCGCTCTGAATGCGGAGATGGCGGACGTACTTGGTGTCGGCGGGCGCGGGGATGGGAGGAATGATTTCAGTCAATGAGATGGGGATGGGCGCGGCACCGGCGGCGACGTGAACCTTCATCACTTTGGAATAGAGGTTGCCGGGCGAGGAGTTCCAATGCTGGCCCTCGCCCTGGTCCATGTGGAGCTTTACGATTTTTCCATCCGCCCGGTGGAAGGTCTCGTATCGGTTGAGGACGGCCTGGACGAAGTAGTCGCCAGCGGGAACGGCGCTGAGGCTGCGGATGGGGTAGCCGAAGGCAGAGTTATCGACGGTGACTGGCTGTCCGGCTTGCCATCCGTCGACGTTCATGCCGAAAACGATCTGGGTGCGCGGTGTGTCGTCGATCTGATTGCGCGGCTCGTCTTTGGGGTCAGTGGAGAGGACGAGCAGCAAGCGGCCATCGAAAGGGCCGGCGCTGACTTCCTTAGGGAACGTTACCGTGAAGGACTGCGCTGCTGCGGAAATGGGCAAAGCGAGAATGAGGGCCAGGGAAGTGCGCTTCATGCTGGCTACTATACAAGCGCAGGGCCCTCCTTTTGCACCGGTGCGGCCAGATCGTCTTCGCGGCGAGTGGGCGCGAGCATGGGAGCGCGAACTGGCGCGGGGCGGAAGAGGCTGACCAGAACCGTGGCGAGGAAGAGCAGAAGGCCAAGCGTTACAGCGCCGGAGGTGTCAAGCAGAACGTCGCTGAAGCAGCCGTATCGATTGGGCAGGAAGGTCTGGTGGAACTCGTCGGCGCTGGCGACGACGAATGTTGCGGCGATGGCCAGGCCGTGGGCAGAGAGGCGATCGCTGAGGCGGCGGGCCGGCTGGCGCTGCATGATGCGGAAGGCACGAAAGCAGACCAGCGAGAAGAGACCGTAGCCGATGAAGTGGCCGGTCTTGCGGATCACGAAGTGAATGGGTTCCCAGTAGGCGAGACGATCGAAGCCGAAGAGCGCCTCGGCGATGCGGCGGAGGGGAGCGCTGGTGTGATCTGCACCGCCCCAAGGGGTGGATTCGAAGGCGAAGACGAGCAGGCAGGCGAGGACAGGCATCCAAGCGCGGAGCCAGAGTGTGATGGGTGGATGAGCAGTCCGGATGGGGGTATGAAAGGTCAGCGGGGAAGAGGACATGGATCTCGTCTCCTGAATGAGGCTTCGAGGCCAGTTGATGCGCCTCGGACCGAACCGAACACACTTCGGGCCAGATAGGAGACCTTTCGGATGAGAAGGGCTTAAGCTTGAGGATTTGCGGAAGGGATTGAGGGAAAGGGAGTTAGGCTGTACCGGAATGAGACAGGGCGCGAGGGTCCAGGGTTGCGGGTCCAGCGTTCAGGTTCCAGGGTCTCGGGTTCAGGGTTTAGTCACTAACCCGGATTTCTCACAGGGAGCCCAAAACCGTAGCGCCGGCGTCCTCGCCGGCTGTCCGGAGGGTCTCCAGACCCTCCGAGACCTCGCCAGACCTCGAATTCCTCCTCGGAGAGCCGCGTGTGAGAAATGCGGACCAAGCGATATCGCCAGCGTGATGACCGACGGTCCCGCCCATTTCGCATTCTCTTCCTCGAAAGGCGGCGAAATGGACCTGGAGCTCGGAAGATGGGCGATATCGCGCAGGTCAGCCGGAGTTACTTGTTGTCGGCGAGGGTGCTGGTAATGAAGGCGGCGACGCGGTCGTGGAGCTGCTTGAGGGATTGGTTGCGAACATAGACCATGTGGCCGGACTCGTACCAGTCGTACTCGATGTTTTTGGCGAGGGACTGGGGAATGGGCAGGTGCTTTTCTTCGTACTGTGCAGCAAAGAAGGGGGTAGCGAGGTCGTAGTAACCGCCGTTGACCATGATTTTGAGGCGGGGATTTGTCTTGAGGGCCTCGGCCAGGTCGTTGGCGACGTTGGTGCTGGCGGTGTGGCCGTTGTGCTTCTCATCCCAGTGCGTGCCGCTGAAGAGGGCTTCAGGAAGATAGGTTTGGCCGTCGCCGTACTTGAGCTCGCGGCGGACGTAGTCATTAAAGAGCGAGACGTAGGCCGAGGAGATGGCGGAGGACTGCGGATCGTATTCGGCCCCCTCGCTGAGTGGATCGAGTGTGGGGCCGGAGAAGCGTGTGTCGAGCCGGCCGGTGGTGAGGTTTTGGTCGTCCTGGAGGGTCTTGGAGAACTCGCCGCCTGAGACGCGGAGATTGGCCTTGATCCAATAGGCGACAGGCAGGCCAGCGTATTCGTGGAGCTTCTCGGCGACGGCCTGCTTCTCCGATTCGGAGAGGTCGGTGCCGAGGGCCAGCGCATGCGAATAGGGGCCCGTGGCATACTCCTCGACCTCCTTGAGGAAGGGATCGAGAGCGGCAGGCTGATTGGGCAGCTTCTTGTGGTACCAGGCGGTGGCGGCGTAGGTGGGAAGAGCAAGGATATATGGCAGGTCCACGCCTGGGTTTGCGGCGGGTTCGTCGATGTCGGTGGTGAAGTTGAAGATCTGAGAGAGCAGGATGACGCCATTCAGGTCGACGCTCTTGTTGTTCTCAAGGATGTCGGCGAGGACGGCGGAGCGTGTGGTGCCGTAGCTCTCGCCAAAAAGAAACTTGGGCGAGTTCCAGCGGTTGTACTTGGTGATGAACCGAACGATGAAGCGTGCGAAGGCGTTGGCGTCTTCGTCGATGCCCCAGAAGGCAGGCCCGGGGTCTTTGCCGAGGAGACGGCCGAAGCCTGTGCCGGGCATATCGATAAAGACCAGATCGCTGGTGTCGAGCAGCGATTCAGGGTTGTCGGCGAGTTTGTAGGGCGCGGCGGGGAGATGCTGGTCGCCCTCGGTGACTACATGCTTGGGTCCGAGCGAGCCCATGTGAAGCCAGACGGAGGCAGCGCCGGGTCCGCCGTTGTAAAAGAACGTGATGGGGCGGTCCTCGGCCTTCGCGTCTTTCTTGAAGTAGGCGACGTAAGACATTCGCGCGGTTGGAGGTGCATCTTTGGGTTTATCGGGTTCGTTGAGAGCGAGCTGAGTGCCTGGGAGGGGCTTTCCGTCAAGTCCGAGCTGTGCGTCGTTGTTGTCGGTGGAGGCCACGGTGAGGACTCCGACGACGGCGGTGTAGGCGATGTGCTGGCCGGCAACGTCAACGGTGCCCTGAGTGGTTGAGTCGGCGTAGAGGGCTTTTTCTTTCTCAGCTGCCGCGGACTTGTCTTCTTTTTTGTCGTCCTTCTTATCGTCCTTCTTGTCATCGGCGAGAGCGCGGATGAAGGTGGGCGCAAGAGTAAGGAAGGCGACAACAAGGGCGGCTGCAAGGCGGGGCGTAAAGCGCATCGGGCAGGTCTCCAGAGGAAGGAATCAGGCGAAAGGACAGTATAGAACTGTGACACGGGGCCAGGATTAGTGTTCCGCGCGCGTGGAACGGAATGCAAGTGTCGCGGTGACCGCTATTGTGCTGGTTTATCGAAGGGCTGTTTATCGCTGATCCTGGGGCGCTCTTCGGCTTGCAGCTCCTTCGAGACAGCCTGCACCTCGCGGAAGACGCGGAGGAGGTTGCCACCGAGGATCTTCCGGCAGTCTTCGGTTGAGTAGCCGCGGGCCATGAGTGCGGCGGTGATTTTGGGCAGGTCGGCGGGTGAGTCGAGGCCCTCGGGGAGTTGGCCACTCACCCCATCGAAGTCTGAGCCGAGGCCGACGTGGTCGACACCGGCGACTTTTGCGATGTGGTCGATGTGGTCGATAAGCATGGAGAGCGGCGGACGGGGGATACGATCCATGTAGCTGCGCTGGATTTTCTCTTCATCGGCATATTTGAACTCGCGGCCCTCGGCTTTGGCCTTCTCTTTGGCGTCGGCCACGGCCTTTTCGACCTCGGGCTTCTGGGCGTTGAGAGCGTCCCAATAGGCCTGCGAAACGAAGCCCGAGAAGAAGTTGACCTGGACGACTCCGCCTTTTGAATTCGGACCGCCTCCGTAAGTGGCCACGGCGCGAATCATGTCGTCGGTCATGTTGCGCGGCGCGTTGCACAAAGCGCGTGCGCCGGAATGGGAGGCAATGACAGGAGCGCGGCTGATGCGGAGTGTGCGATAAAACGTGGCGTCGGAGACGTGAGAGATATCGACCATCATGCCAAGGCGGTTCATCTCGTAGATAACGTCTTTGCCGAATTCGGTGAGGCCCTCCTTGGTGTGGGGAACGGAGGTGTCGTTGATGTCGCCGGAGCTATCGGCCCAGTCGTTGGAGTTGGACCAGGTGAGCGTCATGTAGCGGACGCCAAGGGCGTAGTACTGGCGGAGCAGGGCGAGGGAATTCTCGATGGAGTGGCCTCCCTCGATTCCCATGAGGGCGGCGAACTTGTGGTTGCGGTGGGCCTCCTCGATGCCTTCAGGCGTGGTGACGAACTGAATCTGATCGGAGTGGCGGGCGACCTGCTGCTTGACGGAGTCGATGAGCTCGAGGGTGCGGCGGGCGTACTGGCCCTTGTAGAGCTTGGGCTCGACCCAGATGGAGAAGAACTCTGCGCCGAGGTTGCCCTTGTGGATGGAGTCGAGGTTGAGGTTGCCGCCGTTGAGCGGGTCGGCGAGGTCGAAGTGTTCGTCGAGAAAGCGCTGCGGCGTGTCGGCGTGAGTGTCAATGACGAGGGCGGATCGGTGAACCGCAGCGGGGTCTTGAGCTTTGGTGGGCATTTTTGGCGAATTCACAGTCTGGGTCTGGGCGATCAGGACAGGGGATGCAAGTAGCAGAAGAGTGAAAGCGACGCGGGCGGTCATAGGCTTGGGGAAAGTGTATAACGCGAGGGAGCGGAGGAGTGAACGAGTGAAGAGGTGCTATGTCTAGGATCAATCAAGATTTCAGAATCTTAAAGGGTTTGGCTTCGGATTTCCTCATCCGCACTGGATTTCAACCGCTACCGGGGTGGGAAACGGACTCCTGCCGGCGGCTAGAATCGTAGTTAATCATGGCTGAATTTACCCATCTGCATTTGCATACCGAATACTCGCTCCTTGATGGGGCTTGTGACATAACCAAGCTGGTTGACCGGGTGGCGGAGCTGGGGCAGAAGTCCGTCGCGATGACCGACCACGGGAACATCTACGGGGCGGTGCATTTTTTCGAGGCTGCCAAGGCGAAGGGCGTGAAGCCGATCCTGGGCTGCGAGCTTTATATCTCCAAAAATGAAGATCATCGCGCGCCAGGCGAGGGCGACGACAATAATCATCTGCTGGTGCTGGCGGAGAACGAAGAGGGGTACAGGAACCTGATCCGGATCACGTCGGAGGCTTCGCTGCACGGGTTTTATCGGAAGCCTCGTGTGAGCAAGAAGTACCTGGCCGAACATGCTGAGGGACTGATCGGATTTTCGGGTTGCCTGAGCGGGGAGCTATGCGAAGAGCTGGTGGCGGGGCGCTATGAAAAAGCACGCACGGTCGCGGGGCAATACGAGGAGATCTTCGGCAAGGGGAATTTCTTTCTGGAGATTCAGGATCAGGGGCTTGAGGACGAGAAGAAGATTCACGAGGCGCTGTTTCGGCTGGAACGGGAGCTGGGGATTCCGATGGTTGCGACCAACGACTCGCATTACCTCTGCGGCGAGGACTCGCATGCGCACGACGTGATGTTGTGTGTGCAGACGGGCGCGAAGGTGCATGAGAAGGAGCGGCTCCGGTTCGACAGCAATCAATTCTTTGTGAAGAGCGCGGACGAAATGGGACTGGTCTTTAAGGACGCTCCGGATGTGGTGACGCGCACGCAGGCGATTTCAGAGCGATGCAACCTGAAGCTGCACAAGGTGGACAATCCGTTTCCGGAGTTTGCGGTGCCCGATGGGCACACGATCGACAGCTACTTTGAAGAGATGTGCCGCGCGGGGATGAAGAAGCGGATGGACACCGCGGTGCGGCAACTTGAGCTGCGCGGGGTGCGGCAGGCGGCGCCGCATGAGTACGAGGCGCGGCTGAACTACGAGATTGGCATCATCAAGCAGATGAGCTACTCCGGCTACTTCCTGATCGTTTGGGATTTCATCAAGTACGCGCGGGACAATGGGATTCCGGTGGGACCGGGACGCGGGTCGGCGGCGGGGTCGTTGGTGGCCTATGCGCTGGAGATCATCAACGTTGACCCGCTGCAGAACGGGCTGCTGTTTGAGCGGTTTCTGAATCCGGAGCGCGTGAGCATGCCCGACGTGGACGTGGACTTTTGCATGAATAGGCGCGGCGAGGTGATCGACTACGTGACGCGCAAGTATGGGCGGGAGCAGGTGGCGCAGATCATCACGTTCAACACCATGGCGGCCAAAGCGTCGATCAAGGATTGCGGACGGGCGCTCGACATGCCGTATGGGGACGTGGACCGGATTGCGAAGCTGGTTCCGGCGACGGTGGGAATGACGCTGGACAAGGCGCTGGAGGAGTCGACGGAGCTGAAGAAGGCATACGACGGCGACAAGATCGTTCGCGAACTGATCGATACCGCGAAGAAGCTGGAAGGCTTGGTGCGTGGGCAGGGCGTGCATGCATCGGCGGTGGTGATTGCGCCGCGCCCGCTGACGGAACTGGTGCCGCTGGCAAGGACCAAGAACGACGAAATCGTGACTGCATACGACATGAAGGCGATCGAAAAGATGGGACTTCTGAAGATGGATTTTCTGGGGCTGACCACACTGACGGTGATCGACGATTGCCTGAAGCTGATCGAGAAGAGCCGCGGCGAAAAGTTGGACATCGAAATGATCCCGCCGAACGACGAAGAGACTTTCAAGAAGGTGTTTCACACGGCGCTGACGTCGGGAATCTTTCAGTTTGAGTCGAGCGGGATGCGGGACATTTTGCGGCGCTACAAGCCGGATCGCGTGGAAGAACTCACAGCGCTGAATGCGCTCTTTCGTCCCGGGCCGATGGACATGATCGACGACTTCATCGACCGTAAGCTGGGGCGGCGCAAAGTGGAGTACATGCTGCCGGAGATTGAGGGAATCCTGAAAGAGACGCTGGGGGTGATGGTCTATCAGGAACAGGTGATGCAGATTGCGAACACCGTGGCGAGCTATTCGCTGGGCGAGGCCGATTTGCTGCGGCGCGCGATGGGGAAGAAGATTCCAGCGGAAATGGCCATGCAGCGTGACCGGTTCCTGAGCGGAGCGGCAAAGCTTGGACATCCGAAGTCTGTTGCTGAGCAGTTGTTCGATTACATGGAGAAGTTTGCGGGGTACGGGTTCAATAAGTCGCACTCGGCGGCGTACGCGCTGGTGGCTTATCAGACCGCATATCTGAAGACGCATTATCCGGTGGAGTTTATGGCGGCGCTGCTGACGTCGGAAACGTCGAAGCCGGACAGCGTGGTGAAGTACATTGGCGAGTGCCGCGAGATGGGCATCAAGGTAGAGCCGCCGGATGTGCAGACTTCCGGTGCGCAGTTCACACCGATGGTGACGCCGGAGGGTGAGTCGATTCGGTTCGGCCTGGCTGCGGTCAAAAATGTAGGCGGGAATGCGATCGATTCCATTCTGAAGGCTCGGAGGGAAGTGGGCGGACGTTTCAAGAGCCTATGGGAGTTCTGCGAGAAGGTCGATCTGCGTGTGATGAATAAGCGCGTGATCGAGTCGCTGATCAAGGCCGGCGCGCTGGATTCGCTGGGACGGCGTGCGCAGCTGATGGCCGCGCTGGATAAGGCGATGGAGCGTGCGCAGAAGGCGCAGAAGGATGCAGCGCAGGGACAGGTGGGGTTGTTCGGGATCTTCGACGATGGTCCCGCGAAGATGCATGCGGCGGATGAGTTGCCGAAGGTTGCAGATTGGGAAGAAGGCGAGCGGCTGGCCAATGAGAAAGAGGTGCTTGGGTTCTTTGTCTCAGGGCATCCGCTGGATAAATATGCGGAGAAGCTGAGGAATCTTACGGGAGTAATTTCGACAGCCGAGGCATTAGAGCGTAAGCCGCCGGAGAGACGCAGGGGCGGGCAGACGGATCCCGCGGATGAGATTCAACTGGCGGGCATGGTTGTCGGCGTGCAGGTAAAAAGGAGCAGGAAGGACCAGAAGGTGTATGCGCAGGGGTTCCTGGAGGACGCGACAGGGAAGATCGAGCTGATCTGCTTCTCACGCGACTACGAGCGGCTGGGCGAACAATTGAAAATGGAGGCGGCGGTGCTGGTGCGCGGCATGCTGATAGGCGGAGACGATGCAGCGCCGAAGATTTCTGTAAGCCAGATCAAGGCGCTCGACGAGGTCGAGGTGAAGCTGCCAACGGGCGTGCGGATTCGAGTGAACCTGGATCGAGCAACGGAAGAGACGCTGGCAGCGCTGAAGTCTGCCGCGGACGCCGCGCCGGGGCCGGGCAAGGTGATGTTGCATCTTGAAAAAAAGGGCGAGTATGCGGTGGTGCTGGAGCCGGCGGGAATGAATGTTGCGGCGGATCGCGGATGGGTAGAGCGGGTGGAAGAGTTGACGGGCAAGGGGACGGTGCAGTCGATGGGATCATGAGCGGTTGATTGCGCGAGTGTGTTCAATGGGTGCAAGAGCTTGAGTAAACGTGCGAATAACTTAGAGCACGAACACCGCATGAATACTGACGATTCGGTACATATATATCGTACTTGCATAAAGAATCAATAGAGTGGGTTACCTTGCTTTTTTTGATGCCGGAGAGCCAGAATTATCCTGACATCGGATGAGAGTGCGATGAAAATCGCGGCTGTCTGCGATCACAATTGATCGTATTGCGTTGATGCAGGACTGACCAGTGGCGCGGTCATCGTTGCTTCCCCCCCAAATTCTCACCAGCAACGGTGGCGCCAAACGAAGGATAGAAACAGTAGCCCATCCTGGCGCAGCGCGATCCACCGGCCGGCGATTGGCGCACCTGAGCTTCTGTCCCGTCTGGGTCCAGAAGAGTTACGAACTCTCCCGCGCCCTGGAAATCGTAGTGGTTTCCGTCCAAAATGATGAGCTTGTCAGTTGCTTGAGCGGGAATACGGCCATCGCTGCGAGAGTGGGAACGCACCGCGTTACTTACGAGCCTGGCTTCGGCGTGCCCAATTCCAGTGGCCTGCAGCTCCGCATCGATGGCAAAGTTGCCACGACGGGAGTAGATTTCGGTGATGGCGGGAGCGTTGAGACATCCTCCGACGGCATAGATATTCATTTCCCCGACGGCAAAGTGTTGAGCGTGTCGGGTTCGTTGCCGCTGCTGTCTGGAATTCTCAGGCCTTGGGGTGGTGAGCAAGAGCGCAAAGGTTTCCGACGGTGGGCTTGCGGGCGACGTTTCCACGGGCAGTTGGTTGCCCAGGCTCCCGAACGGAAAATCGGTGGGGGCAATGCCCTCTGCATTGCATGATCGGTACGTCACTCTGAACAAGACCTTCGGCAATGCCTGGCGTGTAACGAAGAGCAACAGCCTCTTCGACTATGCTCCGGGCACGTCAACGGCAACTTTCACCAATGCGGCGTGGCCTGTGGAGAATGCCAAAACGTGTAGTGTTCCGAATGTGAAGACGACACCACACATCACCGCGGAGGCTGCCGAAGATGCCTGCAAGTCGATAACCAACAAAACCTTGCACTCCAGCTGCGTATTCGATGTGCAGATGACCGGCATCACTCACTTAGCCGACACTTACGCGGTCACCGAGCGTGTTCATACCAGATTGGCCATCAAACCGATCACCATTAAGCCTGTGCTTGCCGACATTAAGTAACGGCGCTGGTGCACCGGATTTAGCCGATGTTTGAGGCAGTTAGCGTCAGTTAGAACTGGACGACGCGGCGGTCGCTCTCGGGCGGCCGCTGTTTCTGTGCGTCGGTCTGCTGGGGGCGGCCAAATTACTTTCGTCAGCCGACTGGGTTAAGAAATCTCAATTTGGGACTCAGGTGTTGGGCTTGAGGGCCGATGAGATGAGGGAACGCTAATACGGTGGTGGGTTGCGCCGTGCCAGTGTTCCAACTTCGCTTTCGGAGAGCCCAAAATGGCTGCAGGAGTAAGAGTCCGTTCATGGATGGGGTTGGTGTGCGCGGCGGCGCTGGCAAGTATTGCAGGTGCACAGCAGCCAGCAAACCGAATTGTCGGGCCGATTGACGAGACGCAACTGGTGACGCTGCAGGGAAATGTGCATCCGATGGCGCGGGGGGAGTTTGACCGAGGCGCGGTGAGCGGGGCGATGCGGTTGGAGCAGTTGGTTCTGGAGCTTGAGCCGACGGCTGCGCAGCAGGCCGAACTTGATGCTCTGGTGGAGGCGCAGCACGATCCGGGATCGCCGCTCTATCAGCAATGGTTATCGCCAGAGGAGTACGGTTCGCGGTTCGGCGTGAGCGCGCGCGATTTGGGGAAGCTTGTCGGCTGGCTGGAAGGGCATGGGTTCAAAATCGACGAGATTCCCGCAGGCAACCGGCTGGTGATCTTCTCCGGAACCGTCGAGCAGGTGGAGGAGACGTTTCACCCGGCAATGCACCTGTACGAGGTGAGTCGGATTCAGCACGTGGCAAATGCGCTCGACCCGCAGATTCCGGCGGCGCTGGCAGTTGTGGTGGGCGGGGTGGTATCGCTTCACGATTTCAGAAGGCAAAGCCAGAATACTGGGCGCAGGGCGCTGAAGGCAGCATCGCCTGACTACTCGACGGGTGGGGCGCACTACTTGTTTCCGGCGGATTGGGCGACGATCTATGACCTGAATCCGCTGTATGCCGGAAGCGTGACCGGCAAGGGTACGTCGATTGCGATCGTAGGCCGCAGCGACATCGTCCTATCGGATGTGGCAACTTTTCGCTCGGCGTCCGGATTGCCGTTGAATCAGCCAACGGTGACGCTGGTGAGCACAGATCCGGGCCTGGTGAGCGGCGACCAGGACGAGTCGACGCTGGACGTAGAGTGGAGCGGCGCAATCGCGAAGGGCGCGACCGTGAACTTTGTGGTGGGCGCGACGACCGCGACGACGGATGGAGTGGACCTGTCAGCGCAGTACATTGTGAACCACAACTCAGCCCCAGTGATGAGCACAAGCTACGGAAGCTGCGAACAGGACATGGGCACGACGGAGTTGGCGTTCTACAACGGCCTATGGGAGCAGGCGGCGGCGGAAGGTATCTCGGCGTTTGTGTCGTCGGGCGATTCGGGGGCGGCGGGTTGTTCAGGGGGCTCGTCGACAACGGGAACAGGTACGGGTGTGAATGGGCTGTGCAGCTCGCAGTATTCAACGTGCGTGGGCGGGACGGAGTTCAACGAGGGGTCGAACAGCGCGGAGTATTGGTCGGCGACAAACAATGCGAGCACAGAGGAATCGGCACTGGGCTACATTCCGGAAAAGGTTTGGAACGAGAGCGGGGCGGTGTCGGGCGGATCGGGGCTTTGGGCTTCTGGCGGCGGCGCAAGCGTGGTGTATTCGCAGCCGACCTGGCAGAAGAGCGTGAGCGGAACTGCGCAGTCGAACGGGATGCGCGCGGTGCCGGACATTGCGATGAGCGCAGCTGGGCACGACGCATACATCATCGTCGAGGACGGAAGCTTCTATTCGATCTCGGGAACGTCGGCGGCGTCACCATCGTTTGCAGGCTTGATGGCGCTGCTGGTGCAGTTGCGCGGCAAGGGGCAGGGCAATGCGAATCCGGAACTGTATTCGCTGGCAGGTAAATCAAGTGGGCCGTTTCGTGCGACGCCTTCGGGCAACAACAGCGTTCCGGGCGTGACGGGATTTACGGCTGGTGGAGGAGCCTACAACCTGGCGACGGGGCTGGGGTCGGTGGATGGTTTGATGCTGGTGAACGACTGGGGCAGCCCGCTGACGACGACAAGCGTGGATTTTGCGTTGAGTGAATCGGCGACTTCGGGAGCAGCGCAGACGGGCGGTACGGCGAAGTTCACCGTGAGCGTGACGGAGAGCGGCGGTGGGAAGAGCGCGGTCGCGCTGACGGCAAAAAGCGTGTCGGGAGTGACGGTTGCGATTTCGCCTACATCGATCACGCCCGGAACGACGGCGACTGTGACGCTTGCAGTGGGTTCGACGACCGCTGCAGGCGTGCAAGCGATCACGGTAACGGGGACGGATGCAACGGGCACCCAGACGGTGGGCTACGCGCTGACTGTGTCTGCACCGCCGACGCTGACCCTGACTGCGGGTTCGACCTTGGCGACGGTGGCGCAGGGAGCAAGCGGGCCGTTGAGCTTTGCGGTCGGAACGGGCGGATCGTTCACGGGTAACGTCAGCCTGAGCCTGAGCGGATTACCGAGCGGTGTAACGGCAGCATGGTCGGCGAACCCGGTGAGTCCGGTATCGGAATCGGCGAGCGCAATACTAACGCTGGCGGCAAGCGCCTCAACAGCGGTGGGCAGTTCAACTCTTACAGTGACGGCAAGCGGCGATGGCCTGACGGCGGCGAGCAAGGTCACGTTGCAGGTCGCGCAGGCGCCGAGCTTCACGCTGAGTGTGTCACCGACGGCGGCGTCAATGCAATCGGTGGGGTCGACAACGGTTACGGTGGCGGCAACGCCAGTTGGCGGCGCAGCAGTGGCAAGCGGAGCCGCCGGGTCGAGCATCAGTGTCGCATCTGGACTGCCCAAGGGAATTACGGCCAGCTGGAGTTCTGCGTCAGTGACCTCGGCAGGAGCGGTTGTGTGGACGCTGACGCTGATGGGAACTTCGACTGCTGCGGCAGGAACTGCGACGCTGGAACTCACAGCGAAGGTTGCGCCGAAGAGCGGCGCTACGATCACGGTGAACGCGAACCTGCCACTGACGGTTTCGCAGACGCCTCCGACGCTTGCGCTTTCGACGGCGTCGAGCTCAGTGAGCGTGGTGCAAGGCAAAACTGCGACGGACGCGATCAGCCTCGCGGCGAACGGGGCATTCAGCGGGGCAGTGACGCTGAGCGTGAGCGGATTGCCGAACGGGGTGACGGCTTCGTGGAGCACGAATGGGATTACGCTGGCGAATGGAAGCGGGAGTTCGACGTTGACGCTGACGGCAGCGCCGGCGGCCACAACGAGCAGTACAACGGTCACTGTGACAGCGTCAGGCGATGGCGTGACTGCAACGAAGACCGTTGCGCTGCAGGTTCAACAGGCGCCGGGGATGACCGTGGGGCTGAGCACGACGGCGCTGTCGATGATTCACTCAGGTACCGGCCAGGTTACCTTGATTGTGACGCCGGTGGGTGGGCTGAAGCTGACCGGGGTGGGATTCGCGGTGAGCGGGTTGCCGGCAGGGGTGAGTCCGTCGTTTGGGCAGGGAAGCCTGTCGAGCGCCGGCGTATTCAGCGCGACCATGACAGTGGCCGGCAGCGTGTCGGCAAAGACGGGGAGTTGGAGCGTAAGTGTTGCGGCATCGACTGGAAGCAACGGAACCCCCAGCGGCACGGCGGCGTTTACAGCTTCGCAGTCATTCACGTTAACGTTGAAATGAATCAGTTCAGTATGAATTGATATAGAGAAGTGTGGGTTCTCCCCCCTGGCTGTGAGGCCAGGGGTCTTCTTCGCAGCCGGGGACGTCGCAGGCGGGCAAATCAAGGGCAAATCAAGCCTGGCTAAGGACTGCGGCCCAGTTGCGGATGGACTCGGGCTTGAGGGTCTGGCCGTTTGATTCGGTGGCGGCGAGCTGAACGGCCAGGTTGCCGATGGTGGTGCTTTCCGGGTGGCCGATGGAGACCGGGAGGCCGGTGCTCTGCTGGGTAAGCGCGATGAGGAGTTTGTTGCGGCTGGCGCCTCCGAGAATGTGAATGCGCTGAAGCTTGCGGCCGAGCATCTGCTCAAGGCTGGCGAGTGCCGAGGCGTAGCGGGCGGCGAGACTTCCAAAGATCAGACGCGCGAAGCGAGGCTCGTTACCCGCGGTGTCGGCGATGGGCGAGCCTCCGAGACGTTCTAGCTCATCATTGATGCGCTGAGGCATTCCGGAGTCGAGCATGAGCGAAGGTGCGTCCATGTTCAGCAGGCAGACTGGCGCGGGCGCGTCGGTGGCTTCGCGGATCAGGTCTTCTATAAACCAGGCGCGGCCTTCGGCGGCCCATGCGTCCATACACTGCTTGAGAACCCACATACTGTTGACCAGCGAATGAAAAAGGAGATCGCCGGTGGCCGCGCCCAGGTTGGTGTAGGAGGCGTCGAAGGCGGCTTGCGTTGTAACGGAAACGGCGGTGAGTGTGCCGACGAGAGACCAGGTTCCTGAGCTGATATAGAGCTTGGAGTCGAGACCGGTGGGGATGCCGGCGATGGCGGAGGCGGTGTCGTGACAGGCAGGAGCGATGAGGCGGGTCTCGCGAAACGCGTCGAGGGCGGCGAGTGGGCCATGGAGGCGGCCGACGATGGAGCCCGGGTGAACGATTGGCGGCGCGGCTTCGATAGGGATTTGAAGAAGTTTGAATAGATCGCGGTCCCAGTCTCTGGTTTGAAGATTGACGAGTCCGGTGTGCGTGGCGTGGGTGTATTCAGAGACGGGGCGCGCGCCGAGGTGGTGGAGGATAAACTCAGGCATCATGAGCCAGGGGGCGCGGGAATCGATGCCGGCGACCGGGTCGGCAAGAAGCTGGCAGATGGTGTTGATGCGATGGGGCAGGACGCCGGTACGGGCGAAGAGCTCAAGCGGCGGGATGAGCGCGTCGACGTCGGCTTTGGTGGCGACGGTGCGTTCGTCGCGATAACAGAAGGGCTCAGAGAGTGCGGAGCCGTTTGCGTTGAGGCGAACGTAGTCGACACCCCAAGAATCGACGGCGATGGAGGCGATGCTCTCCGGTGCTGCTCGGGCGGCTTTTCGAAGGCCATCGTCGAGGCCGGCGAGGATTGCGTCCAGGGGCCAGCGCAGTGTTGACCCGCGATGAACAGGGCCGTTGGGGATGCGGTGAACAACTTCAATGGATGGTTTGCCGGCAATCCAGCGAAGGAGAGAGACGCGGCAGCTCTCCGCGCCGAGATCGATGGCGATGCGGGCTGGTTGTTGCGCGGAGGGGCTTGCGGTCGCCATCGATTCGAATTCTAGCGAAGGAAGGCATCGGCTAGACCGCCGTCGACTGGAAACAGATGACCGGAGGTGCAGCGCGAGCGGGGTCCGGCGAGAAAGAGGATCGCTTCAGCACAATCTTTGGGATCGATGGGCTGGCGGGTTAGAGTGCGCTCGGCGTAGAAGGCGGCAAGCAAGTTGCGGAGCTCGTCGTCGGACATCGATTCTTCAAAGGAGATATTGTACTTGGTTAGCGAGGCGCGAACGCGATCGCGCGGGAACATGGTTGAGCCTTTGACAACTGTGGCCGGACTGATGCCGTTGACGCGGACGTTCGGGGCGAGGCCGACGGCAAGTTCGCGAACCAGATGAGAGAGCGCGGCCTTGCTGACGTCGTAGGCTTCGCTGCCGCGCTTGGGGACGACGGCGTTCGCGGAACTGGTGAGGACGATGACTCCGTCGAGGCCCTGGTCCTTGAGGATTTTGCCCGCTTCATCGGCGAGCAGGTAGTTGGCCGTGACATTGATGTCGAGCGTGGTAGCCCACATTGAGTCGGGCACGACGCCGTCGGGTGAAGAGGGAAAGAGCGCTGCGGTGTTGATGAGGATGTCGAGGCCGCCGAATGCGGCGATGGTGGCGCGAATGGATCTGGCGATGGCCTCGCGAGAGCGGATGTCGATGGCAGTGGTGAGGACGGACTCGGCGGAGGTGACGGCCTTAAGTTCGGCGGCAACGGTGGAGGCTGCGGACTCGTTGAGGTCGGCAACCACGACGTGGGCTCCGCGTTCGGCCGCAAGGAGGGCGACTTCACGGCCGATTCCGTTGCCTCCGCCGACGATCAGAGCGATGCGGCGGCTGAGTTCCTTCTCAGGAGGCTGGCGGCGAATTTTGGCCTCTTCCATCGCCCAGTACTCAATGCGGAAGGCTTCAATGGCTGGCAGAGCGACGTAGTTGGAAGAGACTTTGAAGCTGGCGGGATCTTGACCGAGCCCGCATTGCGGAAGTGTGCCCTTGAGCTCACCGTCGGCAAGAAGGGTTGCGCCTTCCATCACATGAATTGCATTGGTGTAGAACTCGCCGGTGATGCGGGCTTCTGCTTTGCTCTTACCGAAGCTGAACATGCCCAGTCCCTGAATTAGGACGATGGTGGGATTCGGGTCGCGCAGGGCGGGTGAGTCCGGCGTGGCGAAGGAGTGGTAGTAGTCCGCATATTGGGCGCGATATTCGGCGAGGGAGGAGTCGATTCGCGTCCTGAGAGCGGCGAGGTCCGCGTTGGCCGGCCATGGAACAAAGAGCGGGCGAATTTTGGTGCGGATGAAGTGATCGGGGCAGCTTGTGCCGAGGAACGAAAGATCCTTGGCATGGGCGGAGTTGACGAATTGGAGCACGTCTGGCGCGTCGGTGAAGTTGGCGATCAAGCGATTCTTGCTGCTGACGCGGCCGCGCAGGTAGGGCGCGATCTGGATGGCGATGGAAGCGCGTTCGGCGCGGGCGGGGACGGCTTCACCGCCGAAGCGGATGGGTCCTTTGGCGTCGCCGTGATTCTGGATGAACTGGCCGATCTGGTCGATGAGCGTGATCGTGTTGAGGTAGCACTCGCGCTGGGTCTGGCCCCAGGTGAAGAGGCCGTGGCCGCCGAGGACGATGCCGTCACAACTGGGGTTGTCGGCTATGGTTTTGCGCATGACGAGGCCAAGCTCGAAGCCGGGACGCAGCCAGGGTACCCAGACGAGAGAGTGGTTGAACTCGCGGTTGAACTCGTGCATCTTCGCGAGGCCATTGCCCGAAGCGGCAAGCGCGATGCCCCAGTCGGGATGAAGGTGATCGACGTGGGGGAAAGGCAGGAAACCGTGCAGGGGCGTGTCGATGGAGGCAGCGACAGGATTGTTGCGGAAAGCGCACAAGGGATACATCGCGACCATGTCATCTTCGTGGTCGACGCCTTTGTAAAGAGGGATGAGAGAGAGGAATTTCTGCTGATAGAGTGTGGCAAAGCCGGTGCGCTTGATGCTGCCGAGATCGCCGCCTGAACCTTTCACCCAGAGGACTTCGACAGGCTCACCGGTGAGTGGGTCGAAGTCCTTGACCTTGGAACTGGTGTTGCCGCCGGCGAAGTTGGTGATGCGGAGATCGGAGCCGAGAAGATTGGAGCGATAACGAAGGAGTTCGGGCTCGTCGAGGGTTCCGGCGAGGGCAGGATCCCAGCGATCTTCAAGGAATTTCAGGGTGGCGGCAGGCGATGCGGCAGTGGCCATTGTCATATACACACTCTACGAGGAGTTTATAGAACCCCGATCAGGATACCATGAAGTATGGCAATAGAGAATATAGTTCCCTAAAGGATTCTCTAATCTATTCGCCGATTGCCCTGGGAAATAAATTGCAAACGAGTCGCGGACGTCTAATCACAGCTCGGGCAGTTTTGACATGATTGCTTCGAGGCGCCTGATCATCGACCATGAGCAGTTTCAAAAGGGACGCGCCTGGGCTCTTGGAGTCACAGCTGTGGTAGTTGCCCTTGCTGCAATATGGAAACTCACGATTCGCTGACACATGGTCTGGCCCCCGGATCGTTAGGATCGCACAATGGCCTGCTAACTGCCGGATACTTCGCTCAAAGATTCGGCGGTTACTGCCTTGTGGCGCACGTAGTTGTATGGCGGGACGGCATGACCGCGGAGCAGGGCGATGCCGAGCTGTATGAGTCGGGGCCCGTAGGTTTCGACTTCGTGCGAGATTGAGCCGATGATGGCGCTTTTCCCCGTCCGCATTTCGGCGAGAGCTTCGGGGATACAGTCCTGGCCGACGATGGCCAGATCCTGCTCACGGCCGGCCTGTCGGACAGCATCGAGAACTCCGAGGGCGGATGAGTCTGTGGCCGCGGCGACGAGGATGCGTTCGCCTCTGCGATGTCCGGCCAGGAATTTGGCGGCGGCCGCCTGGCTGGCCTGGCGCATGCCGCGCCCTTCCAGTTGAATGAAGCAGTCGGCGGGGATACTGGGAATGCGTTGGCGGATACCATCGAAGGCGCCGCTGATGCGGCTCTGGACGAAGCTGCCTGCCTCGCTGAAACCAACGCCGAGGACGAAATCGACTTTGCCCTTCCATTTGCGGAGGGCGTATTGCGCCAGCACCGAGCCGGCCTCGAAGCCGCACTCGAAGTTGTCGACGCCAAAGTAGGTGGAGTTGGGGTGCGGGACGTCGATGGCGACGAGAGGGATATCGGCCTGTTTGAAGATGTGGGAGATGCGCGGGGCGACGGCTTCTTCCACCTGGAATTCGAGGACGAGATCGACGCGGCGGGCGACGAACTCGGCGGCATTCTGGATTGCGATGTCGGGGTCGTAGCGGTTATCGAGGACGAGGAGCTCGATGCCGGCGGCGGCAGCCGCAGCGGTGACGGAGTGGGCGACGGCCACCGAGAAGGGCATGTCCGCGCTCTGGACGGCAAACCCGAAACGGAGGCGGCGCGGGCGAGAGACGAGCCGGTAGCGTCCGTCCTGCGACTGGGCGACGTATCCGCGATGCACGAGGGTTTTGAGAATGCGATAAACGCTGGTCTTGGAGATGCGGGTCTTCTGGTAGACGTCTTCGAGCGAGACGGGAGAGTTGTTCCCTTCGAGAAGCTCGATGACGTCGAGGGCCTTGGAGAGGATGGGGATTAGGTAGAGCCGCTTGATCCTGGCTTTAGGCAAGAGAATCTCCGGGGAGACGTTTAACGAGTGAAAGTTTCAATACAGAATATACCTGCGAAAGGGCCAGGGATCAGGGGCGGTGGTTAGAGTTCGCTCGTCAGGGATCAGTTGTCGGAGATCAGAGATCAGGAAAGCGGGACCGATGAACTTGGAGGAGCACGAGAAAGCAGGCGGGTGAGTCTGTAAGAATGAGTGGCCATCCAAAACACGGTTCGAAATCGTATAAACGAAGAGCGAAACAGTATGAAAGAAGGGTGAACGCACAGGAAGTAGCGATGCCGATTTCGAGACATGCATGCATGCTGAATTCGGTTGCCTCAACTCGCGAAAAGGAATTCCGTCTAATCAATGCGGAGCTTAAATGGAGCTTAAGTTGAGTGCGCGCTGAAACAGGCGACGGGTTGCAGAGTTGGTTGAAGTTTTTGAAGAGAAAGCCATTGACGCCGCTCACGGAAATGAAGGTTGGTGGTCCATAGCGGTAGGATTAAGTCTTACCGGACGGCGCAACTTTTAGAGAGTTCCGGTGTTGGAAGGTGTTCAAGGGCGCTTCAGGAATGAAAGGAAATCAATAAAAATGGTGCGTGTGCTGCGTAGTCTCCCCCTCTTTGTTTTGACCATGGCAACAATTTCGATGACAGCGAATGCCGAAAGTGCTGCGCCGAAGGTTCGGATCGTAAATTCGATCGACGAATCAAACCTGGTGACGCTAAAAGGCAACACGCATCCCGCGGCGACGGCGAAAAACGATCAAGGCAAAGTAAGCGACACTCTGCCGATGACCGATTTGATCCTGGTTCTTGACCGGGACCCTGCCCAGCAAGCCGCGTTTGAGCAGTTCGTAGCCAGCCAATACAACTCGAGCTCGCCGAATTATCACCAATGGCTCACGCCACAGCAGGTTGGCGAGAACTTCGGACCATCCCAGACGGACATCGCCACCATCACTAACTGGCTTACCGGTCAAGGATTCAACGTCACCCAGGTTACGCCGGACCGCATGTCGATTCGTTTCGATGGCACCGCAGCGCAGGTTGAGAGCACATTCCACACGGAGATTCACAAGCTCCTTGTCAAAGGTGTGCAGCATATCGGCAACATGAGCGACCCGCAGATTCCTGCCGCGCTAACGCCGGTGGTAGTGGGCGTAAAGGCACTGCACAACTTCTTCCCTCGCCCATTGCACCGCCTGGGCAGCGCTGTGCAACAGGACGCCAAGACTGGCATGTGGGCGCGGCAACCCGCTGTCAAAGCGGGGACGGGTTCGAATGGAACCACAACAAATGCCGCAGTTGCGGCCGGTGCGCGGCCATCCTTGCGCGCGACACCGAAGTTTGGCATCACCGGAAGTGAGGACGGAAGCCCATATGAGGTTGAGGATGTGGGACCCTTCGACTTCGCGACCATTTACGACATTCTTCCCCTGTGGAATGCGAGCTCGGCAATTGATGGAACCGGCCAGACCATTGCCATCGCAGGAACCAGCGCGATCGAGTCCCCCGTTCCCAGCGGAACAACATTGGTCAACAGCAATGGCCAGAACGATGTGGCCACCTTCCGCAACTTCTTCGGCCTGCCGACCAACAACACATACAACACTCCGATCCAGCTGTCAGGCAACGGCCAGCCGCTGACAGTGTGCACAGACGAGACTGGAGTCGTGCCATACTCCTCTGCGCCCTGCGGGATCGACGACCTCATCGAAAACTCGCTGGACGTAGAGTGGTCGGGATCCGTTGCGAAGAACGCGCAGATCGTTCTCGTCTCTTCGTATCCGAAATCTGCGACAGACGATAATCTCTACGACTCAGAGAGCTTCATCGTCAGCAACGTTACGGCGCACATCATGAACGTAAGCTATGGCGAGTGCGAGTTAGCCCTGGGCACGGCGGGCAACGTCGAGTATTACGATCTCTGGCAAACGGCAGCAACCGAAGGCATCTCGGTGTTTGTGGCTGCGGGCGATTCCGGTTCGGCCTCTTGCGATGACGGCGGAGATTACGAATATGGAAACCCCTATATGGCTCAATACGGCACCAACGTCAGCGGGCTTGCATCCACGCCATGGAACACAGCAGTGGGCGGGACGGATTTCAACTGGTGCCCATTGCTGACGGCGGTGGAAGCAACCTCATCTTCGAACGTGTGCTCGCCGGGACCCTATTGGAGCACAACCAACAAGACGCCGCCGGGAGGGAGCGGCGCAAGTTACAGCGCGCTGGGTTACGTACCTGAGGTTCCTTGGAACGACACGTGCACCAGTCCGCTTGCTTTGAAGTGGATGGAGTACTACTGGACCGGCAGCGGCGAACCCGTCCCGACCGATGCTGAGTCGGGCTGCAATGCCTTTGTGAACTCGACCGACTACGAGCTTCTGGCCGAAAACTACGAAAGTGGGGACCTGGGCGTAGAGACCATTGTCGATACCGTAGGCGGCAGCGGTGGGGCGAGCGGCTGTATTGTCAGCAGCACCTCGTCCGCGATTACCAACACGACGTTGGGAGCATGCACGAGCGGCGTAACCAGCACCGGTTCCACCACGGGCCCTGACACGGGCGCCGCACAGGGCTCTGTCACCCTATTCAACAACGGCTGGCCGAAGCCGAGCTGGCAGACAGGTGTCCCCGGCATACCAAGTGACGGTGTCCGCGATATTCCAGATTCGGCGTTTTTTGCTTCCGACGGTTTCCTCTCCAGCAGCGCATACCTGATCTGCGTCTCCGACATTACAGCCTGCAGCTACTCCGACAAGAGCGAGCCAGTAGCTGAGGAGGTGGGCGGAACTTCGGTGGCAACGCCGGCCATGGCGGGCGTGATGGCGCTTGTCAACCAGAAGATCGGCGCAGCGCAGGGGCTGGCCGCGCCGGAACTGTACAAGCTCGCTGCGACTCAGACTTACTCCAGTTGCAGCGCCGAGCGCGGCAACGGATCGCCGGCAAGTCCCGGCAGCTGCCTGTTCAACGATATCGATACGGGCACCAACGCCATGCCGTGCGACTATGGAGCCCTGGAGGGTGGCGCGGAGTATGACGCGGAGCTGGGTATCTACGTACCTAGTCAGCAGTACGCCGGAATCGTTTCCCCGAATTGCACCGTCATTCATTCCGGAGATACGGTGGGTATCCTCACGGGCTACAGCGCAGGGACCGGTTTCGATCTGGCCAGCGGCCTGGGATCACTGAATGTGGCCAACGTGGTGAACGCCTGGACAGCGGCGATCGGCGCCGCGGGCGTGACAGTCACGGTCAGCCCGGCTCAGAGTTCGATCACGTCCAGCCAAAGCCTTAGCGTCACAGTCACAGTGGCAAGCAGCGCTGCTGGCGGTACAACGCCGACTGGAACCGTGAAGCTCACCAGCGGCAGCTATAGTTCTGGCGCTCAGGCACTCAACGGCAGCGGGACTTACACGTTCACCATTCCCGGTGGGACGCTGGCCGTGGGTACAGACACCTTAAACGCCACCTATAGAGGCGATTCGAACTACGCAGGGACCAGCAACAGCGCCCAGGTGAGCGTAACAGCTGCTGCGCTGCTGACCGCGACGGTGAATGTGAACCCCGCATCGACCACGCTGAACTCGAGTGCAAGCCTGAGCGTGCCGGTAACGGTCACGGGCAGCGGGGCGACGCCCTCCGGAACGGTCACTCTGACCAACGGCAGCTACACTTCAGGTCCGCAAACGCTTGTTAATGGTGCTTACACGTTCACGATTCCGGCCAATTCGCTGGCTGGCGGCAGTGACGTGCTGACGGTTACGTATAGCGGAGACGCAAACTACGGCACATCAACCGGCACAGCCACGGTCACGGTGACTGAGGCGACATTCACTTTAACCACACCGGCTATCGCCGTCACTCCCACTTCGATCGCGCCGGGAGCTTCTGCCAGTGCGGTGGTGACCGTGGCTTCGACAGGAGGGTATTCGGGATCGGTGACCCTAACATGTCAGGAGACGGATCCCTCACCATCAACCGGCGACGGAGCTTCGTGCAGCACGATTGGTTCCGGAGCGATAGCTCTTAGTGGTAACGGAACAACCGGCACAGTCACCTTCACGGTGGGTACAACCGCGCCTGGAGGCAATGCGTCCCTCGCCTATCCGAACGTGCACGGCAAGGGTAAAGGTTCGCCCAGCGGATGGGCGGGAGCAGGGAGCGGCGCTCTGCTGGCGCTCCTGATGTTCCTGGGAATCCCGGCACGGCGGCGGAGCTGGCGAGCCATGATCGGAATGCTGGTGCTGTTCGCGGCGCTGGGCAGCTTGACAGCCTGCGGCGGCAGCTCATCCACGACAGGCGGCAACGGCGACCCAGGAACCGCTGCCGGCACCTACACGTTCCTGATACAGGCAACCGGTACACCTTCGGTAACGCCGGCTGTCTCGACGACTTTCACGGTAATAGTGAACTAAGACAATCCCGGCTCTCCCGATTAGGGAGGGCCTGGACCCTGGACGGAAGAGGGCTGGCCTTGGCCATGCCCTCTTTCCATTGGGCGAATGCTAACCCGTACTTCTCACGCCCCGCCGGAAATCGTACCGCCAGCCTCCGACCGTACCGCCAGCCTCCGACCGTACCGCCAGCCTCCGACCGTACCGCCAGCCTCCGACCGTACCGCCAGCCTCCAATCGTAGCGCCGGTCTCCAGGCCGGCTGTCGTGCGGGCGTCCTCGCCCGCGCTTCTCATAGAGGCCCGAAATTGTAGCGCCGCTCTCCGACTGTAGCGCCGGCCTCCAGGCCGGCTGTCGTGCGCGTCCTCGCCCGCGCTTCCACCTTTCTGAACAGCATTGAGCCTAAACCCAGTCTCAAAAAGGCAGCTGGCAATTGCACATAATTAACCCTCTCCGGCGCACTATATGTCGAAGGGAAACCATAAGTCGAAGGCAAATTTCCGTCGAACCTCCGTTTTCCTTCCCCCCACCCAAAACATTCTCCCCAAAAATGTCTGTTGATAACAAATAACTTATAAATTATAACTATCGATTTAAAGCACTTACACGTGCGAAATCAGGCAAAAACCAACCTATTTCCGAAGAAACCGGCAAAAAAACCGGCCCGTTTTTCGTCGCAAACAATTCCCACCTTCTCATCCTCTGTGAGAAATGCCGGCTAAGCCGGCACGTATTCAAGCGACGAGCCAAGCGATTGTGGCCATGCTCCTGGTGTTTGCGCGCTGCTGTGGGGCTGTTTCTGAGATGAGGACTAGGCTATCTCGAAAGCTTATCCAGGTCGATGTTGAGGCGGAGAACGTTGACGCGGGGTTCACCCAGGACGCCGAGCTGGCGCGGAGTGATGTGTGAGTCGACGAGCTGGCGAACGGTGTCTTCAGGCAGTTTGCGCGCCTTGGCGATGCGTGGAACCTGGAAGAACGCTGCGTCGGGAGTAACGTCTGGATCAAGGCCGGAGCCAGATGTGGTTACGAGGTCGATCGGGACGGGCTGGGAGGGGTTTTCCGCAGCGAGTGTGTTGATGGAGCCCTGGATGCGATCAACGAGCGCCTTGTTGGATTGGGCCAGATTGGAGCCGCTGGAAGCGGTGGCGTCGTAGCCGTTGCCCGCGGCCGAGGGGCGGGGATGGAAATACTTGTCGGAAGTGAAGCTCTGGGCCAGGAGCTCGGAGCCGATGACGCGTCCGTCGTGGACGATGAGGCTTCCAGCGGCCTTGCGCGGGAAGAGAAAGTGGGCAACACCGGTGATGGCGAGCGGATAGGCGAGGCCGACCAGGATAGTTGTGACGATGGTGAAGCGAATGGAGGTGATCCAGACGGAGTGTTTGGCGGGTGATGGGTGTGCGAGCTGTGTGGCGGATTGCACGGTCAGTCTCCAATTCCGATAGGGATGATACCCGTTGTTTGCAATTCCGGTTCGCCGTAAAGACGCCGGAGAGTGAAGTCTACGCGAGATGCACGGCGACAAGGAGCATGTCGATTGCCTTGATACCGATGAACGGGATGATGATACCGCCGACACCATAGATGAGAAGGTTGCGGCGAAGGAGCGCATCCGCGGGCTTGGGTTCATACTTGACGCCCTTCAGCGCCAACGGGATGAGAGCGACGATGATGAGCGCGTTGAAAATGACGGCGGAAAGAATGGCCGACTCCGGCGAATGAAGGTACATGATGTTGAGCACCTTGAGCGCTGGGAAGACGGCCATGAACATGGCGGGGATGATGGCGAAGTATTTGGCCACGTCGTTGGCGATGGAGAAGGTGGTGAGCGCGCCGCGGGTCATGAGGAGCTGCTTGCCGATCTCAACGATTTCGATGAGCTTGGTGGGATTGGAATCGAGGTCGACCATGTTTCCAGCTTCCTTGGCGGCCTGGGTTCCGGAGTTCATGGCGACGCCCACATCGGCCTGAGCGAGTGCAGGGGCGTCGTTGGTGCCATCGCCTGTCATGGCGACGAGCTTGCCCTTGGCCTGTTCGCGCTTGATCAGGTCCATCTTGTCCTTGGGCTTGGCCTCGGCGAGGAAGTCGTCGACGCCGGCTTCGCGAGCAATGACGGCTGCGGTCAGCGGATTGTCGCCGGTGATCATGATGGTGCGAATGCCCATGGCGCGGAGCCGGGCCAGACGATCCTTCAGGCCACCTTTGACAACGTCTTTGAGGTAGATGACGCCGAGAGCAGTCGAATTTTCTGCGACGACCAGCGGCGTGCCTCCAAGACGGGCAATCTCCTCCACGTTTTCGCGGACCTTCTGCGGGAGTTGCGCACCCTGCTCCTCGAGGAAGCGTGCGATGGCATCGGCGGAGCCCTTGCGGATGCGAGTTCCGGGCAGGTTGACGCCGCTCATGCGCGTTTGTGCGGAGAAGGGAACGAACTCGGCGTGAATGCCGCTGAGGTCGCGGCCACGCAGATTGTAGCGTTCCTTGGCAAGGACAACGATGGAGCGGCCTTCAGGAGTCTCATCAGAGAGCGATGAGAGCTGGGCTGCGTTCGCGAGACGCTCCTGGCTGACGTCGGGCGCGGGAATGAAGTCAGCGGCCTGACGGTTGCCGAGGGTAATGGTTCCGGTCTTGTCGAGGAGCAGTGTGTTGACGTCGCCGGCCGCTTCAACAGCGCGACCGCTCATGGCAAGAACGTTGTACTGGACCAGGCGATCCATGCCGGCAATGCCGATGGCGGAGAGCAGCCCTCCAATGGTGGTGGGGATGAGGCAAACGAGCAGCGAGACGAGAACAAAGACGGTCTGCGGCGCCTTGGAGTACATGGCGAATGGCTGAAGCGTGACTACTGCGAGCAGGAAGATGATGGTGAGGCCGGAAAGCAAAATGCTGAGGGCAATCTCGTTGGGAGTTTTTTGACGGGTTGCGCCCTCAACCAGAGCGATCATGCGGTCGAGGAAGGTTTCGCCGGGGTTGGAGGTGATCTTGACTTTGATCCAATCCGACAGAACTTTGGTGCCGCCGGTGACGGCGCTACGGTCGCCGCCGGCCTCGCGAATGACGGGAGCCGACTCGCCCGTAATGGCCGATTCGTCGACAGAGGCTACGCCCTCGATCACTTCACCATCGCCGGCTATGTAGGCTCCGGCTTCGACGTAAATGATGTCGCCGGCGCGGAGCAGGCCGCTGGCGACATCCTCAAGGGAGCTGTCGGTTTTGTAGCGGCGTGCGACGGTTTCGCCCTTGGCTTTGCGCAGGGTATCGGCCTGGGCCTTACCCCGGCCTTCGGCCATCGCCTCAGCAAAGTTGGCGAAGAGAACTGTGAACCAGAGCCAAAGGGTGATCTGGAGATTGAAGCCGAACTCTGAGCGATGGTGGACGACGTTGTCAATGAGCAGGGCTGTGGTGAGCACGCTTCCGACTTCGACGACGAACATCACTGGGTTCTTGACCATGCCGCGGGGATCGAGTTTGCGCACAGAATCAATGAGCGAGTGACCGATGATTTCAGCGTTCCAGAGACTCTGTTTTTCAGCCATGGGAGTTCGTTTAGCCTCGTTCCGATCGGGTTAGAAAAGTTTGCCGGATTGCAGCAGCAGGTGTTCGAGGATGGGCCCAAGGCTGAGAGCCGGGAAGAAGGTGAGCGCGCCAAGAATGAGGACCACACCAACCAGAAGAACAGTGAAGAGAGGAGTGTCAACAGGGAAAGTTCCGGGCGACGGCGGGACGCTCTTCTTCAGTGCGAGGTTGCCGGCCAGAGCAAGGACCGGGAGCATCATGAGGAACCGGCCGAAGAGCATGTCCCATCCCATCGCGATGTTGTACCACCAGTTGGGGTTGAGACCGGCGAAGGCGGAGCCGTTGTTGCCTGCTCCGGAAGTGAAGGCGTAGAGAATTTCGGTGAGGCCGTGCGGGCCCTGATTCGTTAGGCTGGTGAGCCCAATTGTGGGCGAGAGAACAAAGATGGCAGTGAGAGAGAGGATGATGAGCGGGAAGATAAGGACGTAAAGCATGCACATTTTAATGTCGTACGATTCGATCTTCTTGCCCAGATATTCGGGTGTGCGGCCGACCATGAGGCCGGCAATGAAGACCGCCTGAACGACAAAGATGAGAATGCCATAGAGGCCTGCGCCGACGCCGCCGAAGATGACCTCGCCAAGCATGATGTTGGTGAGAGGAATCATGCCGCCGAGCGGCGTGAAACTGTCGTGCATGCCGTTGACTGCTCCGCAACTGGCATCGGTGGTGATAGTAGCGAAGAGCGCCGACTCGGCGATGCCGTTGCGAACTTCCTTCCCCTCCATGTTGCCACCGGGCGCAGTGGCTGTGGCCGTTTGCTGAGCGCCGCGGAGAAGTGGATGCGGATGCGCCTCGGCCCAGTAGAGAGCAGTGAAGCCGGCGATAAAGAGAACGAACATGGCGGCGAAGACAGCCCATCCATGGCCCGGCGAGCCGGTCATGCGGCCAAGGGTGTAGGTGAGACCGGCCGGAATAATGAAGATGGAGATCAACTGAAGGAAATTAGAGAATGGGGTGGGGTTTTCGTAGGGGTGTGCGCTGTTTGCGTTGAAGAAGCCGCCGCCGTTGGTGCCCAGCATCTTGATCGCTTCCTGCGATGCAACTGGGCCCTGCCCGATGGTTTGGACCTGTGTGGGCTGCTCGAGGGGATGGGCGACGGTGTAAGCATGCAGGTTTTGCGGGACGCCCTGGGCGACGAGCAGGAGTGCGTAAATCACGGAGCCGGGAACCAGGATGTACAGGAGGATGCGCGTGGTATCGACCCAGAAGTTGCCGATCGTGGCGGAATTCGTTCGCTTGATGCCGCGGACGAGGGCAATGGCCACGACGATGCCAATGGCGGCCGAGAAGAAATTGTGAGTGGCAAGGCCGGCCATCTCCGTGAGATAGCTCATAGTTGCTTCTGGTGTGTAAAACTGCCAGTTGGTGTTGGTGGTAAAGCTGGCGGCGGTGTTCCATGCCAGATCGGTTGCGACGTTAGGCAGATGTTGAGGGTTCCAGGGCAGATAAGCTTGCAGGCGTTCGATGGCGTAGGTGACCAGCATACTGACCGCGGAGAAACCAAGCATAGCAAAGGAGTACTGACGCCAGTTCATCTCATCTTTGGCATTCACTCCGCAGAGCCTATAGAGAATGCGCTCAATCGGGCGGAAAATAGGATCGAGCCAGGTGCGCTCTCCCTCGATGACGCGAGCCATGTAAATGCCCACGGGGCGCACGGTCGCAAGCAGAACGACGCAGAAGATTGCAAACTGCAACCAGCCGTTAGCGGACATTTCAGAACTTCTCCGGGAAGAGCAGGGTGAGGGTGAGGTAAACCAGCAGAAGCACAGAGAGGATCAAGGCGATCGCTGTGATGAAATCGATGTGCATTGAGTGGCTACCTCAGCTTCTGGCAGGCTTTGACGTAAAGAAAAGCCACGGCGAAGAAGACTACGGTGAACAACAGCATGGTTGCATCTTGCATTGCAAGTCTCACTGTGCCACGCGGCGAGGGCCGTCGAGGCTTCCTATTCAGGATTTATCTTCGTTCAAGTTTACTTTGAATCCCGACAAGAATATCTAAATAAGACATAAGGGCGAGGGGAACCGTGTAGTGGGAAATCGGCATCCGCGGGAGCTGGGCCCTGCATGGGACTTGAAGAGATGAAGCTTATTCTCCTGTGCTGTTGATTCCTTCGGGAATGAAGCGATAGCCGACCCAGGGTTCCGTCTGAATGTACTGTTTGCCGGTTTCGGCCTCGAGCTTCTTGCGCAACTGCCCGATGAAGACGCGGAGATACTCGGGCTGGTGGGCGGATTGCGCTCCCCAAACGGCAGTCAGCAGGGCGCGGTGCGTGATGACCTTTCCGGCGTGGCGCGAGAGATGGAGGAGGAGGTCGAACTCCTTGGGGGTGAGGTGAATCGGCTTGCCGAGAACGGTAATGGAATGGGCGTTGGCATCGACGACGAAATCGCCGGCCTCGAGAGCGGCCGAGGTGCGCTCGGGAGCGCGGCGGAGATGGGCGCGGATGCGCGCGAGGAGTTCTTGAATGCTGAAGGGCTTGGTGACGTAGTCATCCGCGCCCGCATCGAGGGCTTCTACCTTGGAGCGCTCATGATCACGGACTGAAAGGATGATGATGGGAGTGGAGAACCGGACCCGAATGGCGCGGGTTACCTCGACGCCCGAGATTCCGGGCATCATGAGGTCGGTTACGACGAGGTCGGGAGACCACTCGCGATAGATTTCGAGTCCCTCTTCGGGGTCGTTCGCAGTGCGGATATCGTATCCCTGTGCGGAAAGCGCGGCGCGGAGGACTCGAGTGATCTGGGGTTCGTCGTCGATGACTAGGATTCTGCCTGGCATTGGACACACTCTTTCAACGGAAGCTTACAACATCGGGCCGGAGAAAGCGGGTGATGACGCTCGGGACGCTGGGGCGGCGGCGTGACGCGGGGGTATGATTCGGGGAAGGAGAATGATGGACGCACGCAGATATTCGGCGAAAGGAGCGCGACTGCTCGCGGCGACGGGGCTGGCGCTACTGACGACCGTCGTGCTGGTAAAGCTTGGGGCGAATTCGACGGCGGCGGGGATGGTGTTTCTGGTCCTGGTTGTGTGGTCGGCCACCCAGGCGGGGATCTGGCTTGCGCTCTTCGAGGCGATACTGTGCGCGCTTGCGTTTGACTATTTCTTTTTGCCGCCTTATCACACGCTGCGGCTGGCAGGGGTGCAGGAATGGGTGGCGATGTTTTCATTTGTGGCGTCCTGCCTTGTGGTGGGGCGTGTAGCGGAGATGGCGCGCAAGCAAACGCGGCAAGCAGAGCAGCGGCGCGAAGACGTGGAGCGGTTGTATGAGCTGAGCCAGCAGATGATGCTGCACGAGGACGCGGAGGCGCTGATCCACGACCTGCCGGGAATGATTGACAGGATTTTCGCGCTCGACGGTGTGGCTTTGTACGTGTGCGACCAGGACCAGTTCTATTCATCGACGGCGAAGTTGCCCGAAGGGGTGAAGGAGACCATGCGGGGGCTGACGCTGGGGCAGAACCCGACGTTGCACGAGCACGCGGGCTTCTTTAGTACGGCGCTTATGCTTGGGATGCGGCCGGTGGGGGCACTTGGATGGAGGCCGTCGTCGCTGTCGCGTGAGGTAGCAGTGGCCGTGAGCGCGCAGGTTTCGATTGCGTTGGCGCGGTTGATTGCGGTGGAGACCTCGGCGCGCATGGAGGCGGCGCGGGAAGGAGAGCGGCTGCGCACGGCGCTGATCGATTCTCTGACCCACGAGTTGAGGACGCCGTTGACATCGATTCGCGCAGCGGCGACGACACTGATGCAGGCCGAAGGGCTGGATGAAGCAGGGCGGATGGATTTGGTGTCAATTGTGGATGAGGAGGCTTCGCGGCTGGACATTTTGATCGGAGAAGCCGTAGAGATGGCAGAGGTGGATGCGAACGTGGTGCAGGTGCACCTGGAGCCGCAACACCCGCGGGCGTTGCTTGAGCAGGCGGTGGAAGAGTCGCGCAAGGCTCTGGCGGACGACAAAGTGACGGTGGATGTGGAGGATGGAGACGAGCCGGCGTGGTTCGATCCGCATCTGCTGGGACGCGTGTTCAGGCATTTGCTGGAGAATGCAGCGATGCACACCCCTCCGGGGACACGAGTGATACTGAAGAGCTGGCGGGATGGAAAACGGCTTGAGTTCAGCGTGGAGGATTCGGGACCGGGGATCGATGCGATCGATCTCCCGCTCATCTTTGAGAAGTTTTATCGAGGAAAGAAGCGGGGTTCGAGGGGCAAGGGCTCGGGGATGGGCCTGGCAATCTCGCGGTCGATCCTGGGAGCGCATGACGGGGGGATCGAGGTGCAGTCGACACCGGGGAAGGGTACGACGTTCCGGTTCTGGGTGCCGCTGGTGGAGAAGGAGCCCGTGAGCCAGGCACAGGCGAGGGAAGCGGCAGACGCGAGCAGTCGCGAGGAAGCGCAGGACACTTCATTTCCGGAGGCGCTGGAGCAGTTCGGAGCCGAAACAGCTCAAAACGAGAGCAATCCCGAGCGAGTGGCTTTCGATTGAAGAGACGGCAACTATTTGCGTTGTAGGGTCCAGTCACAGGCAATTTCACGGCGCTGATCCGAACTTTCGACGGCCCATTCGAGAAGGCGCGCAACACGCCAGGCATCAATGGCGTCCACAGGCGCAGGGGCTTTACCCAGTACCGCGTCGCGGACGCCAGCGTAATAGAGGCGGTAGTCGCCGAGGACGGGCGCGACAGGGCGGCTGACAGAGCCTCCTTCGACATCGACGTTGAGCGTGCCCCAGTTTTCGGGCAGTTCGCGGCCCCAGCCGGGGTCTGCGATGCGGACAACCTGATTCAGAAGGGCCTCCTGCGGGTCGAGTCCCCATTTCCAGAAATTTCCCTTGGACCCACGAATGTGGAAGCGGGGACGCGGAGGCATGGAGAGGCTGTTGGCGCCTAGCGCGACTGCGAAACCGGGGTAGCGGAGCCGCACCTGGAATGCGTCATTGGCGCGGGCCCATTCACGTTCGCAAAGGACGTCTGCGGAGACGGATTCAGGAAGGCCGAAGAGATGCAGCGCCTGGTCGGCGATGTGGGTTCCGAGATCCATGAGCACGCCGCCGCCGGCGGAGGGGTCTTCTTTCCACAGGCGATCGGAGGGCGGATTTGGGCGCCAGCGATCGAAGCGCGATTCGATGTAGACGAGCCGGCCGAGCGAACCTTCGGGTAATAGTTTCTGAATTGTCAGAAAATCACTGTCCCAGCGGCGGTTATGAAACGGGATTAGCAGGCAATTCTTGCGAGCAGCAAGCTCGATCAGGTCGACGATCTGGGCCGAAGTGGTGGACACTGGTTTGTCGACGATGACGTGCTTGCCAGCCTCGAGAACCTGGCTGGCTACCTCGAAATGCGTTCCGCTGGGAGTCGCGACGACGAAAAGGCCGAGGGATGAGTCGGCGAGCATCGCCTCGAGCGAACGGTAGGTGGTGATGCGGGGGTAGCGCCTGGCTGCGTTGTCGAACGAGCGCTCGAGGACGGCGGCCAACTCAAGACCATCGACCGAAGAGATAAGTGGGCCGTGGAAGACGCGTCCGGCCATGCCGAAACCGATTAGACCTACACGAATCATGGAGCACTCACGAAGGGCAATTGCCCTGAATTAACCTTCGAGTTTATACCGCGTCTCGGCGAGACGATAGAGGCGACGCCAGACCAGGCGGTTCATGGTGACCACCATGAGGGAGATGAAGATGGTGGCGAGAAGCAGGATAGGAAATCGGCCAGTGTCGGTGGCGGCGTCAATTTGCGCACCGAGGCCGACGGTCTGAAGGGTCTGATCGGCTACGTGGGAGTATTCCGCAAAGACAGACGCGTTCCATGCGCCGCCCGAGGCGGTGACCATTCCGGTGATGAGGTAGGGAAAGATGCCGGGGAGAATCAGCTTTGTCCAGCGCTGCCAGCGAGTGAAGTGAAAGAGCGATGAAACTTCGCGGAGGTCTGAGGGGATGGACATGGCTCCGGCAATCACGTTGAAGAGGATGTACCACTGTGTGCCGAGCAACATAAGAGCGATCGAACCGATCCCGAGTCCGCCGCCGATCTTGACCAAGCCGATGAGAAGGATGGGAAAAAAGGCAGTGGCAGGAACAGAGGCAAGTACCTGCGCGACGGGCTGAACAATGCGGGCGAGCTTCGGATTGAACCCGATGGCCACGCCGACAGGGATGGTCCATAGGGCGGAGATGGCAAGAGCGGCGTTGACTCGGAGGAAGGTTGCTGCTGCGCCCTCGAGCAGGAGTTTGAGATCGGGCCAGGTGACGCTTTTGAGCATGATGATGGCGTGACCTGTGCCCCAGGCCACAAAGCTAAATCCAAAGATGGCAAGCGTCCAGAGAACGGTTGAGGGTTTGGTCTTGCGTTCGTCGTCCAGCGGATGAACGATGCGGGCGTTCCTGCTATGGGCTAGCCTCTCGTAAATCGGCTCTTCAATGCGCGCTGCAATGCGGCCGGGGATTGAGCGGAAGAGGGTGGAGCGCCGGAGTAGTTCGAGGATGGGAGAAGTGACGCGATCGGTTGCCTCGACCTGCTCAAATTTGAACTTGTCGCTCCAGGCGATGAGCGGACGCCAGACCAGCTGATCGGTGGCGATGACGATGAGAATGATAACCGCGAATCCCGCGACGAGCGCGTGTACGTCGCCGGCTACGGTCGCGGTCTGAAGATAGCTTCCTAGGCCGGGTAGCTGGAAGTTGCGGTCGCCCATGGTGAACATCTCGCAGGCAATAAGAGCGAACCAACCGCCGGCGACGGAGACAATGGAATTCCAGACGAGGCCGATGGCGGCGTAAGGAATTTCAAGCTGCCAGAAACGCTGCCATGCGGAGTAGCGAAAGATGCGGGAGGCTTCGAGCATCTCGCGGGGGATGCTCTTAAGCGAAGAGTAGAAACTGAAGGCAAGGTTCCAGACCTGGCCGGTGAAGATGAGCAGGATGACGCCCATTTCAATCCCCATCTGGTGGCCGGGAACCAGGGCGACCATGGCGAGTACAAGAGGGGGGAGAAAACTGAGGACTGGGATGGACTGAAGAATATCGAGGACAGCGACCATCCAGGGCTCGACGCGCGGGTTGTAGGCGGCGAGGTAGCCGTAGCCGATGGCAAACGCGAGGGAAAGGAAGTATGCGATGGAGATGCGAACGACAGAATAGAAAGCGTAGGCCGGCAAGGCCGAGATGGAGTGGGAAATAGGGACTACAGGGATGGGCTTGCCGAGCCAATAAGTCCCTGTGCTGATGATGGTGAAAAAAATGGCAAGACCGCAGGCGGCAACCCCCATGTCGATGAGAACCGGCCATGGACGGTGGGTGACCAGCGTGCGCGCGAGAGGATGAGGCAGATTCACTTTGCATCCTCTGTGACGGCGATCTCTTCCTGCGTGTCGGGAAGGACAAATCGGCGGCGGGCAGCGTCGAAGTCGAACAGTTCGGCGTAGCGGCCCCAGGTGATGGCGGTTTCCATCTGACGCCGGCTCTCTTCCTCAGAGAACTGTTCGTCGATCATATCGAGGAAAAAATCTTCGGGGACAGTGTGGTCGCTCTTTGACTCAAGCGCGCGTCGAATCTGGCGCAGGAGCAAAACGTTCTCGGTAGCGGCGGTACGGAAGAGTTCCTTCTGGCGAAGAATCTCAGAGTTGGCGAACTGGGTGCCTGTGGGTGTGATTGAGGCGTCGCCTTCTTCAATGGTGAGGAAAGCGAGCAACTGCGCGGCGTCGACGATGGGCAGGAAGTCGTCGAGTTCGAGGCCGAGATCGTCGGCGAGGCGGTAAATGTCGTCCTTGCCGCCCTTGTCGATGAGCAGTTCAAGAAGGCCGGCGATGCCGCCCGGACGGGCGTGGGGCAGCATCTGGTAGTGCATCTGACGCTGATCGCGGGCGCGAGCGGGGTGCTGATGCTCGGGGGCCGTTGCGGCGGGGACGTCTGGACGTGTCAGTACCTTATAGATGTAGTCCACGAGCTGTGTGAAGGGCTCGGATTTGCGATCGCGCGGCTGCGGGAGCTGGACGCGGAAGTCGGTACGAATGTGGCCTGGGTTGCGTCCAAGAACAATGATGCGATCGGCGAGGAGGACGGCTTCTTCGATGTTGTGGGTCACAATAAATACAGCTTTGGTTGGCATGGTTTTGTTGGACCAGAGCTCGAGGAGTTCGGAGCGAAGGTTCTCCGCGGTGAGGACGTCGAGGGCGGAGAAGGGTTCGTCCATGAAGAGCACTTCGGGCTCGACGACAAGGGCGCGGGCAAAGCCGACGCGCTGGCGCATGCCACCCGAAAGCTCCTTTGGGTAAGCGCCTTCGAAGCCGTCGAGGCCGACCGTGTCCAGCATTTTCATACTGCGTTCGCGGCGCTGTTCCGGAGGCACCCCTCGGGCCTGAAGCGGGGCTTCGACGTTCTCAAGCACAGTGAGCCAGGGAAAGAGGGCAAAGCTCTGAAAGACAATGGAGACGTTGATCTCGGATTCTGAGATGGGCTTTTCGTGCCAGTAGACCTGGCCGGCGGAGGGAGTGGAGAGGCCGGTAAGCATGCGCAACATGGTGGATTTGCCGGAACCAGAAGGGCCGAGCAGGGCAAGAATTTCGCCGGGGACGACGGAAAGGTCGGTCGCTGAGATGACCTGGATGCGGTTCTGGCTGGGCTGAGCGTAGTACTTCTCGATCTTCTCGGCGCGGATGATGGGCTCGACGGCCGCGGGAGGGACGGTGGCCGGGCCGGCCGTGGGGATGCCTACCTGGGACATGCGAGGTTCTCCGGTTTGGGGGTCCGCGGGGATCAAGGAATGCGGCCGGTTGGTTTTTGCCAGTTTATGTGCGCTGGGTTTCACCCACGTGAAAGCGATCCAGCATGCGAGAGTTAGTACCGGGAGCCACAGAACGATACGGCGGAGTGGAAAAAACAGGCCATAGGCCTGGACGCGAAATGGACCAAGGCCCGTGCCCGCAAGGGCGGTGATCGTAGCGGCTTGCCCAGAGGGTATCATTCCATGAGGGCGTCTAGCCGGGCAAGAAGCCGAGGAGCCGAGTTTGAATTCGGGAGCCGGGTACGATAAGAAGGTAATCGAGGGGAAAGCGTCCTACCGGGCCCGAAGTGCGTCTTACAAGCGGAACCCAGACAGGGTATTCTAAAAGACAAGGAACATATGCCTGAGAACGCGGTCAGACCGAAGGTGCTGGTAGTAGACGACGAGCGAGTGATCGCCGATACGCTGGCGATGATCCTGAATCAGAGCGGCTTTCAGGCTCGAGCCATCTATTCGGGTGAAGGCGCGGTTGAGGCGGCTGGCTCGTTTGAGCCGGACATGCTGATCTCCGATGTGATCATGGCGGATCTGAACGGGATTGACGCAGCGATCCGGATCAGAGCATTGCTGCCAAAGATCAAGATACTCCTGTTCAGCGGGCAGGCAGCGACGGCGGACCTGCTGGATAACGCGCGGAAGCAGGGTTACGAATTCGAGATCCTCGCCAAGCCGGTACACCCGCAGGATCTGTTGAATAAGCTGCGCGCGTAAGGCCCGGAAGGCCGCTCGGTTGTCTGCAACGATTCAGATTGAAAGCTAAAGATCGCGTCGGCCTTCGAGCGCGCGGGTCATGGTGACTTCGTCGGCGTAGTCGATGTCGCTGCCGGCGGGGACGCCCGTTGCGATGCGCGTGATCTTGACCGAAAAGTTGCGGAGCGCAGCTCCGAGCCAGGAGGCGGTGGCTTCGCCTTCGAGGGTGGGGCTGGTGGCGAGGATGACTTCGTCAACATCACCGCGCTCGACGCGGGCTATGAGGGTGCGTGTGCGGAGCTGGTCGGGGCCGACGCCGTGAAGAGGCGAGAGCGTTCCGTGCAGGACGTGGTAGACGCCCTGATAGCGGGTGCGCTCGATGGCATCGATGTTGGTGGGCTCTTCGACAACGCATACCAGGCGTTGATTGCGAGTGGGGCTTGCGCAGTAGGCGCAAGGATCGACGTCGGTGATGTTGTTGCAGATGGAGCAGAGCCGAAGGCTGGCCTTTAGGCCACGCACAGCTTCGGCGAGGGCGGCGGCATCGTCATCGGTGGAGCGGAGAATGTAGAAGGCGAAGCGCTGCGCGGTCTTGGAGCCGACGCCGGGCAGCTTCTTCAACTCTTCAATGAGCCGGGCCATGGGCTCAGCGTAACATGCCATCTTATATTCCTGCCTCTCAGCTGTGCGAAGAGTTGATGTCCAATCGCGAATGCCGACCTTCATCCCTAGTCTAGCAACCGAATCGCATGTCCTGAGCGGCACTGGAGTGCATGCGCGCCTGGGTTCAAAAGGCGAGCGGTATGTAAGAATTCAAATTGAATCGAGCGGGATGGGATGCAGGTTGCGGCGCGGAAATGAGCGGGTGCGCCGGCTAGTTGCACCGATGGGCGACTGATTCACGCGGTTGCCCGGAGCGGCGGTTCACGGAGAATGCACAAAGAATGAAGGAACGCGTGACTGAACTCACCACCATCGCGGGGTACGGCGCCCGCAAGGTTGGGATGGCGTTGCGAGGCGAGGAGAGCCTGCTCGCCCAATTGCACAATAGAGCCTGGTTTCAGTCCAAACACAAGAAGCTGCCGACGGTTCCGCTGGAGGAACTTTTCCCGGGCACGGCCAAACTGCCGATTCATCTCGAGCGGAGCTTTCCGCGTGCAATTGGCAATTTGACAGCCGACGAACTGGCGGCGATGGCGCTGATCTGCCAGTGGTTGAAGCCGTCTGTGGTCTTTGAATTTGGCACGTTCAACGGGCGGACGACGTTGAACCTCGCGGTAAATACTCCGGCAGACACGAAGATCTATACGCTCGATCTGGCCGATCCAGGGGCGACACAACACAGCCTGGATCAGGTCGACGTTGAACTCCACCTTCGCGATGAGAGCGGGATGTATTTCCGTGACACGCCGGTGAGCGGGAAGATCGAGCAGTTATGGGGCGACTCGGCGCTGTTTGACGAGACATCTTTGCGCGGCAAGGTGGACCTGATCCTGGTGGATGCAGCGCACTCCTATGAATATGTACGCAGCGATACAACAAAGGCGCTGGCCATGCTGCGGCCCGGCGGGGTTATTTTGTGGCACGACTATTGCGTGTGGTACCCAGGAGTGTACGAGTACCTGCACGAAATTCTGCCTCACTTCCCGCTGAAGCACATTGAGTGGACGCACTTCGCGGTGCTGCGGTAATGCTTTTATCGATCGCGTGAGTCGGGCGCTTTCTTCGTCTTTACGATGCGACGATTGAGAATCGCTGGCATAGAGGAGAACCCCTCCGCTAGGCGGGTTATTCGAGGCCGGGAATCTTGAGGCCGCCAAGGATGCCCCGGACGTTGTTCTTGATGGCGTCGTCGGCTTTGCGGCCGGCATCATTCACCGCGGATACGACGAGATCCTCGAGCATTTCTACATCGGGCTGGCTGCCGCCGAGCCTGACGACAGCGGAGGGGTCAATCTTGAGCTTGAGTAGCTGCTTCTTGCCATTCATTGTGGCGGAGACTGCGCCGCCGCCGCTGGAGCCCTCGACGATGGTCTCACCAAGCTTGCGCTGGACCTCTTCCTGAACTTCGTTTGCCTTGGAGAGCATTTCAGCGAATTTGAGTGGGTTGATCATAGATTGATTCCTGTGTGGTCGGTTCCTCGGGGGGAACTGCGGAACAACCGTGTGCTGGTCTATTCAAAGTCTAGCTCTTTTGACGCAGATCGATGACGCTGAGGATCTCGGCGTTGAAGAGTTCTTTGGCGCGCTGAACGATTGGATGGGCGAGCGCGGCTTCCTGAACGCTGCCGGAGACTGGGACGGCAACTGGAGCCTGGCCGGTTGGCGAACCCTCGACGGAGGCAACAAGGAAGCGACTTGGTGCGCCGAGCCGCTGGAGCTGCTGGCGGATGATCTTTTCGGTGTTGGCATTGACGATAATCGAGAGCATCTTCTTGGTGATGCTTGAGACCTCAATGCGCAGGCTTGCGCTGTCGAGGGCCCAGTTTGCAGCGCCGAGCAACTGGGCAGCGGAGACATGGCCCGCTTCGACTAGAGCGGTGCCGATGGCGTGGCGGATGGATTCGAGTGAGGGGGCTTGGCCAGCCTGAGAGTCGACCTCGCGCGCCTTGGAGACAGTGCTCTCCGAAATCGACGTGACCACTTCGTATCCTGGGGAGGGGTTGGCAGCAGCGGCAAACGACATCTCAGCGGAGAAAGGACTGGCGGGGGGCTCGGGGGGAGCGGGTGCGGCGGGGAGCGTGCTAGCTGCACGGTCGATGGCCACAACAGGGGCGGCGTCCGCACTTTGGCGCGGGCCGGAAGACCATCCGCCAGTTGAAGGACCGAAAGGTGAGATCGAGGGTGCAGTTGATTCGGAGCTGGCACGGGCTGGAGGCGGCGACGCCGGTCGCGAGCTCGCTGGAATAGATGATGGGGCGGAGGCCGCGCCGGTGCTCGCGCGCGAAGGTGCGGGTGAAGCGGCCGGGCACGTGCCGGTCGACGGGGAAACGCCGCTCAGGAGTTCTTCCAGCGGAATGAGGCGCTGGGCGTGGATGAGCTTGAGCAGGCCGAGCTCGAGGTGGAAGCGCTGCTCCTGACGGTAGTTGAGGTCGTCAAAGGTGCGGAGGACGATTTGCAAATTGCGCGTGAGCTCCTCTTCGGTGAAGAGAAGTGCGGTGCGGGTGGCGCGGGCGCGTTCATCGCCGGAGATTTGCAGAAGCTCAGTATGTTCGCCACCCAAGCGGGCCATGAGCGTGTTGCGCAGGTAGCGAACGAGCTGACGAGCAAGGGAACTAGGGCTATGACCAGCATTGAGAAGCAAGTTGGTCTGGCCCATGAGCTCGGCGGAGTCACCGGCGGCAACGGCCTCGAGCAGGCGCTCAAAGACTGCGTTGGGAACTGAGCCCATGAGGTCACGAATTTGCGCGGCGGAGAGAACTGGGCGGTCTGCCTCGACGGGGGCCGAGGCGATGGCCTGATCCATAATGGAGAGCGCGTCGCGCATGGAGCCGTCGCCGGCCTCGGCCAGCAGGGCGAGCGCATCGTCTTCGGCGGTGACCTGCTCCTGGGCGGCAATCATGCGGAGTTGGGCGAGAATGTCGTCGAATTTGACAGCGTGAAAGCTGAAGTGCTGGCAGCGCGATCGGATTGTTTGAGGAATGTTCTCGGGCTCGGTGGTGGCCATCATGAAGATGACGTGAGCGGGTGGCTCCTCGAGAGTCTTGAGCAGGGCGTTGAAGGCAGCCTCGGTGATCTGATGGGCTTCGTCGAGGATGTAGATCTTGTATCGATCCCGGCTCGGTGCGTAGCGGGCGGCGTCGCGCAGTTCGCGAATCTCGTCGATGCCGCGGTTGGTGGCGGCGTCGATTTCGATGACGTCGACGGCGTTCCCCTGGCGGATTTCAGTGCAGGAGTGGCATGTTCCACAAGGCTCGGGGGATGGGCGCGCGTTCGTTCCGATTTCAGTCCGGCAGTTCAGAGCCATGGCCAGAATGCGGGCGATGGTGGTTTTGCCGATGCCGCGATGGCCGGAAAAGATGTACCCATGGGCGATGCGGTTCTGGGCAAGGGCGTTGAGGAGAGTGCGGGTGACATGGTCCTGCCCGGCGACATCGGCAAAACGCTGGGGACGATATTTGCGGGCAAGGACCTGATACCCCATGGGCGCGGGCTCCGTTGGCCAGCCTCGTAGGTGTTGGGTGGCCTAGAGGGGATTGTAACGCCCCGGAGTTGATTGAGCAGGTAGCGCGGACCTCCTCATTTCGAGGAAGCGGCACACTGCGGGATCCTGTTCCAGACCGATAGCGATTCCGTAAGAATGGCGGGCTTCATCGAATGCGCCGGACCTGGCCAGAAGTTCTGCGCGAGTCGCCCAGTGGGGCTGATATTGAGCGAGCCGGTTATCCGTGGAAAGATCGGGCATCGCGTTCAGACCTGCGGCTGCTCCGTGCACCTCTGCGACGGCCAAGGCGCGATTGATGGCGACTACGGGCGAGCCGGCGAGCGCAAAGAGCGCGTCATAGAGCTCCAGCACCCTGGGCCAGTTGTTGCGGCCAGTGCGGCAGCGATCGACGTGAGCAGACTGGAGCGCAGCCTCCAACTGAAAACGGCCGATCGCTCCCAGGGCGCTGGCTCGGTGCAGCAACGCTTCGGCATCGGCTATCTTCTGAGAATTCCACAGGGCAGGGTCCTGCTGGGCAAGCGGGACGAACTCGCCAGCCGGGCTGCGCCGCGCCCCACGGCGGGCCTCGGCGTGAAGCAAAAGAGCAAGCAGGCCGAGCGCCTCGGGTTCCGAGGGCATCAATTCAGCGACCAGCCCAGACAGGAAGAGGGCCTCTTCGGCCAGATCGCGGCGAGTCACGTCTGCGCCGCCCGGGTCGGTCCAACCTTCGGCGAATGCCGCATAGATGGCGTCGAGCACCGCGTCGAGACGGGCAGGCAGCTCTTCGCGGCCAGGAACGCGAAATGGAATGCCGGATAGGCGGATTTTATCCTTGGCGCGGACCAGGCGTTTGCTCATGGCAGCCGGAGAGACGAGAAAAGCGGAAGCGATTCTCGCCGCATCAAGCCCCATCACAGCCTGCAAAATCATTGGCGCGTGGATGCCGGCGTCAATGGCTGGATGAGTGCAAGCAAACATCATGGCCAGCCGTTCGTCGGGGATCTCGGATTCGGCGAGCGCATCGGCCAGCACATCGGCGACAGCCTGCAGGGCGACTTCTTGCAGATCGTGGGATTCGATCTGACTTCGGCTTTGTCTGCGGAGGACATCGATCATTTTACGGCGAGCGACAGTCAGCAGCCATCCTTCTGGATTTGCCGGGCAGCCGTCGCGAGGCCAACGGGCCAGCGCCGATGCGAAGGCCTCTGAGAGCGCGTCTTCAGCAGCGGAAACGTCGTGGGTTCGAACGGCGAGAAAGGCGACGAGCTTGCCGTAGCTGCGGCGCGCCACTGCATCTGCCGTGGCGCGCGCCAGATCGTCGCCTTCGCTGTGGTTCATGGTCTCAGACACGCGAAGCTGCTACGCCTCCATGCTCCAAATGGGCCGCACTTCGATTACACCGTGGCTGGCTCCTGGGCAACGGGCTGCCCAGGACAAAGCCGCGTCCAGATCGGGGGCGTCAATCAGGAAATAGCCGCCGAGCTGTTCTTTGGAGTCGGCGTATGGGCCGTCGAGGACCTGCGTTTTGCCATCCACAATGCGCACAGTAGTGGCCGTAGCGACTGGTTGCAGCCGGTTGGAGCCAAGATAGGCGCCAGCCGCCTTGAGGGCGTCAGTGTAGGCCATATAGGCCGCCATTCCCTGTTGCTGTTCAGCTGGGGTCATCTTGGCAAAGCCGGATTCCTGAGCATTGAGCAGAAGAAGATATTGCATGGGAAACCTCCGTGGTGGGTTGTGTGCGGCCATGATAGTCCGCTGCAACAATGACGTTCACAACGGGGCCATTTGGACAGGGTTTGAGAGAATCTGTCGGCATGGAACGAGCATTTGCGAGCGCAGGCGGGTTGCGCCCGCATTCTATTCATGTTCTCTTCGATTCTGCGCGAAGACTGCTTGTCCGTGGTGGCCTATTAGGGGGCTTCCTGGATGCGGCTTTGCGACGTTTCACTTCTTCAGGCGAATACATGGTGCCGCGGCAGGCGCGTGCGCCGCAGTTGCAGATTGCTTCGTCGCCGCCACCGTCGTAGAGGCAGTAGTCGTAGGTGATTTCAGCGCCGGCGGCGATGTGTTTGATGGCGTTGATCCAGATGCGACCGTCGATTTCTTCGGTTTCGCAGTTGGGGTCGCAGCTGTGGTTGATGAACATGGCCATGGAGTGGCCCTCGATGACGATGGCGCCGTCGCCCAGTCCAAAGAGATAGGTGATGGGAGCGTCCTCGTAGTCGGCGTCGGCCTGATCTTTGGGAATGCGGGGCCCGGTGTACTCAGCGACGCGCGCGCCCTTGCGGATGCGGGTGGTGGTGTAGCAGCCGGCGGCATGGATGGCAGAAGAGCGAATGATGAGGGCCATGGGTTGCGTGGGGGCGTCCTGACTATGAATGTGTATGGCCGCATCGTACCATTGAATGGGTGAGGAATTTGGGAATGAGTTGGAGTGGATCGAGGGCGTTGCTTGTGGCGGGTATTTCCGTGGCCTGCGTTTATGGGTCAGGGGCGCGCGCGCAGTCAAGCGATGGGCAGAAGCCTGCGCCGCCGCCCGCGCAACAGCAGGGAGGGAGCGGGTCGCAAGACGCGGGAAAACAGGGCGGAGGAAATCCGTTCCCAGGAGACACAACGAATGTGCCGGTAATGCCGTCGAAAGAAAATCCGAATCCACCCAGCCCTCCGGGGGCCGGAACGGGCCAGGACGCGAGGCAAAATCCTGGTCAAGGTTCAGGATCGGGTCAGGGAGCATCGGGCGGCGGGTCGAATCAGTTTCCGGGAGACACGGGCGACGTCCCGGTGATGCCGTCGAAGGGAACGCCCGCGTTGCCCGAGGGGACGTATCGAGGAGATTCGTACGTCGGACTGCCGAATGACGATGCCGATCCGGTGAAGAGCCCGGAAGATCCTGTGGCCGAGAGTTCTGCAGATCGCCAGGGCTTCTCGAGCTCGAATATTCCGGGACTGGACAAGATTCTGGACCAGCCGGACAGCGAGGATCAGCAAGCGGCGAAGAAGAAGGGGCGCGGTGGCGACAAGTACGGGGAGCGACCAGCTGAACACAAGGAGACGCCGGGCGAAGACATAGAAGTAGGGAAGTTCGAGCTCGAGCGGAAGAACTGGAAGGCGGCGTTGTCCCGATTTGAATCGGCGCTGGCGCTTTCGCCGGAAGATCCGGAGGTGTATTGGGGCCTGGCGGAGAGCGAGCGTGGGCTGGGGCAGTTTGCGGAAGCGCGTGCGAACTACAAGAAGTTGCTCGATTACGATCCGGACGGTCCGCACGGCAAGGCAGCACGCAAAGCGCTAAACGATCCACAGATTGCAAATGCTCAGGCAGCGGGGCCGGTAGCCGTTGATTCGGCAAAGAAGTAGTGGCATGGCGTCCCAGGCCTTTCGTAAAAAACGCAAAAGGGATGTTGCACAGGGCGCCTATGTTTCAGGGGCAATTGACTAGAAATTGAACATCTGCAAGTAAGAGGCGAGGATGCGCTGGCCCCAGAGGTGCGCGACGATTCCGCCAATGCACAGGAAGGTTCCCAGCGGGAGCTTCGAGAATTGGCGTGCGCCGGCAGGGCTGTCTGACGCGGAAACGGAGTCGGGTGTTGCGCCGGCGGGGCTGGCTGATTCTTCCGGGACACGATGCGGGCGGGCAAGGACGAAGATGCCCGCGATAGCGGCGAGGATTACGCCGATTGCGAAGGAGAGCAGGGCGAGGGGAAGGCCCATCCAGGCGGCAAGCAGAGCCATGAGCTTGGCGTCGCCGAGGCCGATGCCTTCGCGGCGGCGTATGAGGAAGTAGATCCACCGGATGAGCAAGATAAGCAGCGCTGCGCCTCCGATGCCGAGCAGCGTGTCCACGACGAAGCCCGTGAGGTCGTAGTAGGGCGGCGGCAAGAAGGCTCCCCAGTTGCCCAGGAGCAGCGCGGAAAGAACGGTGAGGGCAAAGCCGATCGCCACGCCGGGGAGGGTGAGCCAGTCCGGCATCCAGAGATTTTCCCAATCGAGAAATGCGAGGGCGACGACGAGCCAGTAGAAGAGGAGCTTGCCTGCAAAAGTCATCAGTGTGTTGTCGACGAGGACTTTGGGGAGGGCCGGGTCGAAGAGACCGAGGGGGATCTGCCAGGCGGAGTAGCCCCACAGCAGCGCCATGCCGGCTTCAACGATGGGATAGCGCAGGCCAATAGGGTGGTTGCACTTGCGGCAGCGTCCGCCGAGGGTGAGGAAGCTCAGGAGCGGAATGTTCTCGTACCAGGGAATCGCATGGTCGCAGTGGCGGCAGTGCGAGCCGTCTTCTGAGATGCTCTCGCCGACGGGCCAGCGGCTGATGCATACATTGAGAAAGCTGCCAAAGATGAGGCCGAGGAGTGCGGCGAAGGCCGTGCCGAGGGGACGAATCATGGTTGAGGTGAGTATACGAGGGCCTCGCGTTGGACGGCGACTCTTTGCGTTGTCGGTGGTCCAATCTCCGAATGGTCGACGATTCGCGCGGTTCGCCGCTAATGAGCACGTAATCTCCTAGCCGATTGAGTTTAAGGCCTTATCTGACGGTTACAGGATACGTGGTGATTAAGATTCCTTTGTCCACTTCCGATGACGTTGCTTCCCGGGTTTGGCGATGTGGATGGTGTTCAGGAGAACCTATTTACCGTTATCGAATGAAATGCCGAGAATCAAAGAAATCCGCTTCTCCACTCGCCTGCCAGATGTCTCCTTCAATCGAGTCCGTCGTGCGCGTGCGGTATTCACCTTGGAAAGAATGGCCGCCATGGAAGTGAAACTCCAGCCGCCCATCCTCTTCATCGCGGCTCCCGCGACAGATCGGCAGAACACCACGGTACAGCACCTTGCCATCGAGAAGAACTCTCACACCAAGTCTGTGATCGTCGTCGCATCGCTTAGACCAAGTCCACACCACGTCGCTGTCCGATGAGGCTGAGGAAGGCTGTGCAACTGCTGGCGCAGCAACAAAGACCGCGAGGGAGAAGAGCGTGCATTTCGCAATTATTTTCCTCAGGATAGGCATGGCGAATCGAGGGTACACCTTCCGAAATGGCCCCGGGCCTATTACCGACAATCCGGCAACTTTTCCCGGTGCGTTGTCGCACGGACCTGATCACCTTTATCCGCGAGTGCCCAAATGCCGATCCATCGGCGTTGGTTAGACTGGAAGCAGATGAGCGCGCTAGAGGAAGAATCCGGTACGAAAACGTCTGTTGAAGGGCAGACGACCGATCCAGCAAAGGCTTCGGAGCGGTTTGAGGAGTCAGTGCGGATCATGGCGCGGCTGCGGGCGCCGGGAGGCTGCCCGTGGGACCGCGAACAGACCTTCGACACGATTCGGAAGTACACGCTGGAGGAGGCCTACGAAGTTTTTGACGCGATCGAGCGCAGAGACTTCCCGCATTTGGCAGAGGAGTTGGGAGATCTGCTGCTGCAGGTGCTGTTTTATGCGGAGATGGCGGCGAACGAGGGCGAGTTCACCATCGCTGATGTACTTGATCATCTGAACCGGAAGTTAGTGAGGCGGCATCCGCATGTGTTCGGCGAAGAGGCTTCAAAGGCGGCGGGCAACGAGGCCAACGTCGACGCGGCGGTAGAGAATGCCGCTGATGGAGCGGCTTCAGCCGTGCTGCGAAACTGGGAAGAGATCAAGCAGGCAGAGAAGAAACCGCGCGCAGGGGATGAGGCGAAGATGGCCTCACGTCTCGACGGGGTGGTGCGAGCGATGCCGGCATTGAGTGAGGCTGCGAAGCTGGGAGCGAAGGCGCACAAGGCGGGATTCGACTGGCAGAGTTGGCGGGATCTGTTGCCGAAGGTGGCCGAAGAGGTGGCGGAGCTGGAGGCCGAGGCCGCGCTTGAGGACCCGGCGCGGAAGACGCGGGTCGAGGAAGAGCTCGGGGACCTCCTCTTCACCGTGGTCAATCTTGGCAGGCATCTGAACGTTGACGCGGAGATGGCGTTGCGTGGATGCAATCTGCGCTTCAGGAAGCGATTCCGTGAAATGGAGCGAACAGCTGAAAAGCCTCTTGAAGAGCTGAGGCCCGGGGAGTTGGAAGATCTTTGGGCAGCGGCAAAGAAAAAGCTGAAGCATGCGGAGCCGACCCAATGAGCGAGCTTCAGACATCAGAGTCCGGGCAGGACTGGCAAAAGAGCTCCGAGTCACGGATGGGCTCGATTGAGATTCGCGCGTGCCAAGGACTCGATGAACTGGAGGCTTGTGTCCAATTGCAGTTAGAGACCTGGGGCTATGACGCGGCGGACTTGATTCCGCGCCGGGTGTTCCTTGTGGCACAGAAGATCGGCGGGCAGGTGCTGGGGGCATTTGACAGAGAGCTTGAGAGCGAGGGCAGGGCAGACAAGGGAATCGAGAGCGGCCCGGTCGTGGGAAGGCCCGAAGAGCTGGTTGGCTTCGCATTCTCTTTGCCTGGCCTGAAATCGAAGCAAGGAATTGCATCGCTTTATTTGCACTCGCACATGCTGGCTGTGAAACAGGCGTACCGCAACCGCGGGATTGGCGTGGAACTCAAGCTGGCACAACGCAGTGAGGCACTTTTGCGCGGAATTCGCAAGATGGAATGGACCTTTGATCCGCTCGAGATCAAGAACGCTTTTTTAAATATCCACAGGCTGGGCGCGGTTGTTTCGCGTTATCACGTGAATTTTTATGGTTTATCCTCATCTCGACTGCAGGGTGGTCTTCCAACGGATCGGCTGGTGGCCGAATGGTATCTGGATTCGCCACGAGTCCGAGGCCGGGTGGAGGGACGTCCCGCAGCGGATTACGCTATCGATAGACGAATCGTCGTCCCGGCTGCCATTTCCGAATGGAAGGCCGCCGAGGCGAGCCGGGGCCGCGCAGAAGCCGTTCAGTTGGAGAACCGCCGGACGTTTCAAGAAGCATTCGACGAGGGAATGACCGTACTTGGCTTCCTGAGGGATGCGGATGGTAATGGAGTCTTCGAACTGGGCCGTCTCCCCGCGGACCCGCCGAAGCTGGAATGATTTCCGAAGGAACGCGATCATTATGAAGATTGATTCGATTGTGCTGCGTGAAGTGCATATGCCCCTGCTGCGTCCGTTTGAAACCAGCTTTGGGGTTACGCGCGAACGAAGGATCCTGCTGGCGGAAGTGCAGTCTGAGGGGTTGACCGGCTGGGGCGAGTGTACCGCTGGGGAGCGGCCGTTTTTCTCTGGCGAGTCGACTGACAGCGCCTGGCAGGTGATCCTGAACGAACTGGGTCCAATGCTGGCCGCGAGCGACCTGGAGCATGGCGGGGAGTGCCCCGGAATCTTCCGCCAAGTGCGCGGAAACCCGATGGCCAAGGCAGCGCTGGAGAACGCCATCTGGGATCTGGAAGCTCAGCGCGAAGGCCTTCCGCTGGCCCAGCTCATAGGCGGCGTGCGGGAAACAATTCCGTGCGGGGTGTCGTTGGGGATTCAGCCGAGCATCCCCGAGCTAATGGCTGTGATCGAGAAGGAACTGGCGGCGGGCTACCAGCGGATCAAGCTGAAGTGCAAGCCGGGTTGGGATGTGGAGGTCTTTGAGCGGGTCAGGAGCCGGTGGCCTGAGATTATGCTCAGCTGCGACGCAAACTCGGCGTACAAGCTCAGGGACGCTGACCACATTGTGAGCTTTGATGCCTTCGACCTTCTGATGATCGAGCAGCCGCTCTGGTACGACGACTTCTATTATCACTCGATGCTGCAGAAGCGTCTGAATACGCCGATTTGCCTTGACGAGTCGATCCGAAACCGCAGGGATGTGCTGGCAGCGATCGAGATGGAGTCGTGCCGGATCATCAACATCAAACTGGGCCGAGTAGGTGGCTTCTCGGAGGCCATCGCTGTGCACAATGCTGCGCAGGAGCGTGGGGTTCCGGTGTGGTGCGGCGGAATGCTGGAGTCCGGAATCGGACGGTCGCACAACATTGCGCTGTCGACGCTGGAGAACTTCACGCTGCCAGGAGATGTGTCGGCATCGTCGCGTTATTGGAGGGAAGACATTGTTGAGCCGGAGATCACGGTTTCGAACGCGGGCGAAATTGAGATTCCGGATACGCCGGGCCGGGGCTATGAGGTGCGGACCGACCTGGTGGAGCAGTTGACTGTGCGCAAGGAGCAGATTCGCGCGTTCGAACTCGTGGCGTAGTTGGCGGGCCTTTGTGTCGTAGTGGGTGGTCCTTAATCGGCCGTGAGGATCGTTCGCAGGGCGGGAAGAAGAAGGCTGGAAACGTTTATCGTGGCGAAGGTGTGTCCAATCTTTGCCCATGCCTTTGCCCAACGTAGGGCGGCAGCCGTTACAATCCTGCTACGAGACGAACAGCCTGATGAAAATTGCCATTGTGACAGGGATCTATCCCCCGATCGTCGGGGGTGCCGGAGCTGTGATGCACAGCCTGGCGACCCATGCCGCGGATCAGATCTCGATTGTGACCTGCAAATTCGACCAGGATGGGAGGCGGCTCGCTTGGGAGATGCACGATGCTCAGCAGCCGGAGAAGATTGTTCGTTTGAAGCGATTTGCCGACTCGCTGGCATGGATGCCGCCTGGGAAGGCGCGCGCGATTTTGAAGGCGCTCAATGATCGCTGGATTCTGCAGCCGAGTGCAGGGCGTGAGCTGGCGCGGATTCTTGAGGCGATCGGGCCCGATCTCGTTTGCGTGAATACGAGTTTCTGCTATTGGACGGGCGATGTGATTCGCCGGTGGAGACCCCAGGTGGGGTTAGCCTTTTATGTCCACGGCGAGGAAGTTCCGGACGGCAAGGGCTACCACGGCAGGAAGGCGCTGGAGGCGCTGAAAGCAGGCGACCGCGTGGTAGCGGTGAGTACGTACACGAAAAGTGCGTTGGTCGGGGTGGGCCTGGATCCCGACAAAGTTGTCGTGATCAATAACGGTGTGGATACGACGCGATTCAAGCCGGGGCCGAGGAGTCAGGCGATCGTTGATCGCTTCCGGTTGGGGAGTCGGAGGATTTTGCTCACGCTGGCGCGCCTCGATGAGCGCAAAGGGCAGGACATGATGATTCGGGCGATCCCGAAGATCTTGGAAGCAGTGCCGGACCTGGCATACCTGGTGGTTGGCGAAGGCAGCATGACGGAACGGCTGTGGAAACTTGTTTCAGACCTGCGTTTGGAAAGTACCGTGTTGTTTACGGGCGGGGTCTCCGATGACGATGTGCTCGAGTATTACCGGACCTGCGATGTATATGCAATGCCGAACAGAACAACCGTGACAGGGGACACCGAGGGGTTTGGGCTGGTGTTTCTTGAAGCAGGGGCGTGCGGCAAGGCGGTTATCGGAGGCAAGGCCGGCGGTGTACCGGATGCGATCCGGGACGGGGAGACGGGGTTCCTGGTGGACGGGACCTCGGTGGATGCGATTGCCGCGGCGTGCATCAAGCTGTTCGAGGACCATGATTTGCGGGAGCGGTTTGGAGCGAATGGCCTGGAGCATGCGCTGCAAAATGACTGGAGCGGCAAGACGCAGGAGTTTCTGGGCCTGTGCAACGGCCTCTGCGGGAGGTAGGGCGGGCGGCAGAACTGGGTTGTTGCAGCCTGAGGCGAGATTTCAGCAGTTGGGATCCGGGATTGGCAAAGGAGGCAGGGCGAAGGAACCGAAATTCGGCCAAACTCGTACAGGGGAGTGCGGCGCAACTTTAGCAGTGGGCGCGCGTCTGAAGCGAGAGGCGGGCCTGCGCGTAAGTTGAGGCTGCCGGAGGTTGACTGAAGTGACTCCCCAGGAAGAACAACTATTGAACTCGCTCGTGGAGCGGGTAAACCAGACACAGTTACAGGAAAAGGACCCGGACGCTGAAGGGCTATTGAATCGGTCTCTGGGCGTGAACCCGGATGCGCTCTACATTCTGGCGCAAACGGTATTGGTGCAGAACATTGCATTGGAGCAGGCGAAGGCGCAGGTGGCTCAACTGCAGCAGCAGGTTGCGCAGGCACGGCAACAGCCCCAGCCGTCGAGAGCTACTAGCTTTCTGGGCGGGTTGCTGGGGCATCACGAAGGAACTCCGCAGCAACAGGCAACCCAACAGCAGGGATACACGCCTGTAGCGCAGGCACAGCCGGCTTATGGGCAGACTGCGCCCGGATTTCAACCATCGGGGTATCAGCCGGTGGCGCAGCCGGGATACGCCCCGAGTGCTCAGCCGGCCAATGTACCGGCCGGGCAACCGCAGTTTGTGCCGGTGGGAAGTGGGCAGCCGAGCTTTCTGCGCGGCGCCATGCAGACGGCAGCGGGCGTGGCAGCGGGAGCGCTGGCGTTTGAAGGTGTTGAGGCCGTGCTGCATGGAATCGGCGGGATGGGCCATCCGGGATTTGGCTGGGGTGGTGTTGGCTCCGGGTTTGGCGGGGGAATGATGGGTTCGGGTTTCGAGAGACCTGCGGAAGAGACCGTGATCAACAACTACTACGACCAGCCGGGCGAGCACGGCGGTGGAGAGCATGTAGTTGGCGACAATGGGGAGCATGCATCGGGGGATCACCCGTGGCATGACGCGGGTACGCAGGTTGCAGACCAGGGCGGCGCGCAGTTTGAAAATGCGAGCTACAACACCGGCGGCGACGATCAAGGAAGCTACGACGCTGGAAATAGCGACTCTGGGAATGCCGATGATGGGTCGGTGTTCGACAGCGGTGGAGGCGATGACGGCGGCGGCTATGACGACGGAGGCGGAGGTGGATTCGATGACGGCGGAGGGTCTGGTGGCGACGATGGGGGTGGCGGGTTCTGATAGATAAGCTGCGATGAAGGGCGGGCGTGGAGATTGCGTCTGCCCTTTTTCCTTTTGACCCACATTTCCTTCATCTCCAACTGTGGGGCGCTTCGACGATGGGTTCAAGAGAGGTGTCGAGGGGCTCGAAGTGGCGGGCTTTGACGTGAACGACACCGTCCTGATTTTGCAACTTGCCGGCGATGAGCAGGAAGCGCGTGCGGGTGACAACAATGCGATTCCGCTCGAAGACGTCGGGAGGGACGATGATGTTGGCGATGCCGGTCTCGTCTTCGAGGGAGAGGAAGACGAAGCCTTTGGCGGTGCCGGGGCGCTGTCGGGCGACGACTCTGCCCGCGGCGCGGACGAACTGATCGGAGCGCGCCGATTCGAGCTCGGCAGCGGAGAGGATGCCGAGGTGGCGAAGGTTCTCACGCTGATAGGCCATGGGGTGAGGGCCTGTGGTGAGGCCGGTGCCGGCGTAGTCAGCGGCGAGCCGCTCGTCGGTGGACATTTTGCGAAGGGGGTTGGTTGCTGTGTCAGCGGGTGCGGCGCCGCGCAGAAGCGGACCGACGGGGCGGCCGGCCTGCTCGACCTGCCAGAGAGCATCGCGGCGATGCGCAACGTCGCCAAGCGCGTTGAGCGCGCCGACCTGAGCGAGGGCGACAAGTTCCTTGCGATTGAGCGCAGGGACGCGGGCGGCGAGTTCATCAACAGAGTTGAAAGGGCCGTGGAGATTGCGAGCGGCGAGGATCGCTTCGGCAGAAGCTTGGCGGAGGCCTTTGACGTAGTTGAGGCCGATGCGGAGAGTGGGGCCCGAGAAGCATCCCTCAGGGGCTAAAGCCCCACTCATCTTATTGGCCTCATCGGCACGACTGAAGTCGTGCCCTTTCAAAACCTCAACTTCGGAGAGTGTTTCCGCAGAATTTGGGCCCGTACCCTTCGCGTCTTCCAGCGTGCAAAGCCAGTCGGAACGCAGAACGTCGATGGGGCGGACGCGCAGGCCGTGTCGCTGGGCGTCTTTGATGAGCACAGCGGGAGAGTAGAAGCCCATGGGCTGGTTGTTGAGCAGACCGCAGGTGAAGGCGGCGAGGAAGTGAACCTTGAGCCAGGCCGAGGCGTAGGCGATCAACGCGAAGCTGGCGGCATGCGACTCGGGGAAGCCGTACATGGCGAAGGAAGAGATGCCCTGGACGATGTTGTCCTGCGCCTCGGGGCCGATGCCGTTACGGGTCATTCCAGAGCGCAGACGGCCTTCAAGATCCTTCATGCGCTGCATGGACCGGCGCATGCCGACAGCGCGGCGAAGCTCTTCGGCTTCGGCTCCGGTGAAGCTTGCGACCACCATGGCCATGCGCAGGAGTTGTTCCTGAAAGAGCGGGACGCCAAGGGTGCGTTTGAGGACGGGCTCGAGCGACGGATGGGGGTAAGTGACTACTTCCTTGCCCTGGCGGCGGCGCATGTAGGGGTGCATCATCTTGCCGACGATGGGGCCGGGGCGGATGATGGCGACCTGAACGACAAGATCGTAGAAGCGCACCGGCGCGTTGTGGGGGATGGAGGCCATCTGGGCGCGGCTCTCCACCTGGAACATGCCAACCGTGTCGGCCTTGCAGAGGGTTTGGTAGACGAACGGATCCTCGGGCAGCGTGGCGACGTCTACGGTGCGATTGTAGTGGGTGGGAATGAGGTCGATGCAATCCTTGAGAACGGCCATCATGCCGAGGCCGAGGAGGTCGACCTTGATGAGCCCCATGTCCGCGCAGTCTTCTTTGTCCCACTGAATGACGGTGCGACCGGGCATGGAAGCGCGCTCCAACGGGACCACGCGATTGAGCATGCCGGCGCAGATGACCATGCCGCCAGAGTGCTGGCCCAGATGACGGGGCAGGTTCTGCATGCGCATGCAGAGGTCAAGATAGCGGGCGATGCGGGGGTGTTTGGCATCAAAGCCAGCCTGCGCGAAGTT
>Ga0302324_100000905_pt1 | contig 74348 bp, 66 predicted proteins | sample Palsa_T0_1_FD_201949 | JGI IMG/M metagenome (GOLD analysis project Ga0302324, IMG submission 201949) | Peat permafrost microbial communities from Stordalen Mire near Abisko, Sweden - Palsa_T0_1 | ecosystem: Environmental > Terrestrial > Soil > Palsa > Peat permafrost | place: Sweden: Abisko...
ACCGCGCTGAAGCCGGCCACCACGGCGGCGGATTCGATGAGTTCACGCCCGCGCTGCGTCAAAAAACCGAGGTCGCCGGGACCGGCGCCGATGCAGGTAATCATGCCGCGCTCCCTTCCGCAAAAAGGCGATCGATGACCGGGGCGGCCGACGCGAAGTAGAGATGCACATAGGAGGCGTGCAACCGGGCGCGCGCGAACCCCTCACGCCGCGCGGTCCCGCCGCGTTTTCTACTCACCTGCCAGAGATTGGCCTGCTCGCTTTCCGCCAGCCAGCGCGAGTGGTGAAACTCGTGTCCGTGGAAGACGCTGCCGTCGTCTTCGGCCGCCCACGATGTCCGGCAATAGCCGAAGTTCACCAGGCGCGGCGTCATTTCGACCACGCCCGGAAGCGCGCCGGTCATGGGAAACCGGCGGCCGTCGGTCGCGAGCATTTCCTCCGCCAGATACATCAGTCCCCCGCATTCGGCATAACACGGCAGGCCATCGGCGATCGCGGCCCGGACTTCCGCGCGCAACGGCGCGTTCTGCGCCAGCTTTTCGGCAAAACATTCCGGGAAGCCGCCGCCGAAGATCAGCCCGTCGATTTCCGCCGGCAGCGCGGAATCGTGCAGGGGCGAGAAGTCGACCAGTTCGGCGCCGTTCCGCCGCAGATGGTCGAGATTGGACGCGTAGTAAAAATGGAACGCTTCGTCTTTCGCGATCGCGACGCGGCGCCGCCGCGCGGGTCGTTCCGGCGCGGCCTCCGCCGCCGCAGCGGGCGCGAGCATCGCGGCCAGCTTCGGCAGGTCCAGGAAACGCTCCGCGAGTTGCGCGAGCGTCCCGGCCGATGGCAGCGTCATTTCCTGGCTCGCGTGGAGCCCCAGATGCCGCTCCGGCCAGTGCAATTCCGCGCACCGCGGGAGCGCTCCCAGCACCGGCACTTTCAACGAGGCGAGCGCCTCGCGCAGATAGTCGGCATGCGAGCCGCCGCCCACCTCATTGAGGATCACGCCGCAAATCCGCTGCGCCCCGGCTTCCTCGATGAACCCGCGAAGCATCGCCGCGAGCGACCGCCCCACCTTGGCGCACGGCAGCACCAGCACGATCGGCCAGCCGAGCAGCCGCGCCAATTCCATGGTGCTGCCCTCGTCGGAGCCAACGTCGCTTCCGTCGAAAAGACCCATCACCCCTTCGAGAATCGAGACGCGTCCGGCGCCGGCGACGGCGACTTCCCGCCGCACGCCATCGATCCCCATCAACCACGTGTCGAGATTGCGCGAACTCACGCCCGCAAAGGTGGTGTGATAGCCCGGATCGATAAAATCCGGTCCGGCCTTGAACGGCTGCACGGCCACGCCGCGAGCGCGCAAGGCGGCGAGCAGCAGACACGAGATCGTGGTTTTTCCGGTGCTGCTTTGCACGCCCGCGAGGATCAGGCCTGGGGATGGAGCTTCCGTCGTCATCGTCAGAACTCGATCCCGCGCCGCGCGGTGATTCCCTGGTCAAAGTGATGCTTGATCTTGCGCATTTCGGTCACGACATCGGCGCGCGCGATCAATTCCTCCGTCGCGTACCGGCCGGTGAAGACGAGTTCGACGTTGGCCGGCCGCTTTTCGACGAGCGCGATCGCCCGTTCCAGCGGCACCAACTCGCGGTGAATGCAGTAGTTGATCTCGTCCACGATCACGAGGTCGTACTCGCCGCCGCACATGATTTTCTCGAGCGATTCCAGTTCCCCGGCCAAAGCCTTGCGCATGGCTTCGACGTGTTCGGGGATGTGCTTGCTCTTCGAGAGAATCCAATCTTGCTCGACGTTGCGATAGGTGAGGTTTGGATGCAGCGTCGGGCACATCGCCAGCTCGCCGGTTTTCCAGCGCGGCTTCATCATGCGCAGGTAATAAACGCGAAAGCCGCAGCCGAGCGCACGCAGCATCAGCCCCATCGAGGCGGTGCTCTTGCCTTTGCCCTCGCCGGTGTAGATCTGGAAGGCTCCGTGTTTTAGTTTGGGAGAATCGTTCGTCATGAGAGCAGGCAATGAAGCGTGATCGAGGCCACGAGGAGAAACGCGGAGCACAGTCCCACCACACTCCAAAACCAACGCAGGCTCGCCGGGATGTCGCCGGTGCACGCCGCGCGTCCGGCGGAATGAAAGACCGGGCCGGACACGCGGAGGCCGTCGTAGAAATTATCCCCGCCGAGCCGCACCCCGAGCGCGAAAGCCAGGGCGGCCTCGCTCCAGCCGGCGTTCGGGCTCGCGTGCGCGCGGGCTTCGCGGTGGATGCTCCGCCAGTTGCGGAAACTGCGGCGGGCCTCGGACGCGGCGGCGCAAAGGCGCGCCGGAATCCAGCTCAGCACGTCGTCGGCGCGGGCCGGGACTTTGCCGAATTTTTCGTAGCGTTCGTCGCGGTGGCCGACCAGTGAGTCGAGCGTATTGGCCGTGCGATACAACAGGGCGCCCGGTGCGCCCGCCACAACGCCCCAAAACAGCGGCGCCACAAATCCATCGTTGGTGCTTTCGGCGAGGCTCTCGATCGTCGCCCGGCTGATTTCCGACTCGTCCAGATTCGCGGTGTCGCGTCCGACAATCATCGCCAGCCGGGCCCGCGCCGCGCCCAGATCCCCGTCGCGCAACGGCTGGAAAACAGCGCGAACGTGACGCTGCAGATCCGCGGCCGCCAGGGTTTGGTAAACCACCACGATATCAAAGGCCCAGGCGAGCCAGGGAGAGATCGCCGCGCACGCCGCGCGACTCGCGAAGTAAAGCGCCTGCATCGTCCCGCAGACGACGAGCCAAAACAGTGCGCCGGAAAAGATCGTCCGCCCCACGAGACCGCTCAGCAAACGTTCCGACCACGTCGCGAGTTTCCCCGCCAGTCGCGTCACGTGCGGCCAGCCGCGCGGGTCGCCCAGCACGAGATCGAGCACGATTGCGAGGACGATTTGAAGCGGCTCAATTCTCCACATAACGCCAGACGGCCTCCAGGTTCAGATGTTCTTCGAGCAGGTCCGCCATGCCCGCGTAGATCGATTGCAAATGGGCGCGCCATGGGATCGGCGAAGCGTGGTGGGCCTGGAGTCCGGCGGCCCTCGCCACCTCCCGCCGCACCGCTGCCGATTCAAATAGCCCGTGCAGGTACGTGCCCCAGACTGCGCCCGCGCGGACGCCCTCGCCGCGCCACCCGTCGCCATTGCGCACCCGCAGCAGCGGCGCGCACCCTCCAGTCACACCGGCGGCGCCGCTCGCACGCGTCCGGCCCATGTGAATTTCGTAAGCCGGCCAGCACTCCTCCTCCCACGACGCCTCGACCTGCCGCACTTCCTTGCACGTGGAAAACGAAGTCTCGACCGGCAGTAAATCCAGCCCCGCGACATCTCCCGCCTCACCCGCCGCGCCATCGGCATCGCTCAGATGGCGCCCCAGCATCTGGTAGCCGCCGCAGATGCCAATAATCGGCACCCGGCGCTGCGCCGCGTCGGCAATCACGCTCTCCAGGCCGGTGGCTCGGAGCCACGCCAGATCGGCGAGGGTATTTTTACTGCCGGGCAGCACGATCGCCTTCGCGCCTTGCAACTCCTGGGGGCGGCTGACCCAGCGAACGTTGACCCCCTCGTCGTGCAGCCACGGCTGGCAGTCCTGCGAGTTGGAAAGATGCGGAAACCGAATCCATGCCAGTGTTTCCTCGCCGGGGCGCTCTTCCGCCTCGCGGCAAAGACTGTCCTCGCTCTCCGGTTGCAAATCGCCGCGGTGCGGCAGCGCGCCGAGATACGGCACACCGATCCGCGAGGCGAGATGTTCACCGGCATCGGCGAAGAGCGAGAGGTCGCCGCGGAATTTGTTCACGAGCACGCCGAGGCCCCGTGCGCGATCGGCCTCGCCGAGCAACTGCCACGTCCCGGCGATCTGCGCGAAGACACCCCCGTGTTCGATGTTGGCCACGAGCAGCCACCGTCCGTCGAGATGATGCACCGGGCGCAGATTCACGATGTCGCGAGCCATGAGATTGAGTTCGACCGGACTGCCCGCACCCTCGAGCAAAAGCACGTCGCACCGGGTTTTCCAAAACTCGAGGGCGTCGCACACGACCGGCCAGAGGTCTTCGATGCGCCGGTAATAGTCCGCGGCCTTGATGTGCTCCCGCGCCGCCCCGAGGACGACCAGTTGCGAACCCTGCTGGCCACTGGGTTTGAGCAGGATGGGATTCATCTGCACGCACGGCGTGAGCCCGCAGGCCTCGGCCTGCACCGCCTGGGCGCGGCCCATCTCGCCGCCGTCGAGCGTGACGAAGGAATTGTTCGACATGTTCTGCGCCTTGAACGGAGCGACGCGCAGACCGCGGCGGCGCAGCAGCGCGCCCAGCGCGGTGGCGACCCAGCTTTTGCCGGCGTTCGACGAAGTGCCAAGAATCGAGATCGCCTTCATGCCAGAGCGGGGGCGGGAGTATCGAGCGCGAGCGCCTCCAGCAGTTGCTGGTTTTCCCGGGGCCAGCGCACCGCGACCCGAAGGTGTCCGCCGGCCGGAGTGAGCCCGTAAAAGGAGTCGCATGCACGGACCAGAAAACCGCGCCACGCCAGCTCCCGATAAACGGCCGGGGCGTTTGCTTCGGGCAGCTCGACGAATAGAAAATTGACCGCCGAGGGAAAAACGTGGTGGCCGAGGGCCGCGAGTCCGGCAGCGAACTCGGCGCGGATCGCGGGCAGCGGCGCGAGGCTCGCGAGCATCGCCGCTTGCGCCTCGGGAGTGAGGGCCATCGCGGCCCACGCCTGCGCCACGCCGTTGACGCTCCACGGCGGTTGCATTTTCCCAAGGCGCCCGAGCCACGATTCGTTCGACGTGGCCAGAAAGCCCAGCCGCAAGCCCGGGATGCGCCAGCTTTTCGTCAGTGAGCGGAGCACGACGACGGACGGACGGTCCGCGAGCGCGCTGAGCAACGAGGCGCGCGAGTGGTCCGGCACGAACTCGATGAACGCCTCGTCGATGATCCAGCTCTTCGGCTGCACCCACCGACGATCGATCAACTCGAGCAGCGCCGCGCGCGGTTGGAACGCTCCGGTCGGATTGTTCGGATTGCCCAGGACAATGACATCGAACGGCGCGAGCAACTCGCTCCACGCGTCCGCGGGCTCATTCCAGAGTGACGGCGGCAGGACAACGCGCGCGGGCTCGCCGCCCGCCGCGACGAACGCCCGGTGGTAGTCGCTAAAAGACGGCTCGACGATAGCGACGCGCCGGTCCGTGAAGAGCCGCGCGGCGAGGTAGAGCGCTTCCGCCGCGCCGGCCGTCGGCAGGAGAAATTGCGGATCAATCCTGGCGAGCCGCGCGAAATTCTGCCGCAAAGTCCGCGCGTCCGGCTCCGGATAACACAGGATCTCCTCGCGCAACGCCTCCCATTCCTGCGCCGGAATGCCAGGCCAGAACACGTTCAAGTTGGAGCTGAAGTCGACAAAAGCCGTGCGCCCAAACTCGCGGCGCGCCTGCTCGATCTGCCCGCCGTGAAATTCCTGGCTCATGCGCCTCCTTTCAAGACCAGTGGAAGACCCGCGATCATCAATTCCACGCGCGCGGCCCGGCTGGCGGCGAGTTGGTTTGCACGCCCGCAAAGGTCCCGAAATCCGCGGCTTTCGGAGGAGGCCGGGACGATGCCCATCCCCAATTCGTTGCTCACCAGGATCAGCTCCGGCACGTGTTGCGGAGCCGCTCCGAGCACGGCGTCCAGTTCGCCCAGCGTTTCGTCTTCGGCGCGTTGCTGCATTTGCTGCCACGCCAGCCAGAGCGTCAGGCAATCGACGAGGAGCAGCCGCCCGCGTTGCTCGCCGAGCACCTTCGGGAGGTCGAATCGGTCCTCGATCGTCCGCCAATCCGCCGGACGCCGGCCACGATGCTGGTCGACGCGCGCGCGCATTTCCCCATCCATGAGCGAGGTGTCGCAGGTGGCGACGTAGGAGACGGGCAGGCTGGAGGCCGCGGCCAGCGCTTCCGCGCGCCGGCTCTTGCCGCTGCGGCTTCCGCCTAAAATCAAGGTGATGCCCGCGCTCATGCGATGGGAACGTGCGCGGCGAGGACGACGTAGCAGCCGAGTTCGACGATCTGATTCGCCGCGCCGAGACAATCGCCGGTGATGCCGCCGATTTTTGTTTTGAAATACGAGCCGGCCGCCAGCGTGAGCGCGACCGCCATGAGAACGCACACGGCACCGCGCCCACCCGGTAAAAGGGCGGCAACCGCCAGGGGGAAAATGAGCGCAGCGGCCAGCCGCGACATCGGAATGCCCGCGCAGAACGGACTCGATTTCGACCGTTCGTCGCGCACGTACGGCAGCCAGCCCAGCAACGCGACTCCCGAGCCGCGCGCCAGAGTGTGCCCTACGACCATGCCGCCCGCGAGCCACACGCCGCCACCCCGCGCCATCTCGCAAAGCAGGAATAACTTGGCGGTGAGCGAGAACCAAAGGGCCAGCGCGCCGAATGTTCCCAACCGGCTGTCTTTCATGATCTCCAGCCGGCGCGAGACCTCGTTTCCGCCGGGCAGGCCATCGGCGGCGTCGGCCAGTCCGTCTTCGTGAAACCCGCCCGTGAACGCCACGGTGACCAGCATGCACAAGATGATCGCGGCAGGAACCGGCAGGAATGCGAGACCGAGCAACGCCGCGCCGGCTCCGGTCAGCCCGACCAAAAAACCGACGAGCGGAAAATAGATCACCGAGCCCGCGGAAAGCTCCGCGCGATGCCGATAAAACGCGCCGACCGGCAGGCGCGTGAGCAGCATGACCGCGGCGCAAAATGTCTCGACCTGCTCCCGAAATCCGCGGCGAAGGGCGTGGGCATTCATGTCACTTCGTTCGGGAAGATTTTCGCGTCTGGAGTTTCGCCCTCGCAGGGGAGCTCATTGGATGTTGGGTGTTGGATGTTGCGGCGAAGCCGCCCAGCACTCGGGCTCCGCGGGATCGACCGGCCCGGATACGCCCGCGGAATCGAAGGTCGCCATCTCGCAAAGGATCTTCGCCGCGGCTTCGAGGAGGTGCATGGCGAGCGCCGCGCCGGTGCCTTCACCCAGGCGCATCTGCAGGTCGAGCAGGGGTTCGGCGCCGAGCGCGGCGAGCACGCGCCCGTGCGCCTGTTCGTCGGAGCGATGGCTGAAAAAGCAGACCTCGCGCGACCCCTGGTCGATCTCGAAGGCGACTGCCGCTGCAGCGGTGGCGATGAAGCCGTCGATCACGACCGGCAGGCGGCATCCAGCTGCTTCAAGGATCACGCCCGCCATCGCGGCGATCTCGAAACCGCCGACGGCTTCGAGCCAGTGCCGCCCGCGCTCCACACCGGGTGGCGCCGCGTGCCGTTCCACCGCGTTGGCGATGACCGCGAGCTTTCGCTCGAGCCCGTCGTCCGTCACGCCGGTGCCGCGGCCGACGACGCTGCCCGGAGTTATGCCGAGCAGGGCGACGAACAGCGCGGAGGCCGAAGTGGTGTTGGCGATGCCCATCTCGCCGATGCCCAGCAACTCGATCCCGGCCGCGCGAGCGAGACGCACCTGCTCGCGTCCCGCCTCCAGGGCCTGCCCGCATTCGTCGGGCGTCATCGCCCGCTCGATGGCGAAGTTGCGGGTTCCGCGCCGTGATTTTCGGATGTGGAAATTCGGCGCCCATGGCGCGGGCCACTCGGCATCGACGCCGGCGTCGATCACGTGGAGGTCAATATCGCCGTGCCGCGCGAGCACATTGATCGCGGCGCCGCCGCTGAGAAAATTGAGGACCATCTGGCCGGTCACTTCCGCGGGATAAGCGCTCACGCCTTCTGCCGCGACGCCGTGGCTGGCGGCGAAAACGCAGATGCGTTTCTGGCGCACGCTCGGCTCGAAGGTTCGTTGGATTTGCGCGAGCCGAATGGCGATTCTCTCCAGCTTGCCGAGTGACCGCGGCGGTTTGGTCTTGTGGTCGATTCTATCCCACGCCTTCGCTGTGAACGCCGTCGCGTCCCATTCGGGCGGCACGGTGCGCGGCCCGGAGCGCCCGTCAAAGAATGACGCGTCGGCGGCCACACCCCAGCGCTCCTGGTGCACGAACGTCTCGAGCCCGGCACGCTTTCGCCACCCGGCTTCTTCGAGCATGGGATTCACACCGAAAGCCACCGGGTATCCTGCGCAGAGGTAGGCGATCAACTCGACGTGCGGCGGCAGACCGAGGATCTGCTCGACGGCGCTTTTGTCCAAAATGCTCACCCACCCGATGCCGATGCCCTCCGCGCGCGCCGCCAGCCAGAGGTTCTCGATCGCCAGGCAAACGCTGAACGTCGCGGTCTGCGGCATCGGCGCCCTGCCCAGGACGAACGGCCCGCCACGCGAGTGATCGCACGTCACCGCGATATTCACCGGCGCTTCGAGAATGCCTTCGAGCTTCAGCGACCCGTACAGCGGCGCCCGCTCCGTGCCGGCGACCTTTGCCTTCTCGCCCACGTTCACACTCTCGAAGCTCGCCCGGATTCGCCGCCGCGTTTCCGGCGATTTGATGAGGATGAAATCCCACGGTTGCATCAGCCCAACCGACGGTGCGGCATGGGCGGCACTGAGGATCCGCGAGAGGACGCCATCGGGAATCGGCGTCGAGGTGAAGTGCCGGATATCGCGGCGCGCCCGGATCACACGCTGGATCACCTCCCGGTCGGCCGTGGAGAATTTGTCCATGGATCAAGCCACCACCGCGCCGTAGATGAAACGGCGGGGACGGCGGTGAAAGGATGGGTGATTTTCTGATCTCATCGGAAGGCGAGAGACCAGAGATCCGGCAAGCGCGGGAGTGCCTTGCGGGTGAGATTTGGCCCCTCATTCTTCTTATCTGCGAAGAAGTTTTTTCGCGCCGGCCCGCACCCGCAGGGGGATCGCTGCGCGCCCAGGCGGCACGAATGAGAGCGTGTGAACAAGTGTTCTGACTCCTGGCTTGTGGTCATCCGCATCTTTTGCGGTTTACCGCCTCGTTCCCGCCTTCACCTCCCGGTTTCGGGAGATTGGCCTTGGGAACTCGTATCCAGTTACAGCAGCGCAACTGCTCCCGATTTTCACGGGATTCCTTGATTCACACGCTAGTTTTTACAGATCGCAAAGAACTGGGTTCATGTTCCGAACTGGCCCCGATTTGGGCAAGTGAATTCTGGAGTATTCGCTCGGTTTTAGGTCTTAAGTTGTAAGTTTTAAGAGGAAGTCCCCTGCCTGCAAAAGCGGAAGGTTGGCGTGCGCTACGCACCGTGTTCGGCACTTTTTGACCACGGGTTTCACGGATTAAAGAAGCGACCGCTAAAAGCCGACCGGAGCGAGACGCCCAAGGCGCAACGCGGGCCATCCGGCTCTCGCTCCTTCGCCCACCGCGAGGAAACCGGGCCCACAAAAGAAAGCGTCGAATTCGACCCTTACTCCCGCTCCCTCTTCTTCGTCATTCGTCCGCAGCCTGCCCCGAAATGGTCGAACGAGTCATTGCGCCTTCGTCCTTCGTCATTTTGTCACCCATCCCGCCCTTGACAGCACCGCTTGGTGATTTAATTCGGGAATATGCACTTCGCAAATACAAGTAGGTGACACCTAAAAATCGGGTGCTCCCCAAAAATCAGAGATTTGCTTCCCGATCCGTCCGCAGGATGAATTGACCCATCAGGGGAACGGCGAACGAGTATCGGGCATAGCGATTTTTGTAGATTAAACCGGCCTCTGTGAGCGTGGCGAGCATTTGGTTCACGTGGCTGCTGCTGAAGGGATTCGCCATCGATTTGGCCTCCGCGACAATCTGTTGAACAGTAAATTCCTCATCACAGTTTTCCAGTGTTGAAATGATCGATAGTAGCTGCCGCTGCCGATCTGTCGCCTTGGCCCACCTGCCCGCAAAAAAGTCCTTGTCTAGTTTTCGGACGATTTCTTTCATTGGAACGGATGGGACGGGCTCTCCGACATTAAATTTTTGGAGGAAAATATCGAAGACCTCCTTGCAGATGAATTGGATGAAGAATGGGTATCCGCCCGATGTTTTCACAACGAGCCCGACGGATTCCTCGCTAAAGGAAATGGGGCATTTTGCCGCCGTGATGGGCTTGGTAATCGCCTCCCGACTATGGGCGTCTTGCAAGCGACCCAGGGTGATGACCTCGAACATTCGTTCGGCAAACGTTCTCGTTTCCACAAGTTTCGGGAATAGGGTCGGGAGTCCGACCATGACGAGCATGAATGGAATGCCCTGTTTCTGGATCGACTGGAAAACGTCCAGCATCAGCGAAAGCGGATATTGCTCCTTCTCGGCATGATCCGTCATGGTTTGCGCCTCGTCATAGGCGAAAATAATTCCCTTATATCCGTGGCACTTCAGACATTCCCAAACGGCGTGCAGGATCGCTTTAAGTTTATCCGACGGAAGGCCCGGCGTGCTTCTGTAAATATCCAAGAGCTTCTCGTAACTGAGTCGCTCAAACTCAGGCGCCCCACCGGGGGCAAATCCAGCCGGGAATGACGCCTGTTTACTCACCATCAGGCCGGACGTGACGACTGAAAGATCGGTCAGCAACCGAATTACCAATGTTTCTTCGCTGAGACTTGTGGATTCCGATAAATCGGTTCCCACCCAAAGCCATTTTTGGGACATGGCCAGCGGCTTCCATGTCTCCAGGAGCACGGTTTTGCCGACCCCGCGCAGCCCCGTGAGAACGACGTTGGAAAGAATCGTTTCCTGCTTTAGGAGGTGCTTGAAGGCGTCAGTCTCGGCGTTGCGTCCAGCTAAATGAGGCGGCATGTGTCCGGCACCGGGTTTGAAAGGATTAAGAGAGGCCATATTTAGTGTGATTTATTTAATTGACTACATTTAGTCCTGAATGTAAAAGTAGTCAACTGGTTAATCGGCTATAAATATGAACACCCAACGCACCACAAAATCGAAGCGGGACAACGTCCCGAGCCTCATCGAATTGTTCGACCGCTTCAACACCGATGAGGCTGCGCGCCTTCATCTTGAGAGCATTCGCTGGGCAAGCGGCGTTGTGTGCCCGCACTGCCAAAATTCGGATCAGGCAAAGTTTTCGATTATCGCTGAGAACAAGAGCAAAAAGGTGCGTCCCGGCCTGCGCTGCTGCCTGGAATGCCGGAAACAGTTCACGGTGACCGTCGGGACAATTTTCGAGTCTTCCCACATTCCGTTGCGCAAATGGGTGATCGCTTGGCACCTTTTAGCAGCTTCTAAAAAGGGAATCTCATCGCTCCAAATTCAGCGGATGCTCGACCTCGGCAGCTATCGTACCGCGCTCTTCATGATGCACCGCATCCGCTTCGCTCTCAAGCATCCGGTGTTTTCTGAGAAACTGGCCGGCCCTGTGGAAATCGACGAAACGTATGTCGGGGGAAAAATTCGCACGGGCTTTGGAAAGCGCGGGAAGCCCGGCCCCAATTCCAACAAGACCCCAGTTGTATCGCTCGTTTCGCGCGCCGGCGAGAAGCGGTCAATGGTCATGCAGCGCGTGAACGGTAAAAACATCAAGGCGGCGGTCTACAAGCACGTTGCGGACGGCTCTACGATCATGACGGATCAATCGAGCGTGTATTGCAGCGTGGGGCGCAACTTTCGCCGCAAATCGGTCAATCACAGCCTGGGGGAATATGCTCGCGGGGAAGTCCACACAAACACAGTCGAATCCTCGTTCAGCCTACTCAAGCGCGGAGTCATTGGCACCTTCCACAACATCAGCAAACACCATCTGCATCTATACCTCGCGGAGTTCGATTTCCGTTGGAATTTGCGGAAGACCAGCGATGGCGAGCGGACAACAGCGGGCATCCGCATGTGCGAAGGCAAGCGCCTCCAATATTCGGCTATGCACTAGCGTGCTGCGCTTCGGGCGCAGCGGGTGCGGAAGCGCGCTCAACAGCCTCGGCTTGGTCATTTGCAGGAGATTTGTTCACGATTCCCTGAATGACGCGGCCATATTGTTCAAGCTGCGCGATAAACTCGGAATCATCGCATTTCTCGGCGGATTCATCCGAGCGCAGAATCTTCAAAATTTCATCTATCTTGCTCATATTCAGACTTTTGGTTTGTATTCAGTAATCAACTTTCGACCTAAATCGCTAAAATAACAAGCTGTGCTGACCATATCAGTGAAGCACGCTACTGCATGTCGATGCGACGCGGCATACTGATTCGGCTTGCTCCAGTCGAAGCACAGCACGCCGCGTACCGAACGATCAACAATGATCGGAGCTGCGAGCACGGTGCGATATTGAAGGGCACACTGTTCCTTGCGGTCGCGGGGCCAGAATCGGTCGTCTGTGAGGATGTCATTACAGAAGGCTAGACTTTTTGTGACTATCGCTTCTTGGGCAATTCCTTGGTTCGTGGGGAGGATGCAGGATTTTTGTCTCCTCTCGATGGAGACGGCGGGACTGTAGCAAACCGTGACGAGGCCGTCTACACCTTTGTCAAAGGCTTCTTTTTTAATAAGCTTAATGCAGATATTGCAGTCCGACCCAGTCAAGCTCCGCATGCCTTTCTGGATGATTCCGAGCTGGGCTGCCCAAATCTCGAACAGGGGTTTTGATCCCTCATCCTCGGACGAAACCAAGAATGCCAAAAATGAATTGTTGGCCAGGAGGCTGTCGCGCGTTTCGTGAATGATGTCGTGAATTGTGGCGATCGCAGTCGTGTTTGATTCAATCAGCCCGAGAGCACTGGTTAATTCCTCCCTTAATTCGCCATTCTTTTCCGCAAGCAAAAAGATCGCTCGCGCGCATAAAAGCGTGAGCACTCCATAAATCGAGACGTTCAAAGCCGGTGCCCATTCTGGCCACAACCTTGCCTCCTCAAGTTTCTTGTGCCACTCAAATACGAATCCGATGATTTCCAAAACCGTCGCCGCACTGAATAGTTGAACCGAAAACGAATCCTTTAGAGGCTGCCAGGCGTGGCTGATTCGTTCGGGAATCGTCTTCTTCGGCTTCTCTGGTTGGGGCGCTCTCTGTTCCACGGGGTGACAAGCGCCGTTGTATCACCTAAAATGGTCACGTCAATTGGCGTTTCAGATTTCAACCTTCCTGCAATCAGCGACAGTTGCCAACGCGACGGGAGTTCTCTATGGTCATCACGTGCCAAAAGTCATCCGTGCCAAGCTGCCCGTCCCGCTCTCTCCTGAGGAGGCATTGCGCCGGGCGATGCTGGTAAAACCGCCCAAGAAGGAAAAAAAGAAGAAGCGGTGATTTTCGGCTGAAAATCGCTGCGCTCAGACCGGGCTTCTGTTGTGTTTGCGAAGTGCATATTCCCGATTTAATTAACGACCTGTAATTTCCATGACGTTATCTATTTTTAGAATGCTCGGTCTTTCCGCCTTCTTCCGGCAGGCTAAACTGCCCGAAGCCGCCGCCGGTCGCTTCCGATAAACGCCGCGGGCGTTCGACCGTCTTTTACCCGTTCCCATCTCCTTCTCCGACTTATGTGGAAACGCATGATCCTGATGCTGGCGGCGGTGTTCGTTTTCATCGCGGGCATCGCTTATTGGAAATTCGCAATGGTCCGCGCGGCCATCGCCATGCACGCGCAGTTCGCTCCGCCGCCCTCCGCCGTCACCACCGTGGTCGTGAAGGGGCAAACCTGGCAGCCGGTCCTCAGCGCCGTGGGTTCACTCCGGGCCATCCATGGCGTGACGGTCAGCACCGATCTCGCCGGGATCGTCGCGGAGATCGATTTTGAATCGGGCGCCGCCGTCAAAAAGGGGGAACTCCTCATCAAGCTGGATGCGCAGCAGGAGGAGGCGCAACTGCACTCGGCGGAAGCCAAACGCGAATGGACCAAGGCCGACCTCGAACGCAAACGCGATCTCGTCGCCAAGAAGACCATTTCGTCCTCGGACTGGGACCAGGCCCAGAGCGAATTTCTCCAGGCCGACGCCGCCGTCGAGGAAGCCAAAGCGGTCATCCGGCGCAAGCACATCGCGGCGCCGTTTGACGGCTATCTGGGCATCCGGCAGGTCAACCTCGGCCAGTATTTAAATCCCGGCGCGTCGATCGTCCCGCTCCAGTCGCTCGACCCCATTTACGTCGAGTTCAATCTGCCGCAGCAGAACCTGCGCAGCCTTGCCGTCGGGAAAAAGCTCCGGATTCGGGTCGCGGAAATCGCCGTGGACGGAGTCGAAGGTGAGATCAATGCCATCGATTCCAGGGTCGACGACTCCACGCGCAACGTGATGGTCCAGGGCACCGTGCGCAACCCCGATCACCAGCTGCGACCCGGCATGTTCGTCAACGTCGAGGTCCTGCTGCCCGAACAGGAAGGCGTACTCGCCATTCCCGTTTCGTCGATCAACTACGCGCCCTACGGCGATTCCGTCTACGTGGTGAAGCCGGCATCGGATGGCAAGCCGGGCTTCGAGGTGGAACAGCGCGTCATCCGGCTGGGCCCAAAGCGCGGCGACCAGGTCTCGGTCACATCCGGCCTGAAGGATGGCGAGGAAGTGGTCAGTTCCGGCGTCTTCAAGCTGCGCCCCCATGCGCCCGTCCAGGTCAACAACGAAGTGCAGCCGGGCAACGAACTGAGCCCGAAACCCAACGACACTTAAGTGAAGTTTACGGATCTCTTCATCAGGCGGCCGGTGGTCGCCTCCGTGCTCAGCCTGCTCATCCTCATCGCGGGCTTGCAGTCGATCCGCAACCTCAACGTCCGGCAATACCCGCGCAGCGACATCGCCACGATCAGCGTGAAGACCTATTTTGTCGGGGCGGCGGCGGACCTCGTGCGCGGCTTCGTCACCACGCCCCTGGAACGGGCCATCGCCAGCGCCGACGGCATCGATTACCTCGAGTCGCAGAGCGCGCAAGGCCTGAGCATCATCACGGTGCACCTCAAGCTGAACTACGACACCAACGCCGCGCTCACGCAGATCCAGTCCAAGCTGGCGCAGGTGCGCAATGATCTTCCCCCCGAGTCGCAGGCGCCGACCATCGAGTTGCAGATGAGCGACAGTCAGTACGCGATCATGTACATTAGCTTCGACTCGGACACCATGGATCCGAGCCAGGTGACCGATTACCTCACCCGCGTGGTGCAGCCCAAGCTGACGGCGGTGAGCGGGGTGCAAAAGGCCGACATCCTCGGCGCGCGCGTCTTCGCCATGCGCATCTGGCTGAAGAGCGACCGCATGGCCGCACTCGGCATCACGCCCTCGAGTGTCTCCGCGGCGCTGGCCGCGAACAACTATCTTTCCGCCCTCGGCACGACCAAAGGTTCGACGACAGTCGTCGATCTGGTGGCCAACACCGACCTCCACACGCCCGAGGAATTCCGCGAACTGGTGGTGCGCCAGCAGAACAACACCATCGTCAAACTCAAGGACATCGCCGACGTCGAACTCGGCGCCGAAGACTACGATATGGACGTGCGCTTCAACGGGCAGAAGGCCGTCTTCATGGGCATCTGGGTCATGCCCACGGCAAACTCGCTGGATGTCATCAACGGCGTGCGCGCCGCCCTCCCGGACATCGAAAAGCAATTGCCCGTGGGCATGCGCACGGAGGTTCCCTACGACGGGACGCGCTACATCCGCGATGCGCTGCGTGAGGTCACCCACACGCTGGTCGAGACGCTGCTCATCGTCGTTGTGGTCATCTTCCTTTTCCTCGGCTCGCTGCGCGCGGTGATCATCCCCGTGGTAGCCATTCCCATTTCGCTCATTGGCGCGGCCTTTCTCATGCTCGCCTTTGGCTTCACGCTCAACCTGCTCACGCTGCTCGCCATCGTGCTCTCGGTCGGTCTGGTGGTGGATGACGCCATCGTTGTCGTGGAAAACGTCGAGCGTCACCTCCACCTCGGCGAACCGCCATTCATCGCCGCGATCAAAGCCGCGCGCGAACTCATCGGGCCGATCATCGCCATGACCATCACCCTGGCCGCGGTCTACGCGCCCATTGGCATCCAGGGCGGACTCACCGGCACGCTCTTCCGCGAATTCGCCTTCACCCTCGCGGGCGCGGTCATCGTCTCCGGGGTCGTCGCGCTCACGCTTTCGCCGATGATGTCCTCGCAGCTCCTGCGCGCGGGCGATTCGCACAAGGGCTATTCCGGCTGGATCAACCGCCGCTTCGATGGCATCCGCCGGCAGTACATGCGGCTGCTGGCCAATTCGCTGCGCTGGCGGCCGGTGACGCTCGCGCTCGCCGCGATCGTCGTTTTGCTCGGCATTCCGTTCTTCCTTTTCACCCTACGCGAACTGGCGCCGAAGGAAGACCAGGGCGTGATCCTCGGCATCGTCAACGCCTCGCCCAATTCCACCATCGAGCAGACCGCGCGCTATACCGAGAAGGTCAACGAGGTCTTCAAATCGATCCCGGAAAACCTGCACACTTTCCAGCTGACGCAGCCCTTTACGGGCTTTGGGGGCATGGGTCTGAAACCGTGGAGCGAACGCCACCGCACCGCCGAGCAGATCGTCGGCGAGGTCTTTGCCAGGACGTCGAAGATCGGTGGCATCCAGGTCATCGCCACCACGCCCGAGCCGCTCCCTGGTGGCAGCAACTTCCCGGTCGAGTTTGTCATCAATTCGACCGCCGAACCGCGCGAAATTGTCGACTACGCCAACCAACTCGTCGCCGCGGCCTTTCAGAGCGGCGTCTTCATGTTCGCCGATACCGATCTCAAGTACGACAATCCGCGGACCGAGGTCGTCTTCGACCGCGATCAGGTCGCTTCCCAAGGCCTGAATCTCGGCCTTGTGGGCGCGGACCTCTCCACCATGCTCGGCGGCAATTTCGTCAATCGTTTCGCCATCCAGGGCCGCAGCTACAAGGTCATTCCCGAGGTCAAGCGCGTGGAGCGGCTCAATCCGGATCAATTGAAGAACTATTACGTGAGCGGTCCGGGAGGAAAGCTCGTGCAGCTCTCCACCTTTGCCTCGCTCCGGAGCAGCGCGGAGCCGCGCACTCTGAACCGCTTCCAGCAACTCAACTCGGCGAAAATCCAGGCCGCCATTCCGCCGGGCATCACGCTCGACCAGGCGTTGAAGGTCCTCGAGAAAAAATCGAAGGAGATACTGCCGAAGGGCTTCACCATGGACTACGCCGGCACCGCCCGGCAGCTCCGCACCGAGGGCAACAGCCTCACCACCACGATGCTCTTTTCCGTCGTGCTGATTTTTCTGGTGCTGGCCGCGCAATTCGAGAGCTTTCGCGATCCGTTCATTATCCTGCTCGGCTCCGTCCCGCTGGCCCTCTCCGGCGCGCTGATGTTCAGCTTTCTCGGTTTCACCACGCTCAATATCTACAGCCAGGTGGGGCTCATCACGCTGGTCGGCCTCGTCGCCAAGAATGGCATCCTCATCGTGGAATTTGCCAATCACCTCCAGGAAACCGGCCTGAACAAGGCGCAGGCCGTGACCGAGGCCGCCGGTACCCGCCTCCGCCCGATCCTTATGACCTCCGTGGCCACGGTGGCCGGCCACTTCCCGCTGGTGATCGCCTCCGGCCCCGGCGCCGCCGCCCGCAACAGCATCGGCATCATGCTCGTCAGCGGCATGATCGTCGGCACTATCCTCACCCTCTTCGTGCTGCCCTCGATCTATGTCCTCGTCGCCCGCACCCGCCAGCGGGTGAAGCCGGAGGACGATTGCCAGACGGTGATCGATGAGGTGACGCTGGAACCCGCGGAGGTATAGGCAGCGGCCTCAATTGGAGAGCGTCATCCGCGGGCACGCTCGCGTTGCCACGCGAGATTCACTTAAGCGCGTCGAATCCTCGCTCAATGCTCCGTCTCGGCACGCGCAAGTTGACCGCGCGCTTATTGCCCCGCATAGTGCGCGGCTCTTTCCGACATGCCCCAAAGCCGTACGCGCAACTTCTGCATCATTGCCCATATCGACCACGGGAAGACCACGCTCTCGGACCGGCTGCTCGAATTCACGGGCACGATCCAGAAGCGCGAACAGCAGGACCAGATGCTCGATTCCATGGACCTGGAACGCGAGCGCGGCATCACCATCAAGGCCCATCCGATCGCCATGCAGTACACGGCGAAGGATGGCGTCGTCTACCGGTTGAATCTGATGGATACACCGGGACACGTCGACTTTGCCTACGAAGTCTCACGGTCGCTGGCGGCGTGCGAGGGGGCGTTGCTCATCGTCGATGCGGCGCAGGGCGTGGAGGCGCAGACTGTGGCCAACGTGCATCTTGCGATGAAGCAGGGCCTCACGCTGGTTCCGGTGATCAACAAGATCGACCTGCCCAACGCGGACATCCCGACGGTCAAGAAACAGCTCGAAGACATTCTCGCGATCCCCGCGGACGAAGCCATTCTCGCCAGCGCCAAGGCCGGCATTGGCATTGAGGACATCCTCGAAGCGATCGTCGCCCGCATCCCGTCCCCGAAAGGCCACCCGACGCACCGGATGCGTTCGCTGGTCTTTGACTCGACCTTCGATACCTACCGCGGCGTGGTCACCTACGTGCGCGTGGTCGATGGCAGCGTGAAGGCGGGCGACCCGGTGAAAATGATGGCCACCAACGGCAGCTACGAGGTGAAGGAAGTCGGCCTCTTCAAGCCGCAGCAGCCAAAATTTTTCATCCAGCCGGTACTCAACGCCGGCGACGTCGGTTACGTGATCGCCAACATCAAGACCACCAGCGAGGTCAAAGTGGGCGATACGCTGACGAACAGCCGCACGCCGGCGGCGGAGCCGCTGCCGGGATTTCAGGTCGTCCAGCCGATGGTTTTCAGCGGCATCTATCCGATCAACACCGCCGATTTCGAGCATCTCAAGGCCGCGATGGGCAAGCTCCAGCTCAACGACGCCAGCTTTGTCTACCAGGCCGAATCGAGCGTCGCGCTCGGCTTCGGTTTCCGCTGCGGCTTTCTCGGGCTGCTGCACATGGAGATCATCCAGGAACGGCTGCGGCGCGAGTATGACATGGACATCATCGCCACGTACCCGTCGGTCATTTACGAGGTCCAGAAGACCAACGGCGAAGTGCTGCACGTGGACAATCCCGAGTTTCTGCCCGACGCCAGCGTGATCCAGGAAATCCGCGAACCGATAGTGAAATGCTTCATCATGGTGCCGAACGAGTATATCTCGCCGCTGATGCAGCTCATCATGGACAAGCGCGGCATGCTCGATCACACCGAGACGCTCGATTCGCGCCGCGTGATGCTCTCCACCGTCCTGCCGCTCAACGAAATCCTGGTGGATTTCAACGACAAGATCAAGTCGATCACGCGCGGCTACGGCTCGATGGATTACGAGCACGCGGGCTACCGTGTCGACAAGCTCGTGAAACTCGACATCCTGGTCAATGGCGAGCCGGTCGACGCCTTTAGCAGCATCGTGCATCGCGACAAGGCCGAGGGCCGCGGCCGCGTGCTGGCCGCCAAGCTCAAGGAAGTCATTCCGACCCAACTCTACCAGGTCGCCATCCAGGCGGCCATCGGCGGCAAGGTCGTCGCCCGCGAGAACGTCAGCGCCATGCGCAAGAACGTGACCGCGAAATGCTACGGCGGCGACATCAGCCGCAAACGCAAGCTCCTCGAGAAACAAAAGGAAGGCAAAAAGCGGATGAAAGCGATTGGCCGCGTGAACATCCCGCAGGAAGCCTTCATTGAGGTGCTGAAGGCGAATTAATCACGCTGGCTCGAAGATTTCGGCGCCTGAGTCCGGCAATGCTTCCCATGGCCTGTGGCAGCGCGGGCATGGCACCGCCGCGACCGAACGTTTGCGGGCGCAGCGCGGGCAGGACACCCGGGCCGGCCAATCCGTGGATAGGCGATAGGCCAGGAGACCGCCCAACCCGAAGATGAGCGTGAGGGCCACCCAAAGAACGGTGCGCCCAACCGGCAGGCTGGCCCGGCGAGCCAGGACGAAGACGAGCGCACCGAGCACGGTCGCGAACCCGAAGAGCATCGCGAGATCGCGAGACTTCAAGTCGAGTCCAGCGATCGGCGCGAGTATTCCGGGATACAATTCGTCGAGCTCATTCGCAACGGGATGAGCACGGCTGCGAATCGTACGGAGGAGCGAGGGCACAGGCATATTCAGCATCTCGATGACATCATCTTTCCAGGTTGGCGCGATGGACTGAAGATTCGTTTCCGGCTTTCCGTAGGTGGCGACGCGCTGACCCTGGTTATCGAAGACATCAAGATGCATTAGCACCTCGGGGCTTTCCGGCCGGATATAGTATCCGGAGTAATACTGGACAAATATCCGGGCAAAATCGTCGGTGGCGGTGATGGCGACTTTCGGCCAAATTCGCGCGTCATAATCGTAGGGAATCGCGAAAAGCGGGGCGCCGTCGGAAGCGAAAACGCGGATCCCCGAATCGGCGGCCACCGCAATCCGGTTGTGCTCGCTATTGTAGGGGAACTTCAGCGCGCCATAGATGGTGTCGTGGCCGAGGTTGGCTGGAGCGGACATTTGCCTTTCGGTGAAGTCGAACGTCAACAATTGCGAACCGACCGAGAATAAATAAGGCGGCGCCTGGAACTGGTCCCCTTGCGGTTCCTGGGCAAAAGGCCGCGGAGTCGCCGCGGCATTTTTGAAGCCATCCGCATCGCAGATCCCGATGCAACGCGCACTGAGCTTGTCGTAGCCGACAAAGTAACTGCGGCGGCCCACGATCCGATACCAGAGTTCCGCACCTTGAAAATTGGCGGTGTTGAGTTCCACCCAGCTTTCCGAGGAACGCGCCCTCCACCAAAATGGCCGGCTGCGAGGGTGTTCCCGGTCAGCCAGAGGAGAGGGATACAAGGAATAATGGCCGGAATTGTTGCCAACATAGCGTTCATCGGTGACGACTTTTCCTTCCGCGTCCGTAAGAACGGAGCCGCCCTTTCCATCGCTTTTCGAAAACAGCACGGTGCCGTCGTGGGCAATGTAGAAGTTCGAGAAGAGGTAATCGACCAGGCGCGAATTCGCACGGGTGGCACCGAGCGCCGCACCGGCGAGAACCAGGCCAGTTTCGACGCCGGCGAGAATGACGAGACCGAGCGCGAGTCGGCAGATCCAGGGCCGAACTGACGGCGAACCCAGCATGGCGCCCCAGGCGGCAACATAGAGCACCATTGAGGCGAGCAGCGGGAGCATCAACGGCCAACCGCCCGCGAGGTGCAAGACCAGGACCCCGACAGCACCAAGGACGATGGCCGCTCGGGAACCCCACCAGCGGCCCGAGTGCAAACCGAGGAACAGGGCGCAAAAGTAAAATACCGCGCCCAGCACGAGGTCGCTCACCGCGGGCAGCGCCAGGCCGGGGACGAAGGGTGCCGGGATGCGCCCAGGTGATACCACATAGGCGATGCTGCAGAGAAGCGGCAAACCGGTGGCGAGCCCATAAAGAATCAATCCGGCGACAACCTTTCCCAGGAATATGACCTGCCGCGGCACCGGACGGTGGAGCAGGCCCGCCCAGCGATCACGAGGCAACTCGGGCAAAATCTGCAATGCGCCGAGGATTGCCCCTACCGCGGAGCAGCCGAAAGCGCTGACGAAGAGAAATGCGTTGCTGCCGAGGGTAATTCCTTCCGTCCAATTGCTAATCGTTTTCCGACCCGACGAGAGCGTAAAGATTTCGGCAAGGAGAAGGCCAAAGAAGGCGAGCGCGGCCCACCGGGCATTTTCACGCAGTTCTTTCCAGATCATCGTTTTCATGGCGGATCTTTTTCGGGTCAGGCGGCGCCAGCTGGCAAAGGCGTCGACGTGCCGTCGATGATGAGTGTGTCATCCGGCGGCCTTGCAGGCCACGACGCTCCGCAGTGGCCGCACTGGGCCGCATCGATGCGCCTCCGCCGGCTGCAACTTGGGCATGTCACGGTGCGCGGGCGTTCACCCGCCAGCCAGAACATGAGGAGCCCCGGAAGACCAAGCGCAAATACACCGAGCGTCCACGCCCACACGGTGCGCGGCGGGAGTTGCGCCCGGCGTGCCCAGAAAAAGGTGACTATCGAAAGCACCAGCGCCACGAGCATCAGCGCCTCGCCGGATAGCCACGTGTTTGGCCAGTCTGGCCCCAATTGCTTCTCGAGCGCCGCGCGCAGGCGGCTCGAACCCAACGCTGCGCCGAGGCGCCGATAAAGCATTTCGCCAAAGAAAAAAGTAGGGGTCCGCAAACGGTCCGCGACGAAGGTACTGCGCAGCGGCGGATTCTCGTGCAGCGGCGGCGGCGGAAGCGTGTAAGAGGCGAGGACGTTGCCTTTCGAATCCATCATTTCGACATAGTTCGTCATCGATTTTCGGGTCTTCCAATCCATCCACATGCTGGGCTCGTAGCGGAGGATGAAACGGTCCATGGTGCTGAGGACGCCCAGGGAGATGGAACCCCAGCGATCAACATCCTGATGGTACGGCAGCAGGGCCACCAACTGGGCATTGACGTCGTAAACCGCCATGGCTTTTCCGAAGGCCACGCCTTTGAAATCGACGCTTCCGTTCGCGATGCTCGCCCAGGTATGGCACATGCCATAGATGGGAGCTGCCGCAGGCAGCGCCACGGGCACGACTTGCTGCGTCGCGAGATGGGCAAATCGCAGGGATTGCGGGGTGGCGATGACAAGAATATCACCACCGGTCTGGTCGACGATGTCACTTTCCGAAAACGGCTGGACTTTAGAGTCCGGCGAGGCGAAGCCGTCCGCGCCGAGTTGGGCGAAGACCCTTTTCTCGACCGGCAGAACCCCGATGCAGCGCGGGTTGTCGTAAATGTGAAACCACTGCTCGAGACGCGGATGGGAGTACGGCTGATAGGCGTAGAGAAGATGGTTGGATTCCCGGTAGAAACTCTGGTACCGAGGGCGGCGCCAGCCGTGCGGATCTCCCACATAAGACGTTGCGACATTCATGCCCAGCAAGTGGCCACGCACGCGGTCGGGGTGATACTTCGGATCGGCAAAAGACTGGCCGGTGGAATCGGTGGCGGAGACGAGTACCTCATCGACGTAGTCCTCGCGGACGGGCACCCCATTGTCGAGGACCTCCCAGACACTGAATTTTAGGATACCCATTCGACCCGCCAGCTCACCGGTGGTTTCCAAGAGGTCGCCAAAGCCGCAGGCGCCATAGAAGGCGACGATGAGAAAGGCGATGCGCCCAAGCCAGGGACGACCGCCCAGGGACTCGCGCAGGTGGATGGCGCCCCAGCCGGCAAGGCAAAGCGCGAGCGACATGGCGAGACTGGATTCGACGGCGACACGGAAGAGCTTCTCGTGGAGGGCAAAAAAGGAGGCGTGAAGCGCGGCGAAGAAGGGCAGCCCGCGCAAAAGGACGCTGCCGCCTTGCAGGCCGATGACGAGCGCCGCGAAGTAGTAGCTCAATCCGGTCACCAGGTCCGCCAAAGCCGGACAGGCCATCGCTGGCACAAAGGGAGCATTGAAGTGTCCAGGTGTGGCCGCCTGCCAAACGCAGAAAAGAAACGGCGCACCGGCGGCGAGAAAGTACAAAAGCACTCCAGCGAGCGCTTTGCCCCAAAAGAATCGCCCGCGCGGCAGCGGCCGATGAAGGAGCGCGGCCCAGCGGTCCCGCTTCAGGTCCGGCAGCACTTGGAGAAGGCCGAGGGCCAGTCCGGCCATGGCGCAGCCAAACATCGTCACGATGAGGAAAGGCCGCTTACAGAGAGTCACGCCGTCGTTAAAATTCAATTCCACCAATTCGAAATATCGGAGGTGATGGAGGACATATATCTCGGCTCCTCCGAGCGCCAGCATCACGAGCACCGCCCAGACAATATTTTCCCGCAGTTCCTTCCAGAGGAGCGTTCTCATTTGCCGTTGAGTTGCCGCGTGAAAAAGGTCTTTTCACCGCGTTCCCCGACGTAGCTGACGAAGGCGTCCTCAAGCGTCATCTCCACCGACTCGATCGACTCGGGTCCCAACCGGGCGATCTGCTCTTCGACGTCCGGAGTGACGTTGGCCAGGGTGATGATGAGCTCGCGATCCGTCCGGAAACTCTCCAGCAAACCGGGCAATCGCGGGGTTGGTGGCGGTGTATCGCGAAACTTGAGCACGTAGTGTCGCAACCGCGAGCGAAACGTTTCCACCGTGCAATCCGCTCGCAGGACTCCACCATCGAGAACGACGATGCGGTCGGCAACGCGTTCCACATCCGAGAGCAGATGGGAGGAGAAAAGGATCGTGCGACTCGGCTGCCGGGTGACGTAGAGCATCGACTGAAGCAAGCTGCGCCGAGCGACGGGATCGAGGCCCAGGGCCGGGTCGTCGAGAACCAGCAATTCGGGTTCCGGGGCGAGCGTCAGAGCCAGGCAGAGGCCAGCGCGCTGCCCGCGCGAGAGATGGCCGGCCTTCATTTTGGCCTCGAGCCGGAAATGGGTGATCACCGCCTCGAAGACGTCCTGGTTCCATTTTGGGAAAAAACTCGCCTGGAATTTTCCGCACTCGCGCACCGTCATCCAGCCGTAGACGTGATGACCTTCCGGCAGATAGCCGATGCGGGCGCGGTTCGCGGGACTCAAGCGGCTCGAATCCTCGCCCAGGACCCGGGTGCGGCCCCGCGTGGGTTCTTCGAATCCCAGGAGGATGCGAATGGTCGTCGTCTTGCCCATGCCGTTGCGGCCCAGGAAACCGTAAATCGAACCGGAGGGGACGGTGAGGCAGAGATCGCGGACGATTTCACGAGTGCCGTAGAACTTGGTGAGGTGGTCGATCTCGATGGCAGGGGCGGGGGTGGCGCTCATAAGGTGTGATCCTTCAGGTATGGGACTCAGGTTGGGACTGGAGTTGCTTCCAAGTCGTTTCCACAAGCGCGCGCAATTCCCCCCACCGCGTGCCCAGCAGCACGGCTTCGTGGCAAAGCTGCTCGGCGAGGTGCCGCAGCCGGCGGGCCTGTTCGGCCTCGGAGAAAACCTGGCGGCGCTCGGCCACGAACACACCACGCCCAGCGCGACTCTCCAGCAGGCCTTCCCGAATCAACTCCTGGTAGGCGCGGGCGACGGTGTTCGGATTGATGACGAGCGTTTCCGCCAGGGACCGGACGGCGGGAAGCTGTTCGCCGACCTGCAAGGCGCGGGCGGCCACGGCGCGCTGGATCTGATGCATGATCTGGCGAAAGATCGGGACCTCGCTGGCGGGAGAAATGGAAAAAGCGAGCGACATGCGTGTACTAGTAAACCAGTACACTTTAGGCGCAAGTAAAAAAACAGCCCGGAGTTTTCAGTCCCTAATGATGCTCGTCGAGGTCTCGAAACCCCGACTCGACGTCCGCGAGTTCCGCGTCCGTGCGCAGACCGTCGATGTAGCGCCGGAGGCGGCCTTTGGCGTTGATCTTGTCGAAAACTTCGTCGCGCGGAATCAGGCGGAGGTGGAAACAGAGATTCTCCGCTTCGGTCGGGGCGAGATTCTCCACACGCCGCACGATCTCATCCTTTTCCTGCCGGTGCCAGGCGCGGACCGCTTCGGGCGAGGAATTCACATCCACGAGTTCCGGAGGCGCAACTTCGAGCGCGACCTTCGTTACCGGAGAATGGCTTTTGGGCGTGTCCGAATTCTCCCGCATGACCGCGGCGTAGACCGTCGGGCTGTCCACTTTCGGACGCAGGGCACAACCCAAAAAGAAACCGAACAGCCCGGTCAAGGCCACAAGCGCGAGGACGGAGGTTTCACGCATGCCGAAAACAATAGCGATGGAAAACGCGGGGTAAAGGGGCGGCTTCGCCGAACAGCCAACACCCAACATCCAATGGGCGCCGCTCCGGGCCCAAACGGCGTTATTTCATCAGTTCGGTAAGCTTCGGGGTAATGGCGTCGGCCCAGATTTGGTAGCCGGCTTCGGTGGGATGCAGAAAATCCGGCATGATATCCTTGGAGATGGTGCCGTCGAGCTGGAGAAACTTCGCGCCGATATCGAGGAAGAAAACGTGCTGATTGTCGGCCAACTTCGCGATGATCGTGTTGACTTGGGCGAGTTTGTCGCGCGCGCCGTTGGGCTTTTCTGGAGTGCTGGCTTTTTCGCCGCGTGGAAATACCGCCAGGAGCAGAATCTTGGTGTCAGGGGTTTTCGCACGAATCGTTTCAACGATCTTCGTCACGCCCTGGGCGATACCCTCCACCGTATCGTTCCCGACATTGTTCGTGCCGATCATGAGCACAGCGGCCTTCGGCTTGAGGCCATCGAGTTCGCCATTCTGGATGCGCCAGAGCACATGTTGCGTGCGGTCGCCGCCAATGCCGAAGTTGGCCGGCTGCCATGGGCTGAAGGATTTCTCCCAAACGTCCTTGCCCGGGCCGCTCCATCCGGCGGTGATGGAATCGCCGAGGAACAGGAGCTGCGCCTTGCCTTCCTTCGCCGTCGCCACAAATCTGTCGTGCGCCGCGAGGAAGCCTTTGTTGGGTTCACCGGTCTTTGGATCGAATTTCACCGCGGGCACATCGGGCGGCTGCGGCGGCAGCGGTTTCGGCGTAACCGCCGGGGTGGCGGAAGGCGCGACGGCGGGTGGATTGGCCGGTTTGTCTTCGGCCCACAAAGGGGAGGCAAAAGTGAGAGCAGTGACGAGAAGAGCAGGAAGCGGAAATAACTTCATCGAGGGCGTCATGGGCGGAGATATGGTTGGGGTAGCCCGGGACTGGCGAGGCGCAGTGCCATACCCGGCGGGGTGAAGAACCCGGAAGAAGAGGTTTCCGAAGTCAAAAAAGATGGATAAAGTCGCCACCCTCATGAAATATCTCGCGCTCCTCCTCTTCGCCGCTCTGTTTGCCGCCTGCGATACCAGCGAGGAAGACCGAAATTTCTATTATAATGGGTGGCTGAAGCCCGAAACCGATTCGAATAAGCGGATGTACGGCGAAGACCCGCTCAATATGCCCAACTGAGGGGGCGTCCGAGGGCGGCGAAGGGAAGATTTGTCTTTCTTTGCGGGTCATTTCCGCTTGGATTCCCCGCTCTCCCGCCATCATCGATGTTTTCATTCTTCCTCCCCAAGGCCGTCAAACATGGGCGCCAGTTCGCCAAGGACGCCCGGAAGCTCCTCGATTACAAGCGCGATCTTTGGAGTGAGGACACCGTGGCCGATTTCGAGACGGGGATCAAAGATCTGGAGGCGGCTTGCAAAGACCACGACGAGACGAAAATCGAGGCGGCTGCACGGGCCTTGAACATGCTCTGCGCGTCTTTCCTTCCCAAGGTCGAGGACGCGGCCTGGCGCGAAAACTGCGAGGTTTTCCTGGTCGCGATCGTCGTGGCGCTGGCGGTGCGCACGTACTTTCTCCAGCCGTTCACCATCCCCACCGGTTCGATGCAGCCCACGCTCAATGGCATCCTGGGCTATCCCACGACGGAACCGCCGCCAAACGAACTCGTGCGCCTTTGGGATGCAGCGATGCTTGGGCGCACCTGGGTCAATACGGTGGCCCAGGACGATGAATCGATCGTGCGGATCGAGGAAGTCACCCGATTCCGCTTTTTCACCTACACGAAGGTGGTGACGGACAAGGACCACACCTATCTGATCCACGCACCGATGAGTACGCTCATTGATACGCGCGCGCGCACCGGGCGGACCGAGTTTGAGGTAGACTATCGCTTTTACCAGCGGGGTGAGGCAATCGCCCGCGGGTATGTCGATACAGGCGACCATGTTTTCGTGGACAAGCTGTCCTATCAATTTCGGGACCCTCACCGCGGAGACGTTTTCGTCTTCAACACCGAGAACCTGCCGACGATCGAGCGTCGCCAGGCGAGCAACGAGCCGAACGATCCCACGCAATTTGACGATCCCATGGCGGCGCGCCTCGCCGAAGCAAAGGGACGCCGGGTGGACATGACCCACCCGTCGCAATTCTATATCAAACGCCTCGCAGGCCTGCCGGGCGACGTCCTGAGCGTCGACCCTCCAAAACTATACGACAATGGAAAGCTGGCCGAGGGCCGCGGCTTCGAGCGCGTCATGTCGATGAAGGATGGCTTCGGTGGGTACGTGTTTCCGGACTCGGGCTTTCTCATGCCGATCCTGCGCTCGGCCGACGATCCCTACACCGTCCCGCCCAAGCATTATTTTGCCATGGGGGACAACAGCGGTCACAGTTCCGACAGCCGCGACTGGGGTCCCGTCCCGCAGCAAAACATCATGGGCAGGGCCGTCTTCGTTTACTGGCCGTTCGGAACACACTGGGGGCTCATCCAATGAAAGATCATCGGCGCAACCCAATCGGCGGAAGGTCCCCGGGCGATCACCGGCCCCGCGAGCGTCAACCGGCAGATGCGTAAGGCGCGTGTAAAGAAGCATGACAGCCTCCCGGCATCGGCCTACTGATTCTGAAGTGATTCGCCTTTCACCCCCTCCTTCCCGCTTTTTCCCCTATGGCTCGCCGCGCTAGTTCTTCCGCTCATCCCGTCTGGATGCTGATGGTCGTCGTCCTGGTGCTGGCGGCGCTGGCGGGTGGGTATTTCCTCTTTGGCCGGGCCAGTGATCCGTATCGCACACTCACTCCACTGCCGATCCCGGATTATCTCCAAAACTCGAACAGCCTCCGCGGCAATGTCTACAAGCTCGACGCCATCGTCAGCCAATCGCTCCAGTGGTCACCGACGGTCGGGCGCCTGTTTTCCGTGGAAGCCAATGGCGAAATGCTGCCGGTGCTCGTTCCGCCGCAATTCAATAGCGTGAACATTGAACGGGGGCAGCGGTTTTTTTTTAAAGTCGAGGTAGGAGATCATGGCATATTGCGCGCCGATGATGTAAAGAAGTCCTGAACGATCATGAAAACGCTAACCCCAGATCCATTTCGTGTCATTTTCCTGGGCGCCGGCCTGTTGCTGGCCAGCATGGCTTGCGCACAAGTTCCGGATGCTCCCGCCAGCCAGGCGCCCGCGGGCGGCGCCGCACCCGCCGCCGCACCCGCGCAAGGCGCCGCCGGCGGCGGCGGACAGAAAAACGGCAGCTTCCTCGGGAAGGACGTGCCGGTCGTCGATCCGAACACCGAAATCATGACGTGGGACGGAAAGAACTGGAACATCAACAACAACCGGGTCTTCGAAGCGCGCTTTGAAAAGTATCTGAACGCCCCTGAGGAAACGACCGCCACCGATCAAATGTACCAGAGAGTCATCACCCAGATTCTCTACGATCTCGCGCCCGGCAACGCGACCACTCAGAACATCGATGCCGCCTTCAGCCTGCTGCCGCGCGCTTCGAATTTCGATATTGACGCGCGCCTCTGCGATTCGATCGCCGATGCCGTGTACAGCACCTGGAAAGCGCTGAACGCCCAGAACCGCCTGGCGGCGGCCAACGACGCGCTGGAGAGTGAGAGCAAGCAGGAATACTGGAACGCGCAGCACGCCAGCATGGGGCAAACCACGCGCGATGCCAGTTCGCAGAGCCAGAGCGGAAAGAACACCAAGAACAGTGGAAACCCGAACACGCAATCGACGCTGGAGGCTTATGAGGACACCATGCACGCCACGGAGCACACCAAGCGCCTTGCGGAAATCGAGGCTCAGATCAAGGCCAACCAGGTCAAACGGGAACTCAACTCCATCCAGGCGAAAGTGGAGTTTCAAGCGCTGGTTCTCCAGTTGTTCATGCAGCGGCGCTTTCAGCACGTGCTTATGGCCACCCGCTTTTATCGGGCGATCTTCACCGATGGGGATACGAAGCTGAACGTGAGCAAGGAAGCCAAGGATCTTTTCGAAAAAAGCTCCGGCATGCCGCCGACCGTTGGCACCATCGACTCACTGGCCAACGAAGCACTGCGGGACGTGCGCGAAGGCGTGCAGGCCTACCTTTTTCTGCTCGAAAAGCAGGAACTGCAAAGCGCTACCAAGCGGCTGGGCGAGGCCTTCACTGAGGGCGAGTTTGTCCCGGAGATTCGCACCCTCCCGCGCGACAAAAAGCGGCAGGCCCTGGAGTTCGCGCACAAGAGCTATCAACTCATTTCGGCCATCGACGTGAAGGACTACACGCTCGCCGAGCAATTGGTCAACGAACTCACCAAGACCGCCAAGGACTTCGACAGCTCCAAGCCCATGGGCGTGATCGAAACCTCCAGGCGGGTTTCCGAGATGCACCTTGCCAAGGCGCGCAACGCCGCGCTCAAGGGCGACAACCAGGTGCTGGAAAATGAACTCACGGCGGCCACTGAAATCTGGCCGCGCAACCCGGCCCTCGAGGAACTTTCCAAACAGATCTTCGCGCAAGGCGACGTCCAGCAAAAGGCGGTCATCGATTTCGAGGAACTTTTGAGCCAGAAAAACTATCGGCAGATTTACGAAGACCGCGCGCGCTTCATCGGGGCCCTTGGCTTTTATCCGGACAAGGCCGCCAAGCTCAAGGAAGTGCTGCAAAACGTGGAAACCATCGAGGTGGCCATCATGCGGGCCGACGAGATGGTCCGGCAGAACAACTATCCCGGGGCTTGGGAAAGCGTGGAGAAGATCGCCCAGCAATTTCCGGAAGACACCAAGCTGAGCAAGACCCGGGCGGACCTCACTCCGCATGCCGCCGACTTCGTGCGCACCCTCCAGGACGCCCGGGATATGGAAAAGCGCGATCAGATCGGCGCCAGCCTCGCCCTGTACCTAAAAGCCAGGAAGATTTACCCGGCAAGCGACTTCGCCGGGGACGGTGTCGACCGATTGGTCAAAAAGATCATCCCGGACAGCTAGCCTTCCGGATCGTCCGGCAACGGAGGGCCACTGATACGGCATTGCGTATCTGGAGACAGTGGGCCGCGGCATTCTGCACGCAAAAAGAAGTCAAGAAGTCCCGCCCAAGTTATGAAAAAGTTCCCTCCAACTACCTATCGTCTCACCTTGCTGGGCGCCGGCCTGCTGCTGGCCGGGATGGCTTGCGCACAAGTTCCGGACGCTCCCGGCGGGCCCGCGCCCGCGGGCGGTGGGCAGAAAGGCGGCTTTCTGGGCAAGGACGTGCCCTCTTGGGACCCGAGCACCGAAATCATGACCTGGGATGGAAAGAACTGGAACGTCAATAATAACCGCTTCTTCGAAGCGCGCTTCGAGAAGTATCTGAACGCCCCGGAGGAAACGACCAACACCGACCGGCACTATCAGAACGTCATCGCCTGGATTCTTTACGATCTCGCACCGGGCAACGCCAGCGCCGAAAATATCGATAAAGCTTTCCGCCTGCTGCCGGTGGCTTCGAGTTACGAGATCGACGCGCGGCTCTCGGAATCGATTGCCGATGCCGTGTACAGCGCCTGGAGTGCGCTGAATGCCCAGAACCGGCTGGCGGCGGCCAACGAGTCGCTCACGGGTGAGAGCCGGCAGGAGTACTGGAACTCGCAGCACGCCAGCATGTCGCAGTCCCGTCGCGATATGGGACCGAGACCGAGCGGTGCAAACAGCAAGAACAGCGGAAGCGGGAACACGGAAACATCGCTGGAGACTTATGAGGACTCGGCGCAAGTGGCCGAGCACACCAAGCGCATTGCGGAGATCGAGGCCCAGATCAAGGCGAACCAAGTCAAGCGCGAGTTGAATTCCATCCAGGCCAAGATCGAATTCCAGTCGCTGGTCCTCCAGCTGTTCATGCAGCGGCGCTTCCAGCACGTGCTCATGGCCACCCGCTTTTACCGGGCGATCTTCACCGATGGGGATACGAAGCTGAACGTCAGCGGCCAGGCCAAGGATCTTTTCGAGAAGAGTGCGGGCATGCCGCCGACCGTCACCACGATCGACGCGTTGGCCAACGAAGCCCTGCGCGATGTGCGCGAAGGGGTGCAGGCCTATCTTTTTCTGCTCGAGAAACAGGAACTCCAAAGCGCCAGCAAGAGGCTCGCCGAGGCCTTCACCGAAGGCGAGTTTGTCCCGGAGATTCGCACCCTCCCGCGCGACAAAAAGCGGCAGACTCTGGAGTTCACGCACAAGAGCTATCAACTGATCTCGGCCATCGATGTGAAGGATTACGCCCTCGCCGAGCAACTGGTCAACGAGCTCACCAGGATGGCCAGAGACTTCGACAGCTCCAAGCCCATGGGCGTAATCGAGACCTCCAAGCGCATCGCCGAGATGCACCTCGCCAAGGCGCGCAATGCCGCGCTGAGGGGCGACATCCCGGTGCTGGAAAAAGAACTGACGGCGGCCACCGAAATCTGGCCACGCAACCCAGCCCTCGCCGAGCTTTCCCAGCACATTTTCGCGCAAAACGACGTCCAGCAACAGGCGGTCATCGATTTCGAGCAGCTTCTGAGTCAAAAGAATTACCGGCAGATTTATGAGGACCGCGCCCGCTTCATCGGGGCGCTCGGCTTTTTTCCGGACAAGGCCGCCAAGCTCAAGGAAGTGCTGCAGAACATGGAAACCATCGAAGTGGCCATCATGCGGGCCGAGCAGATGGTCCAGCAAAACAACTATCCGGGGGCGTGGGAAAGCGTGGAGAAGATCGCCCAGCAATTTCCCGACGACACCAAACTGAGCAAGACCCGCGCGGACCTCACACCCCATGCCGCCGACTTCGTGCGCACGCTCCAGGATGCCGAGGACATGGAAAAGCGCAACCAGATTGGCGCCAGCCTCGCCCTCTACTTGAAAGCCAGGAAGATCTACCCGGCAAGTGGCTTCGCCGGCGACGGTGTCGACCGGATGGTGAAGAAGATCATCCCGGAAAGCTAGAGCACGTCGTGGGCGGCATACCGCCCCGGACCCGAATCACGCCCGTCGTGGAGGGGCGAAACGTGCCCATCCGGTGTTCGCGTCCTTCAAAATCTTCCACCGGTTGAACCTACGTAGTTTCGCCCTCGCGGGTTTTTCCTCTTGTGAAATCCGTCCCGGATACTACTTCTACTGCCCAAATGAATGTGCCCAACGAGGCGGAGCAGCCCCGATCGGACGAACCGGAACGCAGGGCGCCACGACAACTGTCGGACCTGCAAAAAACCATCACGATGGCGCAGATTGCCAAGGCTGCCGGCGTGTCGCAGGGCGCCATTTCTTCGCTCCTCAATGATCGCGACTACGGGATCCGCGTGAGCGAGAAAACCCGCGAGCGGGTTTTCAAGGTGTGCCGCGAAATGGGCTACATTCCCAATGACCTGCGTGCGGTCGTGCGCATGTACCCGGAACTCGGAGATTTCTGCCTGATGCTTTCCACGGCGATCGATGGCGGCCTGGCCGACCCTTTCGTCCACCGGTTGGTCACGACGGCCATGGCGGCGGTGCCGGATGCCTCGCACCCACTGAGCCTTGCGCAATACGACCCGAATCAGGACTACTCGAACCCAGCCTCTTTGCCGCACCCTGTGCGCGTCGGCACTTATTCGAAATTCCTCATCCACGGCCTCCCGAACCAATCCCTCTTTGACGTCCTGCTTCGACGGGGCCTCCCCGTCGTTTCGCTGGGGTACGACGCCCCACTGGCAGGGGTGACCAGTATGGTGCCCGATTACGGAGCGGCTTCGTTCCTGGCCATCGAACATCTCGTCAGCCTTGGGCATCAGCACCTTGGCATTATCTCGGGGCCATTTGGTTCCACCCACCAAAAGATCCTGGAACTCAATCGCGGGGTCAGCCAGGCCTGCGAGAAATTTGGCCTCCCGATCGAAGCTCAGCACATTGTCTACGGCGATCTTTCGGAGCACGCCGGCCGCATGGCCCTCGACGAATTCCTCGCGCGCAAGCCCGTGCCAACGGCGATCTTTGCGATGAGTGATCGCGCGGCACTGGGGGCGTTTTTTCTTTCCCGGGCCCGGGACTTGAAGGTGCCTGGCGATCTCAGCATCGTGGGCTGCTCCGACGATTCCGTCAGTGCCACGGTGGATCCGCCGCTCACGACCATCCACGTGCCGGCTGAGGAACTGGCGCAGGCCGGAATCCGGGAAATCGATCGGCTGATCAACCTCGGGGCGGCGGAAACGGCGCGCAAGGAAGTGCTTCCCGTCCGCCTGGTCGCCCGGGCATCCACCGGGCCGGGCCCGGGTATAAAAAAAGTTTAATCAAGGCCGATTTGTCCCTTGACGTTCCCTAGGCTCTTGGACGAGAAGTGCGCCCCCTCACATGAAAATCTACTTTTATATATCGGTTGCCGCCTCGGCGCTTAGTCTGGTGCTGGCCATAGTTTTATTCGCGATTGGCGGCGTAAATCAAGGCCTCCAGGCTGAAGTCCAAAAGCAGCAGCAGCAGTTGCAGCAGCAGCAGCAGGAGGTCAACCGAGTCCAGCAGATCAACCGCAGCTACGCCCAGCCGATGCTCCAGGACATGGCCAATATGTCCGCCAAGGACGAAAAAATGAAGCAGCTTCTGGAGAAGTACAATATCAAGGTTGTGACCCCGACGCCGGCCCCTGGCGCGTCTCCAAGCCCCGGCAAAGCTCCGGCGGCTCCCTCCGAAACACCCACTCTTCGCCCCTGATCCCACCCCATGAGCACCGAACCCGATTACAACTTCAATCAGCCAGCCCCCTCCTCCACCCAGGAGAACATGTCGCTGCATCTCCCATTCGCGCTGCTGTCCGCAGCGATCGCCGTCATCCTCGTCCAACAGACCATCAATTCCTTCAAACTAAAATCCAGTCTGAACGAAGGCAAGGATCAGCTCGCGAAAGCGTCCACCAACGCCGGGCCTTATGAGCAGCAGGCACGCGACGCCGAGAAGCGATTCACGAATATCGTCGAGGACCTGTTGCTCCTCTCGAAAACTGACGAGGATGCCAAGGCCATCGTCAATAAGTACGGCATCCAACAGCAAGGTGCGGCCCCGGCGCCCGAAGCGCCAAAATAGAGGGCGTCACTCGTTTTGCCAGCGAGGCGAAATTCAAAAGAGCCCGGCTTCACCGCCGGGCTTTTCGTTTTTCTTGCCGCCCTCCGGCGCTAGATTCCCGACGTGTCTTCACCGTCCCAACTTGCTGATTCGGCGCGCGCCATCGTCCAGCGGCTGCAAGACGCCGGCTTTGTCGCCTACTATGCCGGCGGTTGCGTGCGCGACCGATTGATGGGCGTCGAGCCTCATGACTACGACATCGCCACGAGCGCGCATCCCGAGGAAGTGCGGACTCTCTTTCAACGCACCGTGGCCGTGGGGGCGCATTTTGGCGTCATCGTCATCCTCGAGGGCGGAAACGAGTTCCAGGTCGCCACTTTTCGCAACGATGGCCAGTACGTCGACGGGCGCCATCCGCAAAACGTCGTCTTTGCCACTCCGGAGGATGACGCCACGCGCCGCGACTTCACAATTAATGGACTATTCTTCGACCCGATGCGCGATCGACTCATCGACTTCGTCGGCGGCCAGCAGGATCTCGCGAGAAAAATGCTCCGGGCCATCGGCAATCCGGACGACCGATTTCGCGAAGATCGCCTGCGTCTCCTCCGCGCCGTGCGCTTTGCGACGACTCTTGGCTTTGATCTCGACGGCGCGACCTGGCGCGCCGTCTGCGAGCATGCCGGGCACATTTCCGAGGTCAGCGCGGAACGGATTCGGGAGGAACTCGTCAAAATCTTTCTGTCCCCGCGACGCCAGCGCGGGTTTGATCTGCTCGACGAAAGTGGCTTGCTCGCCTCCATCCTGCCGGAAATCGAGGCGCTCAAGGGCTGCGAACAGCCGGCGCAGTTTCATCCCGAGGGCGATGTCTTCGTCCACACGAGGATCATGCTCGGCCTGCTTCCCGCGCAGGTTTCGGTGCCCCTCGTCTTCTCCGTCCTGCTCCACGACGTTGGCAAGCCGGCGACTTTCGCCGTCGATCCGGATGGCCGCATTCGCTTTAGCGGTCACGACAAACTTGGCGCGGAGATGACCGAAGCCATCATGACGCGCCTTCGTTTCTCCCGGGCCGAAATCGACGCCACGGTGGAGGCGGTGCTCAATCACATGGTTTTCAAGGACGTGCAGCAAATGCGCGTCGCCAAGCTCAAGCGCTTTCTCGCCCGCCCTCACATCGCCGACGAACTCGAACTGCACCGCGTCGATTGTGCGAGCAGCCATGGCCTGCTCGACAATTACGAGTTCCTCAACGCCCGGCGCGCCGAATTTGCCAGCGAGCCGCTGATCCCGCCGCCCTTGATCACCGGGCGCGATCTGATCGATCTCGGGCTCGCCCCAGGGCCGCGCTTTAGCGAGATCCTCGAGGCCGTCCAGTCCCGGCAACTGGAAGGCACGCTCGATAGCCGCGAAGCTGCGCTCGAATGGGTCAAAAGTGACTGGCTGGAGGCGAAATGACCGCGCACAGGAAGGACAACCCATGGTTGATTGCCGACAATTCCCAAGTGGCGCCTGCTCCGCGGGTGGTTTAGATAAATGCTCCCATGTCTGCCATCGAACACACCGATCCCCTCAATGCCCAAATCCTCGCCGTCTCCGAGGATAAAATCCAGGGCTTCGTCCGTGAACCCTTTGCCGCCATCGCGGAGCGCAGTGGCATCCCACTTGAAACGGTACTCGCGCGTCTAAAGACGATGCTCGCCGCCGGCACGATCCGTCGCATCCGGCAGACCTTGGTCGCCAGCAATCTTGCCGAAGGGGCGCTGGTCGCGTGGAAAATTCCGGAGGAAAAGTTGAACAGCGCCTTTGATTTCATGTTCCAGCAGGACCCGTTCAGCGGACATGTCGTGGTGCGTTCGACCGACTCGGCCACGACCGGGAGCGAGTTTCGCCTGTGGACCACCCTCAAAACACCGGTGGGCTCTTCGATGGAGGATCACTGCGAAGTGCTCATGCGCCATACCGGCGCCACCCATTTCAAACTCATGCCCGCGCGGGGCATCTTCGCGCTCGGAGTCGGACATGTGCGCCGCAAAAGCATCGAACCCGGAGACAAGGCCGACGCCCCCGCGAAGATGCTCAAGGTGGGCGTGGTTAGCCTTTCCGATCTCGAATGGGACGTGCTGCTCGCCCTCAAGCGCGAATTGACCCTCGACGAAGTGCGCGTCGGACTGTGGGAAGCGCGCGCCGCCGAAGCCGGTGTCGATCTCGACACCTTCTGCCGTGTCGCCGAGGACCTCAATCAACGGCAGGTCATCGGGCGTTTCTCCACTTTTCTCGAACACGTGAAGCCCTCCCAGACGGGCGTCCGCGTGACTCGCTTCAACGCGCTCTTCCACTGGCGCGTGCCCGTGGGGCGCGAGATCGAGGCCGGCGGCGAAGTCGGCCGGCACGACATCCTCACCCATTGCTACTGGCGCGAAGGCGGACCCGAATTCAACAACGTCAACATCATGGCCGTCTGCCACGGAACGGAAAAAGAACGCGTCTTCGCGCACAAGGCCGCGATCGATGCGCACCTCGCCGGTGTCGGTATTCCGGTGACCTATACCAATGTTTTCTGGGGCGGCCGCAGCGAGATCAAACCGAGCGAGATCTCGCCCAAGGTCCATCGCGAATGGCTGGAAAAAATGCGCACGCCAGAGGCGGCGACCGCTTGATTTTCCTGGCCAATTCGGCTAGTTCGAGCCCGCTTTCGTCTGAAAGGTGAGCAGGTACGGTACGGCCGGATGATTCTGGCCGTCCCGAAAGTTCTGGAATTTTGGCGAGTTGATCCACCAGCCGTAAGTGCGGCCCGGCTCGAGTTTCACTTTCAGCACACAAGTCCGGTGGTTGGTTTCATAGTGCGGTTTTTCCATCATTACTGGCATGGAACCCTGCCACGCATCGGCCCAGGACCACGATTGATCGGTCATCTCTTTGCTAAAAGTGACCTTGACCAGAAACTCACCTGCCGGAACATCCGTGCTGCCCGCTTCCGGCACGGTTCGAACCACCACCGGGGCGGCGGATTTCAGGTCCTGTGCGAAGAGCGCGATGGGGGAAAGGGCGCAGGTGACGAGGATGATTGCAGGAGCGATGGATGCTTTGGTTTTCATGCTTTGATTTCCTATTTTGAAGTGGTGGATTCCGTTCCGGGTGCCGGACCAAGCTTGTAGCGGTAGCGCACCGCGATGTGGCCGTGGCTGGGAATACGACGGTCGATGTGCAATTCCACGATATCGCCGACCTTCTCTTCTTCCAGATCAGTGGTGTTCTTCCAGACGAGTTGCGCACCGGTTGGAAGCTTGTGCCTCTCAATGTGCCGAGTGATACCGTCGTATCCTGGGGAATGATCCATCGAATACTCGAAAACACCTGGCTCGCCCTTTGCGTGAATGAGCCCGACCATGGTTCCCTCGCTCACGTAGGTGACGCTCCCCATCGGGGGCACCGGCGGCTCCAGTCGAACGCGATAGCGCCGTAAATCGCCCCTTCCCGTTTCGACATCGAACTTCAGTGGCGAACCCTGATCGTCGGTAATCTTCTGGATTTGCAAAAAGCTACTGGCGTTAAACTGTTCGCTATCCAGGGAATGACCGGTGCGATTGATGGATGACGACTTCAACTGGCAGGCAATACTGCCATCTCGCTGAATTTCCAATGTTTCGTCCTGAAGCAACTCAGGCGTGTCGAGGCTTCCGGCCTCAAGGGGCGACATCCGACCAGCGACAAAGAATAGGAGCCAGATGACAACGTTGAGTCCTCCAATGACTGTGGCCTGCCATCCGAACCGGAGCTTTCGGGCGACAAACCCGAGCATGACGGCGGCAATGCCCGCCAGAAGCGTAAGCCAGAGCATGAATTGCTGTCCTGCCGGAGACAACCAGGGCGCGGCCCATGGCTTCAGCCAATAAAAAATCGTGGGAATGATGCCGCTGATGATCGCGAAGAAGAAGGCAATGTACCCCAGCGGATCGGTCGTCTGCGATTCCAACCGGCCCACCTTGATCAAGCCGTTCAGGCAATAAAGGATACCACCACCGCAACCAATAGAGATAGCGATAGCCCATGGATCAGGGAGCCCGGGTGAATGGAAGGCACACCAGATACCGATGAAAGCGACGACAATCCCATCCAGGAGCACGATTTGGGCAGCGATTTTCAGCCGGCCTACGTCGATTCCCGCGAGGACCGTCAGCGAAACCGACATCAGGAAAAGCAGCACACCCACAATGCCGATTATCCATCCGCATTCGACAGGTGTCACGTTCAGGCCGATTTCCACACATGCTGCCGCCAGAATGAAACCCCAGATCACGATCTCCCAGCGGCGTTTGGTTAAACCAAGCGCAGCCGCGGATGGATCGAGCCGCACGGCCGCCGAGCCAGCAGGTGACGAATCCGGAGCCACCCGCGTCGCGGCATCGGCAACACTCGCGCCCCCCATCTCCGCGGCAATCGTCTCCACCTGCGTCTTGAGCACGCTGGCCTGCTGGTAGCGCAATTCCGGTTTCCTTTCCAAGGCGCGTAAAACGATCTCATCGAGGCGCACATCGATCCGCACCTTCCTGGAAGGCGGTTCGAGCGGTTTGCCCGGCAGTTCACCGGTCAGCATTTCGTAAAAGACCACCCCGAGTGAGTAGATATCCGCGCGGTTGTCCACGCGCTGGGGATCGGACTTTTGCTCGGGCGCGCTGTAAGCGGGCGTACCGACCACGCTTTGAGTGGCATTGTCCGGCACGCCGGTTTCGTCCGCGGAGTCAACCCCGTTTACACCCAGAATTTTCGCGATGCCGAAGTCGGCCACTTTCACGCGTCCGGCGCGATCGAGAAGGACATTCTCGGGTTTGATGTCACGGTGCACGATTCCTTTTTCGTGGGCGTAGCAAAGGGCTTCGCAAATCGGCGGGACGACGCTGAGGGCCTGCTCGGGCTCCAGTTTCCCCTCGCGCAGCAGGTCGCGCAGGTTCACTCCGTCCACGTATTCCATGATGATATAGAATAGGCCGTCGACTTCGCCGAAGTCGTGGACGGTGACGATATTGGGATGGCTCAGCTTGGCGAGCACCGCTGCTTCGCGGGCAAAACGGTCGGCGAACTTTTGCTCGCCTACGCGTTCCGGGGGCAGGATTTTAACGGCCACCCAGCGATCGAGCGACCTCTGCCGGGCTTTGTAAACCACCCCCATCCCGCCGCGGCCAAGGCATTCGGTCACTTCAAGATGGGGAAACTTCGCCTGAATTTCCGCCGGCGGCACCAGCGGCGTGGCCCCGCAGGATTTTCCACCCTCCGACGCCGTGCGCGAAGCAAGCGCCTGGGCCATGAGGCAGGCCAGGCAAAGGTGATGTTCGCCGCCCGCGGGCAAGGGGTTTCCGCATTCGGGGCAGAGGCTTTTCTTTTCGGGTTCCATCTCGGGTGCTCTTACGCGTCCGCAGCCAAACGTTTCACAAAACTTTCATGCGGAAAGGACGGCGAAAAGGGCCCGCATTTCGTCATCGACCCGCGCGCCGTCGCCGAGGGTCCGGGCGATTTCCTGGCGCAACCGCTGTCGAAAGCGTTTCCGGAGGCGGTGGACGGCGACCCGCGCCGCGCTTTCGCTCATGCCAGATTCCTTGCCGATTTCCGCGTAGGGAATCCGTCCACTGCCAAGGCTGAGGAACGGCTTCCAGCGGTCGAAATTCGTCTCACTCTCCGCCAAGTCGTCGAGCACTTTATCGAGAAGCGCTGCCGCCCAATCCAGGTCGTAGAAAAGGTCCGGAGTGCGCGGGTCGGCGGGTTCGATTCTGAGGCCGGTTTCGGCGTTCTGCCAGTCGACGGAGAGGTGCGTGGCAAATCCACCCCGCTTGTGCCGATGTTCCCGGCGCCATTCGTTGGCGACGTAATTCTTCAGCGCACCAAGAAGAAAGGCGCGGAATCGGCCCACGGCGCGGTCGACGAGGCACAAACCATCGTGCGCGAGCAGATGGGCGAAGAATCCCTGCACAAGGTCCTCCGCGTCGGGCGCGGATCGGCCAAGGCGGCGCAGGTAACGATAAAGCGGCCGCCAGTACGTGCTGAACAATGTCTCAAGCGCCTCCACCGCGGCCGTATCGCCCCCACGGGCCGCATCACAGATCACGGTCCATCGCGTGGTGGCAAACAAAGTCGGGGTGGATGCTCGGCTGGACATGGCGGAACATCACTTCTACCAGAAATCACCGCGCGCGTTACGATGTTTCGGCGGTCCGCCGGCGGCGGCGATTATTTGAGCGGCCTCTGCCAGGCTCTCGATGTCCACGCAGACCGGTATCCGGTGCCTACACCTCCGCCCACTGCCGCAGGAGATTATGATAAACCCCCGTCAGTTGCACCGCCACTGGGTGCTCCGGCGATTCACGGTTCAAGCGCTGAATGGCCAGGTCGAGATCGAAGAGCAACGCGCGCTGGGTATCGTCGCGCACCATGCTCTGGATCCAAAAAAACGAGCACACGCGCGCGCCCCGCGTCACCGGGCGCACATGGTGCAGGCTCGTCGCCGGATAGAGGATCAACTGCCCGGCCGGCAATTTCACTTTCTTTACGCCGTAGGTGTCCTCGACGCAAAGCTCGCCGCCGTCGTATTCGTCCGGCTCGACCAGGAACAGCGTGGCCGAAATATCGGTGCGCACGCAATGTGGCGTGCCCTTGATTCGGCGAATGGCGTTGTCCACGTGCGTGCCAAAGGACTGGCCACCGGAGTAGCGATTGAACAGCGGCGGGAAAATCCGGTGTGGCAACGCCGCCGCGAGGAAGAGCGGATTTGAGCCGAGCGCGGACAGAATCATTTCCCCGAGCTTCTCCGCGGCCGCATGCCCTTCGGGGATTTGCAGATTTTCCTTGGCTTTCGCGGATTGATGTCCCGCCGTGACCTTCCCGTCCACCCAGGGCGCCTCTTCCATCACCTGGCGCGCCGTGGCCAATTGCGCGGCGGTCAGGACGTTTTCAACGGTGATCAACATGATGAGGTCAAAACCGAAAATTGGTGCTGTTCAAAACGACCCGGCCTTCGCCCGGATGAATGTGCCCGGGGTGAACGCCATCGAAATCGTACTTGTTCGTCAGATTGGTAATATTGGCCTCAATGTCGATGTTCTTCGTCACGTGATGCTTCAGGATCGCACTGAAAATGATGCAGCCGGCCGCGACCATCAACAGCCCATTCTGCGGGTCATCGAGATTGACAGGCTCCGGCACTTTGGGCCGGCCAAAATCTAGAACTTGAAATTGGTGCTGATGAAGAGGGTGCGGCCTTCGCCGGGGACGATATGGCCAGGGTGGACGCCGTCGTAATAGTAGCGGTCGCCGATATTGGTGAGGTTGGCCTGGATCGAGATGTTCCTGGAAATGCGATACTTGAGCATGGCGTTAAAGATGATGTAACCGGGCGCCTCCTGGATCCGATGATTGATGGGATCGGGCGTGTTCGCCGCCGTCCGGGTGGTAAGCGCATCGAGTCCGGCGCCGATTTGGAAGTTCCAAGGCAGATCGTATGTCGTCCATGCCGACGCGGTGTTCTTCGGCGCGTTGAGCACCGGCAGACCCGTCATTCCGGGGACATCGGAACTGACGATCCTGGGGTAGATATAGGTGTAATTGGCGAGGATCTGCCACTGCCGGGTCAAATGACCGATAGTACTGATTTCAAATCCGGGGATGCGCTCCTTGCCCTTGAAGATCGGATCATCGAGGTCCACAGGCGCGGGATTCGTTTGCTCGTCGAGGAACACGGCCGAGGTGAGTGAAAAGCGGTCCTCGAAGAAGTGCCACTTCGTGCCGGCTTCGAATTCGAGGTTTCTGCCGATTCCCACATCGGCCACGTTCGCCGGCAGCGTCGTCTCCGAGGAGAGCGCAATTTGGGTGATATTCGGATGAATGGAGGTGCCTGTGGAAAAGTAAATGCTGCCGTTGGGGCGGGGTTGATAAACCAGTGCCGCGCGCCAGCTGACGAGTCCCACGTCCTCGCTGAGAGCTTGCGTGGGCGGAACGCTTTCGAAGTAGTTGGATTGAATGTGGTCGTAGCGCACGCCGCCAAGCAGGCTCCAGGCGCCGAGCTTCAAGGTGTCCTTTAAGTAAACGGACAGGGTATTTACCGCCACGTGGTCGAGGGTGGAGGTGGGACCGAAGCCGGTGAAGGGTACATTGGGATTCGGACTGAGAAGGCTGGTCTCGGGCACATTTTCCCAGCCCGGCTCAATGCGGGTGGTGCTGTCGGTTTGGCGCACGTACTCGAAGCCGGTAACCAGGGTGTGCTTAATCGGCCCGGTCTCGAACTTCCCGAGCAGATTGATGTCCTCGTCGATGAGTTTGTTGGTGCCGACCGCATCGATCATACTGCGCTCGATATCGATGTCATCCAGCGGCGTGGCCGGCGTGACGTCGCCGGGTATTTGGACCTCGGTGATGCGGAAATCCTTATCATAACGGGCCATGCGAAATTGCTCGCGCAGCGTGAGGTTGTCGTTGAAGTCGTGCTCGAAATGGATCGTGCCGATATTGACGTCGGTCTTGAAGTAATCGCTGTTAAAGCCGTAGAAATTTCGGCGATCCACCACCGCCGGCCGGTCGAAGTACCACGGGATGCCATAGTCCGGGCGGTTGTCTTCGGATTGATGAAAATAGCTGAGGGTCAGTCGTGTGGGCGAGTCGAGACCGAAGGCCAGCGAGGGCGCGGCGCCCCAACGCCCGTACATCGTTTCGTTGCGATCGGTGACGTTGTTATGGTTGCCCATCAGGTTCAGGCGGAAGGCCGCGCCCGGAATCAGGGAGATCGGTTCGTCCCAATCCAGGGTCGCCCGTTCGGTGTTGTCCGTGCCGTATTCCGTGGATCCGGCCGTGAAACCCTGCAGTTGCGGGCTCTTTGATTCGATGTTGACCACGCCACCCGACGAGCCGCGGCCAAATTCCACCGACGACGGCCCCTTGAGGACCTCGACCTCCTGGGTGTTGAAGGGATCGCGATCATAGTTCCCGAAATCGCTCATGCCGTCGAGATAGATATCAGAGCGGGCGTGGAACCCACGGATCGAGAAGTTGTCGCCCTGATAGCTGCCTTCCCCGGCGCCGATGCTGATACCGGAGACGTTGCGCAAGGCGTCCCGCAGCGAGGTCACCCCCTCGTCCTGCATCAATTGCGGCGTCACGACGCTGGCGCTCTGCGGGGTCGTCAGCAGCGGCCCGTTGTATTTTTGCAAGGAGAGCGAGTTCGCCTGGTAATCATCCTGACCGGTGACCAGCACCTCAGGAAGCTGTGTCGGCGATTGATCTTGCGCCGTGGCATGGCCTCCACCGAGCAGCGCCGCAATCGTCACTGCCAATGCGCTCTGGCCCAATACCCGCGGATCCGCAGACTGCGAATTGCCGGGTTGGGGAGGAGATGCCTTGGGGGTGTGAGAATTCCCTTCGCTCTTGCCGGCTGGAAACAGAGGTTTCGGGGAAAAATGAAAAGTCAGGATGCGGGTATCGCGCACGCTAATTGATTCTTCTTCGTCGTGGACAGATCTCGGCATTGGGCGGGAGGTGTTATGGGCAAATTCATCGTCCGGCGGATTGCCGGGCGGAATGTGCCGCCGCGTGGAGCACCGTCGATGCCAGTTTGCCAACTTTCGACATTCCCATGGAGCGGCCCTCTCAGCGCGCGATCCAGATGCCCACCCGAGGCCGCGGCGGGTGCCCCACGGAGCGCAATCCAGGGACGATTTCTATCCGGCGCCCGGTATTAACGGGATAGAATTTAGCCCGTTCCGAGAGGGCCTAGCTCTTGGGCTTTTCGATATCCATATAGGTCGGCGTCTTGTCCTCCGGGCGACCCGTAAACGACTCGATCCGCATCTCCTTCAAAATCCAGAGACCATTGCCGATCGGCTGGCCGCTGATCACTTTGAATTTGCGCAGAAGTTTCCCCGCGGGATCGTACGCTTCAGCCTGCATCAGCGCGCCGGTTTTCTTGCTGATCCAAAGGTCGACCTTGCTGTATTGCGTGTCACCGTGGGGTCCGGGTAGCACCCGCACAACCCAGCACTTTTGGAAAAGCTCGGTTTGTTCGCCCTGGACCGTCGCCGCGGGCCAGTAAAGGAAACAAAGCGACAAATCTTCGTAGGTGATTTCGGTGTCGCGGACCCGCTCGTCGAAACGGCGCGGTGACACTTTTTCCGCCTTGCCGCCGGTAATCTCCTCGAGGCGCTCGTCCTTGTCGCCGAGGCGCACTTGCAGAATCTGCGGCGGATTAATGAACTCGTAGCGAATCGTATTGCCGGCGCAGACCAGTCGAAACGGGAGGCTCTTGCCTCCGGTGCGAATCGTGCCATCGAGTGCGCGATTCTGCTGGGATTCGGCGATCCGCACCGTTCTCAAGATGGCGTGCGGATCGGGCGGATCCTCGGCGAAGAGCGGCCCGGCGGCCAGCGCGAGCGCCGCCAAAAGATTTGCGATGTGTGACTTCATGCCCATACCCTTGCAAGGCTTAGCGATTCGCGCATGGACCAAAAGCTATTTTCTCTCATTAACCAGCAGTGGACAGGGCCGGCTTCGGATCGAATCATGGCCCTGCTCTCGAGCTTCGACGCCTGGATTCTGCCGCTCGCGGTGCTGGTCTTCCTCCTTCTGTGGCGCGGCGGCTTCCGGGCATCCGCCCTGGTCATTTGTGCGGCAGTCATCGTTGGGGTCAACGATGGCATCATCTCGCACTCGCTCAAGCAACTCGTAAATCGGCCGCGCCCGCACCAAAGCCTCGACGACGTGCGGCAGGTCGAGCTGGCCCGCGCCACTCCACGGTTGCTCGGTGTCCTGAAACCGCCGAAAATCAAGTTCTCCGCAGCACTGCCCGATCTGAAGGCAGTCGCCGGTCACTCCTTTCCCTCCTCGCACACCATCAATACCATTTCCGTCGCCCTGCTGGTGGCCTGCTTTTATCGACGGTACGGCTGGCTCGCCTTCGTTCCGGCGCTGGGCGTCGCCTACTCCCGCATCTATACGGGCGCCCATTGGCCGAGCGATGTTTGCGCTTCGATTTTTCTCGGGCTCGGCGCGACGCTGGTGCTCCTGGCGGCGCTCGAGTGGCTCTGGACCAAATCCGGCCGGCGGTGGTGGCCGCGCTTCCACGAGCGGCACCCGAGCCTTATCCATTCATGAATCCACGCCGACTGCTCTTCCTTTTCCTCGCGGCGCTGACCGTTTTTCGACTCGTTTACATCACCCAATTCGAGCTTATTCCCGACGAAGCCTACTATTTCGAGTGGTCGCAGTATCTCGACTGGAGCTACTTTAGCAAAGGACCGGGCGTCGCACTCGCCATCTGGCTGGGCACGCATCTCTTCGGGGACACGGTCTTCGGCATTCGGGTGCTCAGTCCCCTGCTGGCCCTCGGCACCAGCCTGCTCATGTTCTTTTTCACGCGCCGGCTGTATGGCGAAGCCACCGCCACCTGGGCCGTGCTGCTCCTGAATTTCGTGCCGATTTTTCACGCCGGTGCGCTGCTCATGACGATCGATCCCCTCTCGATTTTTTTCTGGATGGCCGCGCTCTACACCTTCTGGCTGGCGCTCGAGAAGAGTCCCGTCTTCAGCGCATGGTGGCCGGTCACCGGCGCGCTCATCGGCCTCGGCTTCCTGGCCAAGTACACCAACGCCATGCAACTGCTCTCGATTCTCCTGCTGCTCGGCCTGACGCCGCGATATCGGCGGGAATTCCGGCAGCCCGGCTTCTACGTCCTCCTGGCGGTCTTTGCCATTTTTACTGCGCCGGTCATCATTTGGAATTCGCAGCACGCCTGGATAACGCTCATCCATCTGCGGGCCCGGGGCGGGCTCGACTCGGAGTCGCGCTTCAATCCCCTCTCCCTTCTGCTCTTTCTCGGCCAGCAACTCGCGGTCTACTCGCCGTTCATTTATGGAGGTATGATCGTGGCGTTTGTCTGGGCGTGGAAGAAATCGCGGACCCACCTCAAACCGCGGTTCCTCCTCGCTTTTGCCCTGCCAGTCCTCGCCCTCTATTTCGCCCTGGCCGTCAGGCAACCCGGGGAACCGAACTGGACCGCACCAGCGACGCTGAGCCTGGGCATTTTAGCCGTGCTTCTCTGGCAGGAAATGGCCCGCGAGAGCAGATGGGCGCGCACTTTCGCGATCGGCGCCCTGGTGATCGGCGGGATGGGGAGCGTGATCGGTCTCAATACCGATCTCCTGCGCGAGACCGGCCTGCCGCTGGGTAACGATTGGACCACGCGAGCGCGGGGCTGGCAAACCACCGCCGATAGAATCCAAGCGATCAGAGAGGCGTACGAAACGGAGCGTGGACAGCCGGTCTTCCTCATCGCCAACAAATACGGCACTGCCGCCAGCATTGGCTTTTATCTGCCGCACGCGCGAAACGAGGCGGGAGGCTACCCGCCGGTGTTTGTGCCCGAGTCAGCCTGGCCGGACAACCAATACTACTTCTGGCCGCGCTACGACGGGATGGTCGATTTTACCGATGCCGCGCGGGAAAAGCTGCGTCCCGACAATAATCTCGACGCCGCAGTTCGCGCGGAGCTGGCGGCGGCGCTCGATAATCTAACCGGCGCCGACGGCGCCACGGCCAGCGACGAAGCCCGGCAGAGATTTCTCCGCGCTCTCAAGCCTGCGGCCCCGGAACTGGGCATCGAAGAGTCCTACACCGAAAGCTTCGGCTACAATCCGTTCGTCGGCCGCTCGGCGCTCTATATCACCGACGGAAACGAATCCAAGGCGCCGGACGTGCTCGACCGGACTTTCAAACATACGGAAATGATTGCCTGCTTCGATGTCCTGCGCTGGGGCACGTCCCTGCGCCAGATTCGCGTCTTCGCCTGCACGGATTATCACCTGCAGGAGCTGTAAACGCAGGGTCTTGCATCCGGCATCCAGCATCCTTCATTCTCCGCCACCCATGCCCGCTGTCTCCGTCGTCATCCCGCTCTACAACGAGGAGGACAACATCGCCGAATTGCAAAAAGAACTCGCCGCGGCGCTGGCCGGCATCGATCACGAGGTCATCCTCGTGGATGATTGCTCGACGGACCAGACTCTGGCCCGCATCGAGCGGCGGCCGGAAGTGCGCGTCCTCGAGTTTGCCAGGAATACCGGCCAAAGCGCCGCTTTGTACGCCGGCATCCAGGCGGCGCAAGGCGGCGTCATCGTGCTGCTCGACGGCGACCGGCAGAATGACCCGGCCGACATTCCCAGGCTGCTCGCGGGGATCGAGGCTGGCGCCGATCTGGTCTGCGGTTACCGGGCCAATCGCCAGGATGCCGCCTTCAAGCGGGTGCAAAGCCGCATTGCCAATTTCGTGCGCAGCCGCTTCACCGGCGATGGCGTACGCGACACCGGCTGCACCCTCAAAGCGATGCGCCGCGAGTGTCGGGAAGCGCTCGTTCCATTTTTTGGTATGCACCGCTTCATCCCAGCGCTCATCAAAGGCATGGGCTACAAGATCGCCGAGGCGCCGACCCACCATCGCCCGCGGACCGCGGGGGTGAGCAAGTACGGTTTTGGCAATCGCGCCTGGAAGGCCACCTGCGACATGTTTGCCGTCAAATGGCTCCTCACCCGGCAAATTCGCATCCGCATCCGGAAGGAGAGCTGAAAGGCGCATCGCACCCGAAATATCTCGTGAATCTCCCGTCCCCAGTGCCACGTTAAAGCCATGCCCACCCTCGGCCTCGACCTCGTCGAAGAAATCCTCGAATTGAAGCGCGCCCGCAACGCCGTGATTCTCGCGCACAATTACCAGGTGAAGGAAATCCAGGAACTGGCCGATTTCGTCGGAGATTCGCTGGGGCTGAGCTACCAGGCGGCGAAGACCGACGCGGACGTCATCGCCTTCTGCGGCGTCCATTTCATGGCGGAAACCGCCAAGATCGTGAACCCGACGAAAAAAGTCGTCCTGCCCGACCTGGAAGCGGGCTGCTCGTTGAGCGAATCCTGCCCCGCGGAAAAGCTGGCCGCGTATCTCGCCGGGCATCGCGACAAGAATTACTACGTCGTCGCCTACATCAATTGCAGCGCTGGCGTAAAAGCGCTCAGCGACGTGATTTGCACCAGCGGCAATGCGGTAAAGATCGTCCAGCGCGTGCCCGCGGATCGCAACATCCTCTTTGTCCCCGACCAGAACCTCGGCGCCTGGGTCACGGAGAAGACCGGTCGTCCCATGGAGTTGTGGAAAGGCAATTGCTATGTCCACGTCGAGTTCACGCGGAAATCCATCGAACGCATCCAGGCGGAATGGCCGGACGCCCCGGTGGTCGCCCACCCCGAGTGTACCTACGCGGTTCGGTTGCTGGCCGATGAAGTCTGTTCCACCGAGAAAATGATCAGCTACTGCAAGGCCTCGCCGGCCAAGGCTTTCGTCATCGTCACCGAATCGGGAATGCTGCACCGCTTGCGCCGCGAGATTCCCGGCAAAACTTTCATTCCCGGTCCCACGGACCAATGCGCATGCGCCGATTGCCGGTTCATGAAAATGAACACCCTGGAAAAGCTGCACTCGGCGCTGCTCCATCTCGAACCGGAAATCACTCTTCCCGAAAACATCCGCGCCCGGGCCGAATGGCCCATCCGGCGGATGCTGGAGTGGAGCGCTTGATCGCGCTTCCGTCCCGTCCCCATGCGTTCCCTCCTCCGCCTCTTGCTAGCCGCCACCATCGCTTTCGCCCTCGGGAGCTGCGCCAAAAAACCTGGTCCACTCCCGGCGGCGCAGCAGTTCTTTGAATTACTCGGCTCGGGCCAGGTCGATGCCGCCTACCAGGCGTCCGCTTTTGGTTTTCAGGCCCAGCGCACGGCGACCGCCTTTGCCGCGGCGGCCAAGGACATGGGCCTCACGGATTACGCGAGCGGCGAGTGGAGCCAGCCAGAGCGGGAACGACACACCGCCACGGTGCGCGTCACGGTCCACACTCGCGGTGGCGCCAGTTTCCCATTGATCATCACGTTGGTCGATGAATCCGGCGCCTGGCGCGTCTTCTCGATCCATTCACCACCGAGCCAGGCAACCGGCATCTCGGAGAATCACTTCAGCCTCGTTGGCAAGGCGCCCAATCTAGCCGACGAGACGGTCAAGCCGATGCCGCCGGAGGCGGAAATTCGGCGCTTGGTGCGCGAGAATCTCATGCACTTCAATGATGCCGTTGCCACCCGGTCCTTTGACGCGTTTTACGATTCCGTGTCCGCGAAATGGCAGGACCAGCTCACCAAAGGCCAGCTTCAGCGCGCCTTCCAGCCGTTCGTCGACAAAAAAATCGACATCAGCAGCGTCGCGACGATCGAACCCGCCTTCGAATCTCCACCGGCCGTGAACAGTGAAGGGCTGTTGCTGGTCTCGGGCCACTATCCCACGAAACCGTACCGCATCGTTTTCACGATGCGCTTTTTCTACGAGCTGCCCGAATGGAAGTTGTTCGGCCTGGACTTGAACATGCTGGAATAGGCCGCGCCGCGGCCGCACTTGCGCAATCGCCCGGCGGCCTGCATCTTCGCCGGCTTTTCGATGCTCACGCTCTCCCAAGTCAGCAAAGCTTTTGCCGGCCGTACCCTCTTCAGCGACGTCTCGCTCCAGGTCAACCGCGGCGACCGGCTCGGTCTGGTCGGCCCGAATGGCGCCGGCAAATCCACGCTCTTCTCGCTGATCCTTGGCGAAAGCTCCGCCGACACCGGCCGCGTGTTGCTGGAGAAAGGCGCCACCATGGGCTTCCTCCCGCAGGAAAGCGCACCCGTGGGCGAGGAAACAGTGCTGGAACTGGCTTGCGCCGTCTCACCGGCCATGGCGCAGGCGCAGCGTACGATCAAGCGCTTCGAAAACGCCCAGGCCGCAATCGAGGCCAGTGCTCACTGCTCAGTGCTGAGTGCTCAGTCAGACCCCGCCACACCGCCGATGACTGAGCACTCAGCACTCAGCACTCAGCATTCTCCCCCCACCCCCACCGAGGACGAGTACCACCACGCCCTCGCTACGTTCGATGAACTCGGCGGCTGGCAGCTCGAGCCCAAGGCCAAGCAAATCCTCGCCGGGCTGGCCTTTCGCGAAAGCGACTTTAACCGCCGCGCGCGCACCCTGAGCGGCGGCTGGGTTATGCGCGCACACCTCGCGCGTCTGCTGGTCATGGAGCCCGACCTTCTCCTGCTCGACGAGCCGACCAATCATCTCGACCTCGAATCGCTCTATTGGTTCCAGGATTACCTCGCCAACTATTCCGGGGCGATCCTCATGATTTCCCACGACCGCGAGTTCTTGAACGCGCTCGTCGATTCCATTGTGGAAATCGCCCACGCGAAGCTCCACCGTTACCGTGGCAACTGGGACAAATACGTGCAGGAAAAGGCCGCGCGCGAGGAGCAGCAGCTCGCCGCCTACAAAAATCAGCAAAAGGAAATCGCCTCCCTCCAGGAATTCGCCGATCGCTTCCGCGCCAAGGCCAGCAAGGCCTCGCAGGCCCAGAGCAAGCTCAAGCAGATCGAGCGCATGGAGAAGATCGAGGCGCCGCTGGCCGCGCAAAAGACGATCCATTTCAAGTTCCCGCAGCCGCCGCGCGGCGGTTCACGCGTCATCACGCTCAAGGACGTGAACCACGCCTACCAGAACCCGGAGGGCGGAGCGGATCTGGTCGTGTATCGCGGGTTGAATTTCGAGGCCGAGCGCGGCCAGCGCACCGTGCTCGTCGGTCCGAACGGCGCCGGCAAATCCACACTCCTGAAGCTTCTCGCCGGCGCGCTGTCCGTGCAGCACGGCACGCGTGATCTCGGCTACAACGTCCGCGTCGGCTACTTCGGGCAATATCGGGCCGAGACGCTCAACGAGCGCCAGACCGTGCTCGAATGCGTGCTGGACATGCCCAATCCGCCGGCCGAACAAACCGCCCGCACCGTGCTCGGCAGCTTTCTCTTCCGGGGCGACGATGTCTTCAAGCCCGTGGCCGTCCTGAGCGGAGGGGAAAAGTCGCGTCTCGCCCTCGTCAAGCTGCTCCTCGATCCGCCGAATCTTCTGCTCATGGACGAACCGACCACCCATCTCGATATCGGTTCCATCGATGCGCTCATCGGCGCGCTTCAGCAATACGAAGGCACCTTCATCTTCATCAGCCACGACGTGCATTTCATCCGCGCCATGGCGACGACCGTCCTGCACATCAGCGCCGGGCAGCTGACTCCGTACGCGGGTAACTACGACTACTATCTCGACAAGTCACGCGCCACTTCCGCCCGGGCCGCGCTCACCGCGGGAGAAAAGCTGACCAACGACCAGCCGAAACAATCCGCGCCTTCTTTGAGCACAAGTTCCGCGGGCCCGGGCCTGCGCGAGCAAAAGGAACAACGGCGCGCCGAAGCCGAGGCCCGCAAAGCGGCCGCCAAAGCACAACGCGAGCATCAACGGAAACTCGAAGAACTCGAAATGCAGATCGCCACGCTCGAAGGCAAGCAACGTGACCTGACCGCCGAACTCGAAAAGCCCGAGACCTACGGCCCGGGAGGCGCGGCCATGCAACTGAATCGCGATCTCATGGCCGTAGCTGTGGACCTCGCGCGCGTCACCGCCGCGTGGGAAGCGCTGGCGGCACGCCAGCCGTAATCAACCTATCTGGCGCGAAGTGCCGCAATCACGGCGCAACGCGTTTCCGGACGTGCGGGGGATCTGCCGATCCTTCGGGAATGAACCGCGTCTTCTGCCGGGCACCGGTGGTGTCTCCCGCGATTGCGGGATCAAGCACGGAGGCGGCGGAGGGGAACAGTGGAGCATGGTGACGGGCGGGCAGGCTAAAAAACTGGGATGCCTTCGTCATCAGGCGCTGAGCGCCTCAGAAATCAGAGCGCATCCAATCGGGACTGCCCTGGCCCGGGCTGACACTTGAGCCGGTCCTCGCAACCGCGCAGCCGGCGCGCCAGAAAAGCCTGCTCGGATTTCAACTCCGCCAATTGGACGGCGCGATGAAAATGGCTGGCCGCCACCAGATCGTTGCCCAGGCGAACCTCAAACTCGCCGAGCACCGCGTAGAGCAGATAGTACGAAGCCAGTTCACTCCGCCCGGGGATCGCTTCAATGGCTTCGCGCCCCCTGGCCGGGCCGTGGACGTTCGCCACCGCGACCGCCCGATTCAAGGCGACCACCGGTGAATCATCGATGGCCGCGAGACGATCGTAGAGCGAAAGAATCTGGCGCCAATCCGTGGACGCATCGTCGGTGGCCGTGTCGTGGCACGCGGCAATGCCGGCATGCAGATGATATTCCGTGATCTCCTCCCCGGTCGCCGATTGCCCGAGGTGCATGATCCCACGCGCGATCATCTCCCGATTCCAAAGCGAGCGGTCCTGGTCCTTGAGGCGCAGGATATTTCCGTCGCTGTCCACGCGGGCCGGCAGGCGCGCGGCATTCAACAGCATGAGCGCGAGGAGCGCGTGCGTGGCCGGTTGATTTCCCGCCGGGTGTTCGGCCAGCAGTGCGGTGAGGCGAATGGCTTCCACGCAAAGCTCTTCGCGCACGAGATTCTCCCCGCTGGAGGCTTTGTACCCTTCATTGAAGAGCAGCAACAGCACCTGGCGCACACCGTCCAGGCGGCTCGTCAATTCCGGCCCGGCAGGAATTTCGAAGGGCACCCGTTGCTCCTGGATGCGTTGCCGGGCCCGGGTCAATCGCTTGGCAATGGCGGCCTCGGTGGTCAGGAAAGCCGCGGTGATCTCGGCCGTTCCGAAACCGCACAGCGTTTTCAGAGCCAGGGCCGCTTGTGAGTCCGGCGGGATCAGCGGATGGCAGCACGTGAACATCAAGCGCAGCCGGTCATCCTGGATCTCTCCCTCGAACACGACGGTGTCGCCACCGCCGTCGGCGCTTTCCTCGACCAGGGCCGTGATCTCCGGTTGCTTCTCGTGAAAGCGCTTTTCCCGCCGAACCAAATCCAGCGCAAGATGCTTCGCCGTTTGCATCAGCCACGCCGCGGGATTTCTCGGAATGCCCTGATAGGGCCAGGTCTGCATCGCGCGGACCAGCGACTCCTGCACCACGTCCTCCGCCATCTGGAGACGGTCCGCGCCGAAAATACCGGTCAGCACCGAAACCAATTTTCCCGCCTCCTGCCGGAAAAGGTGCTCGGCCAATTGCGGCACGCCCGAGGCCGCGTGTCCGGAGGTCGTGCTGGCGGGCGCGTCCACGGAGTCAATTAACGGTGTTAAACTCGCCAGGCGAAGAGCCCCGGCGGATTTCGTCCGTCGCTAGGCGTGAGCGCCGGCCGGCTCGGCTGCAGCCAATACGCTGGCCCTGCAACGTGCCATCAGTGGACGCACTTCCGCGATCGTGCCGAAGCCGAGCGTCGGGCATTCCTTGGCGATCTCGAGCGCCTCTTCGATGTCGTCGACCGAGAGCAGGAAATAGCCGGCGACCGCTTCCTTGGCCTCGGCATACGGACCGTCGGTGACATTGCGCAGTTTGCCGGACACGAATTTACCCTCCGGCTCGAGGGACTGGCCACCTTTGCAGCGGCCCTCGGCGATGAGACGATTGAACCAGGCCATCCATTCGGTCATGGTTTTCTGGATCTCTTCGGGTGAACGGCCGTGGTGCCAATCGGTGCCGCGAAACAGGAGCAGATAGTCGGATTTTTCGGAGGTGGAGTTCATGAGTGGATCTCGGATACAGGTGAATTCAGCGTTAAATCGGTCCGTCGCGTCACTTGGCGGCCGCCTGGCCCTCGGCGATCGCTTTCATGTCGGCGAGGCCTTTTTCAAAAAAATCGCCGCACATTTTGTCGCAGTCCATGAAGAGGCCAACGGCTTTGGTGATGAAGTTATTCGTGCCGGACATGGTCCACCTGACGACAGTCTGCCCACCTTCGGGCTGGATGGTGAACTCGGCAGTATTCGTCGCCTTGAAAGGCTTGAGGAATTCCAAGCGGAAGCGGACGAATTCGCTCGGCCGGCTGTCGGTGATGGTCATGCGGCCTTCGCCGACTTTGTTATTGCCCGCCCACGCGAAGGACGCGCCCACGCCCTCCGGCGGCCCGGCGTAGGTATTCTTCGCCGTGGAATCGAGTTTCGCCCAAGGCGACCAGGCCTGCCAGTGGTGCAGGTTATTGATCTGGGGAAAGAGCACTTCGGGCGGGGCATCGGATGCCGCGGCGCGGGTCACACTAAATTGCGACGGCCGCAGGGCCACGATGATGACGAAGGCGACGATCAGGACAAGAAGCGTGATCAGGATGATGGGAAGCATAGGATGTAGTTGGTTAAGTCTAGTTGAGCAGACCGGCAAAGGCCTTGCGCCCGCTCCACAGCAAGTAAAGCGCGAGCAGCACGATGACGACGACCATCGGATTGATGAGTCCGACGCCTTTCGCGACGAAGACCGTGTAGGCGAGAATATTTACAATGATTGGACCCAGAACGAGCAGACCGAAATTCCGGGTCCGCGGTATCGCGATGAGGACACCGCCCGCAAGTTCGAGGACTTTGACAAAAGTCATATAGCCGGTCGGCACAAATGCTCCCATGAACATCGCCATCGGTGAGCCCTCCGGCAATGGTGGCATCGGGACCAAGTGGAGCAGTATCGGCACCGACGAAAGGAGGAAAAGCAGGCCAAGCAGCACGCCGGCGATGGTGGGCGCGTATTTCATGGCTGCGAAGTCAGGTTGTGCGTTTTCGCGAGGTGCGCCTCGAGGCGATCGAAGTTCTGCTCGATGCCCGCCGGGGCAAACGATTTCACTTTCTCACATTCCGCGGCGGAAGCGAAGCACATGCGCCAGGTGAGCCGGGTCTTCCCGCCTAGGTCTTCATACGTCTGGGTCATCTGAAATCGCGGTCCATTCACATGGTCGAAAACGACCCGCTCGGGCTTCGCGACTTCGACAAAGGTGCTGTGGTTCTCGAAATCGGCGCCGTCTGGCCCGTGCATGACAAACCGCCAATGGCCGCCCGCTCGCAGGTCGAACTCCCGGAAGGTATTCGTAAATCCCGTCGGTCCCCACCAATGCGCCAGGTGTTGCGGATCCCCAAACGCGCCGAAGACCACCTCGCGCGGCGCCTCGATAATCCGGGAGGAAACGATCGCCCGGCCATCAGCCAGGTACGCCTCCAGTTGATCCAGCGTCCCCGTCCAGCCCTTCTGCATGCTCGTGTGCCCCTCATGGAAAGTCTTGCGCTCGTCGTCCGTGGCCGAAGGCATCACTCCCCAGCGAATCGTCAGGATCGTCTTTCCACCCTGTTCGTCGAACGTGATCGTGCTCAGCAGTTCCAGCGGCCACGTCGGGTTCATCGGGTGCCGCGTCAGGCCGCCTTGCGCATCAGAGAACGAATTCACGTAAACGAGCCGCACCGGCGGAGTCACTTCGCGGTAGACAAACTTGCCCCACATCTCGCGTCCGTCGGGCGAGCGCATGCAGTAGTGCATGCTGCCCCCGGGGCGAAGATCCAGTGCGCACGACGGCGACGTGAACCCCTTCGGCCCCCACCAGTCTTTCATGCGCTCCGGTTCCGTCCAGGCCTGGAAAACCCGATCCCGTGGCACGTCGAAAGTGCGCGAGATAACGAAATCCCGGTCGGTGGATTCTTTTGGTGGGGCATCAATGACGGTGGTCATAATCAGTGTTGGAGCGGTGTCTGGGATATCGGGTTGGATGAGTCAACTCGAGCCGAAGGATCATCCCTGGCCGCCTTTAACTCAAGCCAGAGCCCGAGGACGTGCCAACGGGTTTTGATCATTCGTCTCAGCTCTATGACGAACGCCCTGGCTCCCGATGGACAGGCTGGCGAAAATATTTTGAACATTCTTCTCGCGGCAGAAACTGTCGGCGGTGGGTTTCAGGTGTCGCCAGCGTCCCGCCGGCGCTGCTCGAACAATTTTCTGCTAGGGAAATCGCCGAAGCCGAAGCAAGTTCTCGGCACTTCCACGGCATGACCTCGTCCCTCGCGGCCCAGAACGGCATCGTTTTCGACCCGATTTTGCCCATCGGTGCGGTCGCATTGCTTGGACTGGCCATGGCGGCGTTGACGATCGCCGTTTATTGGCGCGCAGGGACGCGCCTCTCGACGGCGCAAAACATCTCGCTGACGCTCTTTCGCCTGCTGGGCCTGGCACTGGTGCTTCTGCTTTTGCTCCAGCCTTCGCGGGTTGAAGAAATTCCACCACCCACCACCAATCGCGTCACACTCGTGGCGGTGGATGATTCACGGAGCATGGCGCAAAAGGACGTCGAACAGGGCACCCGCTCGCAGGCCGCGCGGGCCCTGCTCTCGGACGCGGGGCTCATCAAACCGGATGGCACACCCGCCGACCGGGACACGCGCCTGTTTCAGTTTGGCGAGGACGCCGCGCCGCTGAAAAGCGCCGGCGACCTTGCGACCAATGGCGCGACCACGCGGGTGCACCGCTCCATCTCGACCATTCTTTCCTCTCTCGGCGCCAACGACTCCGCTCGCGCCTTGCTCGTCTTCAGCGACGGCCACGATTTCGAACTGGTGAACCCGGCCCGCACCGGCTTTCTCGCCCGCCAGCGCGGCGTCCCCATCTACGCCGTCGCGCTCGGCAAACAGGGCAAAGTGCGCGACGTGAGCGTGCGCATCACCAGCTACCAGCCGTACTGTTACGTGAAGCAAAAGGCGCGTATCAGCGGGGCTTTGCGCCTCATCGGTTGTGAACTCGAGACCCTCCACTTGGAACTCGTGCGCGGCGATGAAGTCGTCCAGACGCAAATCATCCATGTCGGAGATGAACCGGAAATCGCCGTGAATTTCGACGTCACCGAGCCGGCCGTCGGACAGTACGAATATGAGATTCGCGTCACGCCATTGCCCGGCGAAACCGACATCGAGAACAATCGCGCGCTCACCTACCTGAACGTCATTGACCAGCAAATCCAGGTGCTCTTCCTCGAGGGTTCGCCCTATTGGGACACCACCTTTCTGCAGCGTTCGCTGCTGCGCAACGACAAGATGAACGTCGACAGCATCGTGCAGTACGCCGAGGGCAAGGCGCGCGTCGTGCGCAAGAAAGCGAGCGAAACCGAGCTGAAAATCCCCGCGACCGCCGAGGAATGGCGCCGCTACGACGTCGTCATCCTGGGTCGCTCGGTGGACAAATTGCTCAGCCCGGGCGCGGTGCATCAGCTCGAGGATTACGTCAAGAACCACGGCGGCACCGTCATCTTCAGCCGTGGCCGCGCTTTCGGCGACTCCTCCAACGAACTCGAACCGGTCATCTGGTCGGCGCAACCCACCGAGCATGTCCGGCTCCAGGTGGCGCGCGAAGGCCAGGCGCTGGCCCCATTTCGCACCATCACCGGCCCCGGCAGCACGGATACCGTGCCCGATCTCATCGCCAGCTACGCGGTGACCGACAAAAAGTCGCTTACCGCCACCCTCGCCACCGCCCAGACCACCGATGGCGGCGAACCCGTCCCCGGCATGGTGCATCGCCGCTTCGGCGAAGGACAGGTCCTGAGCGTCGGCGTCGACGGCCTTTGGCGGTGGGCCTTCAATGCCAGGATCGATGGCGTCAACACCCTCTTCGATCGCTTTTGGGACCAGATGATTCTCTGGCTCATGGCCGGGCGCGACTTTCTGCCCACGCAGCTCTACGCGCTGCGCGCGAATTCCGCGAATATCCCGCTGGGCGAAAAGATCTATTTTCGAGCCATTATTCGCGACGCCACTGCGGCCAAACCCGCCCTGGACATCCCGCTCTCCGTCACTCGGGACAACGTCGAGCAAGGACGCACCGCGCTTCGCCCGGACGCCAATGCCCCGGACAAACTCGCCGCCGAGTACCTCGCCCCCAAGCCCGGCAAATACACCGCCACCGCCAAGTTTCCCGACGGCAGCAACCAGACCGCGCGCTTCGTGGTCTTCGACGACAACCTCGAGCAAACCGAGGTCGCCACCGATGCCGGTTACCTGCGCAAGCTGTGCGAAAGCAGCGGCGGCCGCCTCCTCCAGCCGAACGAAATCAGCAAACTGCTCGATGAATTGAAAAGCGACAAAATCGAAGCCGCTCCCATGCGCAAGCTCACCAGCGCCTGGGACCGCATCTGGGTCTTCTGGCTCATCGGCTTCCTCTTCGGCGCCGACTGGTACCTGCGCCGGCGGTGGGGGTTGGCGTAGCGGGCGGAGGTTGGTAGTTGATGGTTGATAGCCGTCTTTCGGTATGCAGTACTCTGCGTCCCTGCCCAGTGCAGATCATTGACACCTATTTTGCTCAAACGCCGCGCCTGCCAGCCCGTGGCTATCAACCATCCACTCTCAACTCTCGACCTCCCGCCCCCCATGCTCCGCCCGCGCAAAAAATACACCGTCTACGATCTCCAGCGGCTCAAGGGCAAACGCTGCCTCACCCACATCCACGTCAAATCCCCGCAGGAAGCCGCCGCCGCGGAAGAAGCCGGCGTCGACCTCATGAGTTGCAGCTTCGACAGCCCCGAAGCCCAGGTGCGTCTGCCGCACCTCGTCGCCGCCGCCCCGAACAGCTTCCTCTCCGCCGCCACGCCGCACGGCCTGGCCTCGCCCGAGGAAGCCATCCGCATCGCCTTCCGTGCGCTCGAGATCGGTGCCAGTTCCGTCTACTGCTCGGCCAGCACCTTTATCGTCGAGGCCATGGCGCGCGAAGGCATCCCCGTCGTTGGCCATCTTGGCATGGTCCCGCGTCATGTCACCTGGACCAACTACCGCGCCATCGGCCGCACCGTCGAAGAAGCCCTGGAACTTCACCGCCGCATGAAAGCCCTCGAAAACGCCGGAGCCTACGCCGCCGAACTCGAAGTCGTCCCGCACAACCTCGCCCGCTTTCTCTCCTCGCAGACCCGCATGATCCTTATGTCCCTCGGCTCCGGCACCGGCTGCGACACCCAGTTCCTCTTCTCCGACGACATCCTCGGCGACTACGACGAACGCCCGCCACGCCACGCCAAAGCCTACCGCAATTTCGCCGCCGAACACCGCCGCCTCCAGCAGGAACGCCTTGCCGCCTTCCGCGAATACATCGCCGACGTCCACGAAGGCCGCTTCCCCGAGCGCGGGCATTTGGTGAAAATGGAAGCGCCGCTCCTGGACGAGGTCGTGCGTTCACTCAGCGGCACACCTCCAACCGACGCGCCTTCAATCAGCAGGCCTTCGAACGAAAAACGCTGAGTACGCTCCGCCTGTATTGCGAGTTTCCTATATTCCATTTTCCATCTCCATTCCATGCACCCCCGCTCCCTCCTGACGACTCTCGCTTTCTCCGCCACGCTTTGCGTCACCAACTTCACCTTCGCCGAGGACCCAACCCTCCCCGGCATCTCCCCCGCGATGCAGGAGATGGTATCGAAAAACGAAGTCGCCGGCGCGGTCACCATGGTCGTCACCAAGGACAAGGTCCTGCACCTCGAAAGCACCGGCCTCGCCGACGCCGCCTCGAAACGGCCGATAACGCCCGACACTCTTTTCTGGATCGCCTCGATGACCAAGCCGATCACCGGCACGGCGATTCTCATGCTCCAGGACGAGGGCAGGCTCAACGTGGCCGATCCCGTGGCGAAATATCTGCCCGAGTTTGCCAACCTGAAAACGCCCTCGGGCCAGCCGGCGAATCTCACGATCGCACAGCTCATGACGCATACTTCCGGCCTCGGCGAGGCGCCCGGTCCGGAGGCCATGAAAGCGCACACGCTCGCCGAACTGGTGTCGCTCTTTCTCGCCGCGCCGATGCAATATGAGCCGGGCACGAAGTGGAAATACACGCAGAGCGGCATCAACACCACCGCGCGCATCGTGGAAGTGGTCAGCGGCGTGACCTTCGATGCGTTTCTTCTGCAGCGGGTCTTCAATCCGTTGGGGATGAAAAACACGACCTTTTACCCGACCGACGCGCAACGCGCCCGGCTCGCCACCGCTTACGCGAAAAACAAGGACACCGGCGCGCTCGAACCCGTACCGCCGCGCGCCGACTTCGGCATTCGCGGCCGTCCGCCGCAGGGCAACGGCGGACTCTACTCGACCGCGCCCGATTACGCGCGCTTCTGCCAGATGCTCCTCGGCGGCGGCGCGTCCCAAGGCCGCCAGTACCTCAGCGCCGCCGCGATGAAATATCTCACCACGCCGCAGACCGGCGATCTGCCGACGGGATTTTTCCAGAACGCCACTCTCGGCCAGTACGGCACGAACTACGGTTGGGGCATCGGCGTCTGCATTCTCCGCCAGCCGCATCCTGGAGTGGCCGCGATGCTCTCGCCCGGCAGCTTCGGCCACGGCGGCGCCTGGGGCACGCAGGCGTGGGTCGATCCGGCCAAGGGCGTCGCCTACGTGCTGATGGTCCAGCGCGCAAATTTCCCGAGCAGCGACGCCAGCGGCGTGCGCCAGGCGTTCCAGGAGGCCGCGGCCAAAGCGCTGGGGAGATAACCCGGTAGAGAATGATCAACTCTCAACCATCAACTCTCCCCCTCCGGTTGATGAATGCCGAAATCCGCGCCGAGCGGATCTTTGAGGACCGCGATGCGGCCGATGGTCGGGATCGCTTTCGGCGGCATGCACACGGTAGCGCCGAGTTCCTTCGCCCGGGCAACAGCCGCGTCACAATCGGCCACGAGGACATAATTGAGCCAGGTCGGCGTTGAGCCCGGTTGCTGGAGCGGCATCATGCCGCCGACCCCTTTCTCGCCGAGGCGAAAAATGGTGTACGGCACCGGCCCCTGGAAGGGCGTCGTGGTCCAGCCGAAGAGCTGGGTGTAGAATTTCCCGGCGGCCGACACGTCGGAGGTCAGCAGTTCATTCCAGCAAAATTCGCCCGGAACCATCGTGGGCGGCTCGGGTTCGACCGCTTCCGGCGCGCAGAGCCGCACCAGCTTGTCGATGCTGCCCGTCCAGCCGTGCGTGTGGTTGTCCCGCTCGGAAGGCGTGGCCAGGCGCTCGTGCGTGAGCTGCACGTCAGTGCCCCGGTCGACCTCGACGAAATCCACCGACACCTGTGACGTGCCCGGCAGACAATGGGTCGTTTTCTCCCAGCGCCAGGTGAAAACCAGCCGTTCCGGCGCACGCACCTCGAGGTACTCGCCGTGGATCTCGCCTTCGCTGCCATCAAACATCTTCATTCGCACATCGAAGGAACCGCCCACGCGCGGATCGGCATTCACGCGCAGGCACTCGCACGGCCCCGGTCCCAGCCACTTCGTAAGGTCCGCGGGTTTGACGAAGGCGGCGAAGACACGGGCGCGTGGCGCCGGAATAAAACGCCGCACGTGCAGGGTGGTGGTGGAATTGGCAGGGTTCATGGCTTTTTCTTTCGGGTTCGTTGTTTGGGTTTTTGGGTCTGCGGTAAATCTTTTGCTTCCTCCGCGAGCAGCGACGCCAGCCGGTCAAAACTGCCCTCCCAGAAACGGCGATGCTGTTCGAGCCATTGCGCGGCGGCGGCCATCGGTTCGCCCGCCAGCGAAAGGAAATGGGTGCGGCCGGCACGGCGGCGCCGCACGAGTCCCGCGCTCTCGAGCACACGCAAATGCTTGGAGACCGCCGGGAGAGACATGCGGAAGGGCGCGGCGAGATCGGTCACGCAGGCCTCGCCGGCGGACAAACGCTCGACGATGGCGCGGCGGGTACCATCGGCCAGCGCGGCAAAAGCAGAATCGAGGTCGGCAATCATTTAACCGTATGGTTAAATATATCCGCCAGCCGCGCAAGCACTTTTTTTTCGCCGTTCACGATGCCGTACGCCGCCCGGCCAGGTAGGGACGGCTGGCCTCAGCCGTCCGTGGACGAGCACCGCGAGGCGGTTGGTAGCCACAAGCCCGGTAGGGAACGATCGCCGAGCGTTCCCCATCTTCCCCCTCGTACCTGCTCGCAGGACACACCCTCCGCGCGCAACGGAGTTGCGCCCGTAACGACATGCCCAAATGGAGTTTGGGCACGAGGATGCAACGACCGGCGGCTGGGAAGCCGCTTCCACTTTCCGCCGCAGCGGACCACCAACCCGCGGCGCATTGGGGCCAGTGCGCCCTACCTTGGCGCGCAAAAGGCGCACGGAGAACCGTGCGCCTTTTGTGGGTGATCGCTCTGGAACGCCGCTCAGTAGCGGTAGTGGTTGGGCTTGTAGGGGCCTTCCACGGGCACGTCGAGATAGGCGGCCTGTTTGGCGGTGAGCGTGGTGAGTTTCACCCCGATCTTCGCCAGGTGCAGCCGGGCGACTTCCTCGTCGAGTTTCTTTGGCAGCACATAGACCGCCGGTTTGTAGGTGTCCTTGTTCTTCCACAGATCGAGCTGCGCGAGCGTCTGGTTGGAGAAGCTGTTGCTCATGACAAATGACGGATGGCCCGTGGCGCAGCCGAGGTTGACGAGGCGGCCTTCGGCGAGGAGGAAGATTTCCCGGCCGTTCGGGAAGACATATTTGTCCACCTGCGGCTTGATGTTGACCTTCTTCACGCCGGGGAGGTTGTTCAGCTTGTCGACCTGAATTTCGTTGTCGAAGTGGCCGATGTTCGCCACCACGGCCTGGTCCTTCATCTTGCTGATATGCTCGGCGGTGATGACATCCACATTGCCGGTGGTTGTGACGTAAATATCCCCGCGGCCGAGGGTGTCCTCGATGGTGGTGATTTCGTAACCTTCCATGGCCGCCTGGAGGGCATTGATCGGATCGATCTCGGTGACGATCACCCGGGCGCCCTGGCCCCGCAGCGATTGCGCGCAGCCCTTGCCGACATCGCCATAACCGCAGACGACGGCGACCTTGCCGGAGATCATGACGTCCAGCGCGCGGTTGAGGCCGTCGACCAGCGAGTGGCGGCAGCCGTAGAGGTTGTCGAACTTCGACTTGGTCACCGAATCATTCACGTTGAACGCCGCCACGAGGAGCTTGCCGAGTTCCTGGAGCTTGTAGAGGCGGTGCACGCCGGTGGTCGTTTCTTCGCTGACTCCGCGCCATTCCTTGACGAGTTCGTGGAAGATGTACGGGTTCTCACCGTGGATCTTCTTGAGCAGGTCCTTGATGACTTTCTCTTCGTGCGACCCGCTCTCGCTGTCGACCCACTTATCGCCTTCCTCCATCTCGTAGCCTTTGTGCAGAAAGAGCGTCACGTCGCCGCCGTCATCAACGACAAGCTCCGGGCCTTTGCCTTCGAGGTTGACGATGGCCTTCCAGGTGCAGTCCCAATATTCCTCCAGTGTCTCGCCCTTCCACGCGAACACGGGCACGCCGGTTTTCGCGATGGCGGCGGCGGCGTGGTCCTGCGTGGAGAAAATGTTGCAACTCGCCCAACGCACCGTCGCGCCGAGCGCGGTGAGCGTCTCGATGAGTACCGCGGTCTGGATGGTCATGTGCAGCGAACCGGTTATGCGCACGCCGGCCAGCGGCTTTTGCGGCGCGTACTGTTCGCGGATGGAAATGAGGCCGGGCATTTCCTTCTCGGCGATCTCGATTTCCTTCCGGCCCCAATCGGCGAGAGCGATGTCTGCGACTTTGTAATCCGTATTTTTAGTGTTTAGGGTTGCGGTGCTCATTCTAAGTTTTAAGTGTTAAGTGTTAAGTTTTAAGAACGCGACCGGGCGTGTTCTGGTTTTGTGGTGGTTTTGCTGATTCGGGAGCCTGGGGAAGTTTTAAGTGTTACGTTTTAAGTTTTAAGAACGCAGCCAGGCGTGTTCTGGTTTTTGAGGGTGTCCAGGTTCGGGATTACTGAGGTTTCCGCAGTGGATTCAGTTTTCAGGTTTATGTTTTGGCATCCGGCGACGAACGCGCTTTTCTTTCGGGCTGGTCTTGCTGGCTAACGAGCGCCTTAGACCCTGGAGCATGGCGCTGATTTCTTTGGATTCGTTGAGCAGGGCGTTAAAGGCCTTGCTGCTAATGAACGAGAGTTTTCGCGCAATATAAATTTGAGTCCGGAGTTCGCCGGACGACCCCTTCGCAATATTTAAGAAGCGTACGAATTCCTTCGTCCCACCGCGTTCAGCCCCCTCTGCAACGTTCGACGGAACCGAGAGCGCCGCCCGTTGCGCCTGATCCTTCGTGGTGAAATTTTTGCACCCAGCAAACGCCCTGAACACATCCACCGCCAACCGACAACCACGTTGCCAAACTTCCAAATCTTCGAAGGAATGATAGCTCATATCTTAAAACTTAACACTTAACACTTAAAACTATTTGGCCAGCTTCTTCAGAGAGGCCGCCTTATCCGTCGTTTCCCACGTTAGATCCTTATCATCCTTGCCGAAATGGCCGTAATTCGTGGTCTTGCTGTAGATGGGACGCAACAGGTTGAGTTGGGTGATAATGTCGGCGGGTTTGAAGCTGAAGACCTTGAGGACGGCGTCCAGGATGGAATCGTCGGAGACCGTGCCAGTGCCAAAGGTGTCGACATGGACGCTTACCGGCTTTGGGTGGCCGATGGCATAGGCGAATTGCACTTCGGCTTTTGCGGCGAGGCCGGCGGCGACGATGTTCTTCGCGACCCAGCGGCCCATGTAGGCGGCGCTGCGGTCCACTTTTGACGGGTCCTTGCCGGAGAAAGCGCCGCCGCCATGCCGCCCCATGCCGCCGTAAGTATCGACGATGATCTTCCGCCCGGTGAGACCGGTGTCGCCTTGCGGACCGCCGACCACGAAATTGCCGGTCGGGTTGATGAGGTACTCCGTGTCCTTGGTGAGCATCCCTTTCGGCAGCACCGCCTTGACCACTTTCTCGATGCAGAATTTCTCGATCTCCGCGTGGTCGACGCCCGCGGCGTGCTGCGTGGAGATGACCACATTGGTAATGCGTGTCGGTTGTCCGTTCACATACTCGACGGACACCTGCGACTTCGCATCAGGCCGCAACCATTTCGCGGCTTTGCCCGCCTTGCGGATTTCCGTCAATTTCCGGCCGAGGCGATGCGCGAACATCACCGGCGCCGGCATCAACTCCGGCGTCTCGTTGCAGGCGTAGCCAAACATAATGCCCTGATCGCCCGCGCCCTGCTCGGCGGTCTTCTTGCCCCGGGCCTTTTTCGCATCCACGCCCTGCGCGATGTCGGGCGACTGCGCGGTGAGGATGTTCTGCACGAAAATCTTGTCCGCGTGGAAAACGTCGTCGTCATTCACGTAGCCGATCTCCCGGACGGCATCGCGCGTGATCTGCACGTAGTCGAGCTTCGCCTGAGTCGTGATCTCGCCGCCAACGATGGCGATATTGCTCTTCACGTAGGTCTCGCAGGCCACGCGGCTCTTCGGGTCCTGCGCCAGGCAGGCGTCGAGCACGGCGTCGGAAATCGTGTCGGCGACCTTGTCGGGGTGGCCTTCACCGACGGATTCAGAGGAAAAAATAAAGCTACGGGACATGCGCGGGATGAAGTTGGAATGAGTGAGAGTTGGGGAGACTGGCCAAAACAACGTATTGACCAATCATGATGCGGTGATACGTCTATTCTACTTCCGCATGGTGTCAATTGTAAAATCCTTGCGCCTTCTGGCCGACGAAACGCGTCTGCGCCTGCTCCTTTTGCTGCAAAAAGAGGAACTCTCCGTCGTGGAAATCCAGGAAGTGCTCGGGATGGGGCAATCGCGCATTTCCAGCCATCTGGCGCAGCTTCGGCGGGCGGGGCTCGTCCGTGACCGGCGCGCGGGGAAGAACATCTACTACGCGCTGATCGACGACCGCGCGCAGACGGAGTTGCGCGCGATCATGCAACTGGCCGCGCAGGAATTGCCTGAAGCTGCGCGCGATCAGGCGGCGCTCAAGGTCGCGCTGAAGAAGCGCGATGACCGGGCGCGCGAGTATTTCAACCAGCTCGCCGGGAAATTTGGCCGCGCCTATTGCCCTGGCCGAACATGGGACGGCGTGGCTCACATGCTTTTTACGTTGGTCCCGTCGATCGTCGTCGCCGACCTGGGCGCCGGCGAGGGCACGCTGGCGCAGCTTCTCGCCCGGCGCGCGCGGAAAGTCATTGCCATCGATAACTCGGACAAAATGGTCGAATTCGGCGCGGGGCTGGCCAAAAAGCACGGTTTTAAGAACCTCGAATACCGGCTGGGTGAAATCGAGGATCCGCCGATCCCGGCCCGGAGCGTGGACCTCGCGCTGCTCAGCCAGGCGCTGCACCACGCGACCAGCCCGCAGCGGGCCATTGCCGCCGCCTCCCGGATCCTCAAGAAGGGCGGTCGAATCGCCGTGCTCGATCTGCTGGCGCATCAGTTTGAAGAAGCGCGCGAACTCTATGCCGACCGCTGGCTCGGCTTCAGCGAAGCCGACCTGCAGCACTTCCTCGAAACGGCGGGCTTTCGCGACATCGACGTGCGCGTGGTTTCGCGCGAAGCCCAACCGCCGCATTTTCAGACGGTCCTGGCGACCGGATTGAAGTAGGCGGCTGCGCCGCAATTGTCCCCGTTGCACCATGGACTTCTCGCAGAGCTTCGGCTTTCAACATCGGCGCGGCTTCACCGCTACATCCGTCATCCAATGAAGTCCGGTTCGAGCATCTTGATTTATTGGCCACCCATTCCGAGATACAAGGGCACGATACGCATGCAGACGCTTCGCTTTTTACTCCTCCTCGGCTTGATCGTATCCTCAACGCGCTTCGCCTGCGCCGGATGGGTCTTGCAGGAGAGCACTCCGCGGTCTGCGCCGGAGGGCCTCCTCTTTACGGAACGGCACGTGAACGGCGACCACAGTGAAGTCACGCTCTGGGTGGTGGCGTTCGAGCCGAAAGCGCACACTTTCGCGATCATGGACAATCCCGACGGTGTGTTCGACCTGGGCACCGCGGCGGAGAAGCGCGGCGCGCTCGCGGCGGTGAATGGCGGCTATTTTCAGCCGGACCATGCTCCGCTCGGACTGCTCGTGCGGCAGGGGGTGGAAATTCATCCGCTCGAACACGCGAAGCTGCTCAGCGGCGTTCTGAGCGTCTCGCCGGCGGGAATTACCCTCCAGCGCACCGGCGCCTTCAAGGCTTCGGCAGCGATGCGCGAAGCCTTGCAGGCGGGGCCATTTCTCGTCGAGCGCGGCAGGCCGATCAGCGGGCTGGAGGCGACCAGGAGCGCGGCGCGCACGGTGGTTTTTCAGGATACGAAAGGTCGCGCTGGGTTTCTCATTGCGAAAAGCGCGACGCTGGCGGAGATGGCGGAGATTCTCGTGGCCGTGGATGTTTTCCCGGAAGGGAAGGTTGTTCGCGCGCTCAATCTGGACGGCGGCACGAGCACGGCGCTGTGGGTGCGGGGTTCGCCGCCGTTTTATGCGCGTGAGTGGAAGGGTGTGCGCGATTATCTGGCCATCGTGCCGAAGTGAAATAATCGGCCTTAGGCGCCCTCTCATGCGTTCCCTCCCACTGATCTTTATGGCCCTGATGGTCCTGGCGCGGAGTGCGCTGGGGCACCCGCTTTTGCAAAATGCGATGTGGTTGCAATTCGAGCCGGCACGCCTTCGCGTGGCGGTGAATGTCTCGGTCCGGGAGATTGTGGTGGCCGAAGGGTTGACGGCGAAGGATGACAACTTCGACAGCGCCGCCCTGGAAGCGGCGGCGGAAAAGCACGGCGACTATCTCCTGGAACATCTGAAAGTGCGCGCTGTCGGTCGCACGCTCGTCGGCAAAGTCGTGCATGTGACCGATACGCCGATCGCCTCGGAGCCGGAGAAGACCTTCTACCAATTCGAATTGGATTTTCCCCTGAGCGATCCACCGCCAGGGAGGGTAACCATCACGCAGGACATGCTCCGCGAATGGCCCTACGCCGCCGGTACGCCGTGGGACGTGAGCTATCTCGTGCGCTTCAAACGGTCGGACTCGAACGCCGTCTCCACGGCCATGCTGCCCAGGCAGCAGCCCACCGATTTCCCGACCGGGTGGACGACCGCGGGGACATCCGCGTCGCCAGCGGCGGAATCCGAGACCTGGCGCACCGTTCGCGATTATTTCCGCCAAGGGGTCATGCACATTCTCTCCGGCTGGGACCACCTGCTCTTTGTCTCGGCGCTGGTCATTGCCACGATGAGTCTCTGGGAGATGGTCAAGGTCATTGCCGCCTTCACGGTGGCGCACACCATCACACTCACGCTTTCCGTCTTCGATATTCTCCGTCTGCCGGCGTGGGTCGTTGAACCGATGATTGCCGTGAGCATCATCTTCGTGGCGGTGGAGAACATTGTCTGGCCGCGGCGCGCGCATTCGCGGTTGCGCCTGGGCGTGGCTTTCGGATTCGGCCTGATTCATGGACTGGGTTTTGCCGGGGGATTGCTGGAGGTGATGGCCGGACTGCCCCGGACCGGGATCTGGATCGCGCTCCTGTCCTTCAGCCTGGGTGTCGAGATCGGGCACCAGGTGGTGGTATTGCCGCTCTTCGGCACCCTGGCCATCGGCCGGCAACGGCTTCACGAGCGCTTTATGCGTCCCGCCTCACGCTATGGGTCGATGATCATTTCTCTGTGCGGTGCCTATTACCTCTGCGTTGCCCTGCACGCGCCGCTCGTCGCGCGCTGAGCGCTAAATATGTCGCACGGCCTCCCATCCCCCATGCTCGTCCCGCTTGGCTCGGCGCTGGGCTACGGTTTCGCGGCGATCATGCTCAAACGCGGGACCGATGGCGCCGGGCCGTGGCGGGTGAATTTCCTGACCAACTGGGTGCAGGCCGCGCTCTTCTCGCTGCTGTGGATCTTTCCCGTGGAACACCCCGCCAGCATGGCCAACGCCGGCCATGCCATGCTCTCCGGCGCGATCTTTTTCATCGGCCAGATTTTTACCTTCCTCGCCATCAGCCGCGGCGACGTTTCCGTCGCCACACCGGTGCTCGGCTCGAAAGTGATCTTCGTCGCGCTTTTCAGCGCGGCGCTGGCCACGGAAAGCCTCGGTGCATCCACCTGGCTGGCAGTCCTCCTCACGGCCGTCGCCACGGTGCTCCTCGGCCTCGGCCACCCGCACGCCCACCGCGATGCCATTATCCGCAGCCTCATCTATGGCTTCAGCGCGGCCGCCTTTTACGCGCTGACCGACATCACGCAGCAGCGCTGGGTGCACGAGTGGGGATTTACGCATTACGCGGCGACGCTGTTCCTCACCGTCGCGGTGCTTTCGCTCACCTTGATCCCGCTGCTCCGCGGCGATGGCCGCGACGTGCCCGGGGCGAGTTGGTGCTGGATTGCCGGGGGCGCCTCCGTCCTCGCGGTGCAGGCGTGCGGCGTCGCGTGGGCGATCATCACCATCGGCGCTACCGCGACCAACGTCCTCTACAATTCCCGCGGTCTCTGGAGCGTGGTGCTCGTCTGGACCATCGGCCATTGGTTCGGCAATCGCGAAAGCGGTCACGGTCGCGCCGTCATGATCCGCCGCTGCGCCGGCTCGACCCTGCTCCTCGCCGCGATCTTCCTCATCGCGCGGCGATAAACACCGGCGGTTGACGCCGAACATCCAACACCGGCCCGCATCCCCGCCTGCTTCGTTGTGCGAAGCACTGCGGGCATGGGCTACGCGAAGCGGTGCGGGCAGGCCCAATTCACCCTGGAGTAGCTCTCCTCTCGGAACGCGCATCCGCCAAATAGCGGCGCTTAAAACCTAAAACTTGAAACTCGCAGCGCAGCACTAAGAACTGAGCACTGAGCACTGATCCCTCCCCCTCCCCACCCTTGCGCACCGCGGAAATTCACATTATGCCTTTCCCGTTCCGCATGGTCCGCCGACTCCTCCTCCCCATCTGCCTCGCCTTGCTCCACGCGCGCGCCGTGGTCGCGGCGGAGACTTTTGCCCCAGGCCAGTTGGTGCGTGTCGTCAAAGGGGAGATGTTGCAATTTGAGGGAAAGAATTTTGTCGGCGCGGCCAAGGGCGAGGAATTTCCGGTGCTCCAGCAGGATGCGGCGCGCGGCGTGGTGCTGGTCCCCTACTACAAGAATGACGGCGGGCCGATTGCGGTCAGCATTCCGACCGACGCACTCGAAGCCGCGCCGCGCGACGGCTGGGTCGATCTGCTGGAGTGTTTCGAGGCTTTTCGCGATCAGCGTTACGATGCGGCGCGCCAGCTTCTCGCCCACGCGGCACAGGACGAGAAATACCGGGCGCTGGCCACCGCGCTGGCCCCGCGACTGCAAGGCGCCATCGTCTCGCGCAGCGCCGGTTCGCTGGCCAACTTGCGCGAAACGGCCGCGCAACTGGAAAAGCTTGGTTATTCCTGCCTGGCGCTGGCGGTCGACGAAGGCGCCGACCGGCTCGGCGGCGCGACGGCGCCCCCGACCAAACTCGACCGCGAAAACCTCACCCAACGCGTCGCCACCAGCACACGCGCCCTGGCCCGCACCCGCCAGGCGGTGGCCATGCGCTGCCTGATGAATGCCGATGAAGAAATTCGCGCCGGTCTCGAGGCCGAGCCAAGCCGCCCGGAACTCAGGGCCTTCCAGGTCAAAGTGCAAAAGGACATCGCCGAGGCCGCGGATCGCTGCGCCGATGCCGATCGCATGCGGAAGATTGTCAAAGGTACGCCACACGCGCTCACCGCCCTCGAAATGGGCCTGAAACTCTGCGCCGATCATCCGCAGCTCCTGGCCTTGAAAAAGGAAATGGCGGGAGCCTTCGAGGAACGCACCGCGCCGCCGGTGGATTCGGCTTTCATGGCCGCGGCCAAGGGCGGCGACGCCAAAGTGCTGGCCGAGGGCCAGAGCCTCTACGCCAATCGCTGCACCGAGTGTCACGACCTGGAGTTGATCGATTCGCGCACGGTCGGCAGTTGGGAAAAGATGGTCGGAACCATGTCCCGCCGCGCCGGCCTGAACAGCGAGCAGCAAGCCCGCATCATCACCTACATCGCCGCCGCGCAGAAGGTCGTCGAATCCAAGCCGCAGGAATAATCCGCGGCTCCTAGGGCCACTTCAGAGTCGCGGCCCAGACGCGGCGCGCCCCGACCTGGAGACGATCGTTCATGGCCAATCGCCGGACGGTGGCCCGGCCCGTCGGTGTTTTGCCACGGAGGCGCTTGAAATCCTTTGTCCACTCAAAGTGGTCCTCCCACTTCTGTTTGCGCGGATGAAAGAGCGGCTCCTCGCGGCCGCTTTCCGGATCGAGGCCCGTCGTATGCGCACCTTTAGCGTGATTGCATGGGAAACAGGCAAGCGCGTAGTTCGCCAGCGCGTTCGCGCCACCCTTCGAGCGCGGGACGATGTGATCCACGTGAAACGTGTAGGCGCAAATCTCCTGCGGGGCCTGGCAATATTCGCACCGGCGGCGGGCGCGCTGCTCCACCTTGTCCCGCATGGACTAGCCCATCTTCCTCGAAGTCCGGGCGATAGCGGTGTGCCGCGCGGAGCGTTCTCGCTTTTGCCCTGCCGCGTGGCGGCTCAACATTTTCGCGTTCTCCAATGACAGCCGCTCAACCTTGTCGCCCAGCAAAGCCAGTTCCTTGCGCTCCGCGGCGGTGATGGTGCCCTCGTTGTTCCTGGACATCAGGACGTCCAAGCGGGCCTGCGTCTTCTCATCGATGCGATGAAGCTTCGGTGTTGGTGGCCGCCAGACGAGCAGGTCGTCGAGCCCGATCTTGAACTCTTCGCAAACCGCCCCAACGAGCGGAGCGCTGATCGTCTGAATCGGTTCGTGACTTGCGAGCCGGTAGAGTGTCTTCTTATCGAACTTGAACCCGCGCGCCACCAAACGCTGATGCGCTTCCGCCACCGTCAGCCGGAGATCGGCGAGTAAATCGGGAAATGTCGAATAGGCGTACTTGATGGCTTCCATACGGAAACGATACCATCCGGCCGGTATTCCGCAAATTGCGGAATTCACCCGCAACCGGAACGGGGTTGGGAGGCATTCACTTGTCTTCGATCAATTGGCCTTCCATCGTGGCGGCCCCGGAACATGAACCCATTTCCCCGTTCGCTCTGCGCCGCCATTTGCACCGCGCTCGCCGCCGGCATGCTCTCCACCAGTGCCACCGACGAAGCCCGGCCGGATATCCTGTCCGTCCCCGGGCGCCAGGTCCGAACCATCGAAGGCTGGACCGTGCTCATCAGCGAGGATTTGTTGAAGGACGACGCCGACGCCACGGCGCGCGCCATCGAATTGCTCACCGCCCATCTCCAGGCGATCGTTCGCGACGTGCCCGCCGCCGCGGTGGCCCATTTGCGGACCGTGCCCCTTTGGATTTCACCAAAGTATCCGGACGTACCCCCGCACGCGGAATATCATCCCGATGCCGGCTGGCTCCGCGAACATGGCCGGGACCCCAGGCTGGCCAAAGGCGTTGAGTTCACAAATGTCCGTATTTTCGAACGTGAGACCCGGCGCATGCCCGTGTTTGTTTTGCACGAACTCGCGCACGCTTATCACGATCAAGTGCTCGGCTTCGACCAGCCGGAGATCAAGGCCGCGTACGAGCGGGCCCGGGCCAGTGGAAGCTACGACAACGTCGAACGTTGGAATGGCCCCGACCGCCCGGTCACCCACGAGCGCGCCTACGCCATGACCAATGAGCGGGAGTATTTTGCCGAATGCACCGAGGCCTTCTTCGGCCGCAACGATTTCTTTCCGTTCACCCGCGATGAACTCGAGAAGCATGACCCGGAGATGTTCAAACTGCTCCAGAAACTGTGGCAGACTTCGGACCGATGAATCGCGAGCCATGAAAACTGTGGACTCGCGGTCCTTTCACCCGCCGTCATGAAGATTACCCGCATTTCTGTTTATCGCGTTGAACTGCCCCTGCACGAAGGCAGCTACAAATGGTCGGGTGGAAAATCGGTCACAGTGTTCGACAGCACGGTGGTGGGCGTGGCCACCGATGAGGGGCCCATCGGCTGGGGCGAAGTGTGTCCCCTGGGACCGGCCTACCTCGCCGCTTACGCCGGCGGCGTGCGTGCGGGACTGGCGGAACTCGCGCCGCATTTGCTCGGCGAAAACCCGCTCGAACTCGCGCGCCTGAATCGAAGCATGGACGCCGCCTTGAAAGGCCACCCCTACGTGAAGTCCGCCGTGGACATGGCCTGCTGGGACTTGCTCGGGCAGGTAGCCGGCCTGCCCGTGTGCGTGCTCTTGGGCGGACGTTACGGCGACGATTTTCACCTCTACCGTGCGATCTCGCAGGTGGCGCCCGAGGCCATGGCCCAAAACGTCGCTGGTTATCGCGCGCAGGGTTATGCCCGCTTCCAGCTCAAGGTCGGCGGCGATCCGGACGTCGATATCGAGCGCATCCGCGCGGTGCGTGCCGTGCTCGCGCCCGGCGAGAAGCTCATCGCCGACGCCAATACCGGCTGGACGCAGCACGAGGCCATCCGCGTGGCGCGCGCCGTGCGCGATCTGGACGTGTATCTCGAGCAGCCGTGTCTGGCCTACGAGGAATGCCTCGCCGTCCGCCGCGCGACGGATCATCCTTTCGTGCTCGACGAAGTGATCGATGGCATCGACATGCTCGTGCGCGGCAAGGCCGACCTGGCGATGGACGTGGTGAACCTCAAAATCAGCAAATTCGGCGGGCTGACCAAGGCGCGGCAGGCGCGCGACCTTTGCGTTTCGCTCGGCCTCGCCATGACCATCGAGGATACCTGGGGCGGCGACATCGTCACCGCCGCCATCGCGCACCTCGCGCACAGCACTCCGCCCGAGTATCTATTCACGAGCACCGACTTCAACAGCTACGTCACCAAATCCATTGCCGGCGGCGCGCCGCAACGCGTGCAGGGCCGTCTGGCGGCGTCAACCGCGCCCGGACTCGGAGTGAAGCCAAAGCTGGACGTTCTCGGCCCACCGGTGGCGGTTTACGAGTAAGAGGGCGTTTTCTAAGAGTGTGTACCGAAAGTCCGCTGAGGAAAAAGAGTGAGAAAAGGCTGTACTTTGTAAGTACAAAG
>Ga0302324_100000914_pt1 | contig 73937 bp, 65 predicted proteins | sample Palsa_T0_1_FD_201949 | JGI IMG/M metagenome (GOLD analysis project Ga0302324, IMG submission 201949) | Peat permafrost microbial communities from Stordalen Mire near Abisko, Sweden - Palsa_T0_1 | ecosystem: Environmental > Terrestrial > Soil > Palsa > Peat permafrost | place: Sweden: Abisko...
GGGATTCGATTTGGATTACCTCGATCACGATCTTCGAGGTTACGTTCGGATTGGCGATGATGGCGCACGGGCAAAAGCATCTGACATTGCAGCGTTCGTTCGAAGCGCTGCGAAGTAAACTGGAAGGACGCGTTTTTCTTTTCGACGAATCGGCGGCGGAGAAGACGGCCAACCTGATGGCCGATCGTCAAAGGCGAGGAACGCCGAGAGACTTACGCGATACCATGATCGCCGGAATAGTGCTCGCGCATCAGGGCACGCTCGCCACGCGTAACCCCGGTCACTTCTCGGATATTTCTGCGGAAGTGCTGAATCCCTGGAACGACTAACGCATCTGTAACCCGTGGTGACGTGATATTCTGTTTATACCAGCTGCGTAACCGTCTTGACCGGAATTCCTCGCAGTTCCTGAAGCACTTCCGAGAAGAAGCTCAGAGAAAAGAAATTACAGAACCATGCTTTCAGTCAGCAACGTTTCCATGCGCTACGGCGCGAAAATTCTGTTTGAAGATGTTTCCACCGCATTCACGGCGGGCAAACGCTACGGTCTGACCGGGCCGAACGGCTCCGGCAAATCGACGTTCATGAAGCTGCTCAGCGGCGAACTGACGCCGCAAAAAGGCACGGTCGTCCGCCCGCGCAAGCTCGGCGTTCTTAGCCAGGATCAGTTCGCCTTCGACGCTTACTCAGTCATCGACACGGTAATCATGGGCAATAAGCGGCTGTGGGCCGCGATGCAGGAGCGCGACGCCATTTATGCCAAGGCTGACATGACCGACGAAGACGGCATGAAGCTGGGCGAACTGGAAGGCATCGTCGGCGAAGAAGACGGATACTCGGCGGAAAGCGATGCCGCCATTCTGCTGCAGGGTCTCGACATCGGCGAAGAATTGCATGCGCGCAAGATGGGCGAACTGCAGGGCGGACAAAAAGTCCGCATGCTGCTGGCGCAGGCATTGTTCGGGCATCCGCAGGCGCTGCTGCTGGACGAGCCTACGAACCACCTTGATCTCGACTCGATTCATTGGCTGCAAAGTTTTCTCAACGTTTACGACGGCATCGTCATCACCATTTCGCACGACCGCCACTTCCTCAACAGCATCTGCACCCACATCGCCGACATTGATTACGAGACCATCATCACCTACACAGGCAGTTATGACGACATGGTCGTCGCCAAAACGCAGGTGAGATCGCAGATTGAATCGCAGAACGCGCAGCGGGAAAAAAAGATCGATCAGCTGAACGAATTCATTGCAAGATTCGCCGCCGGAACGCGATCGAGCCAGGTGCAGTCGCGGCGCAAGGAAGTGGAACGCTTGCAGGTCACCGAACTGGCCAGATCGAATATTCAGCGTCCGTATATCAAGTTTGAGCAGAAACGGCCGTCGGGCAAGCATGTGCTCGAAATCGAGCATTTAGAAAAATCGTACGGCGAGAACCATGTGATTCGCGATTTCACCGCCAGCATCATTCGCGGGGAGAAGATCGCGCTCATGGGACGCAACGGAGCCGGCAAGACTACGCTGCTGCAGGCGATTCTGGCCAACTCGCCGACCACACCGGAAGCCGAACTGCGCAAGACCAGCGGCTACGACGGTCCGCTGCTCGATTCCGGCAAAGTGATCTGGGGACACGAAACCGGCGTCGGATACTTCTCGCAAGATCATCGCAGCCTGATCGAAACTGGCACGACCGCGATTGAGTGGCTGCATCAGTGGGACCCGGCCGCGTACAACGAAGATCTGCGGGGGATTCTCGGGCAGATGCTGTTTGCCCGCGATGAAGCCACGAAGTCTACAAATGTGCTCTCGGGCGGTGAAGCCGCTCGCCTGCTGTTCTGTAAGCTCATGCTGCAGAAGCCGAATGTGCTGGTCTTCGATGAGCCGACCAACCATCTTGATCTCGAATCCATTAATGCGCTGAACATTGCCCTGCAGCGCTACCAGGGAACCGTTTTTCTGGTGACTCATGACCACGATCTGATCGACGAAGTCGCCACTCGTGTGTGGCACTTTGAGAGCGATCACAGGATCACGGACTTCAAGGGTACTTATGAGGAGTACCAAGCGGCGGTTGCGGTGTAGTCACTTTCCAGCGGGGCCGAGGACCATTTCGCCCACAATGCGTATGCGCGGGAGGTCCTTCGCTCCGCCTGAAGAACGGCTGCGCTCAGGATGACAGAGTTGCTACTGGATTCGCTCAGGTTTGCACAAGTTTCGCTGCATGTGAATTAACCAGGTTCTCCACAGGTTTTCCAACAACTCAGGTGTTGCCTTGATTGCGCGAGTCGGGGATAATGGGCCGACGATCAGTCGAGCGAGTTTGTTCGGGCTGATTCGAGTTGATTCAGGCAGCACTGCATTAACGGTTCCGTGTACAGTCGAACTGACTTATTACGCATTCTCCGCCTTACGCCGCGCCAGTTGGCGAACTGGGAGCGGAACGCCTTGGTGACTTCACAGGAGAGCTATTCGTTCTCCGACCTGCTGGAAATCAAAAAGATTCGCGACTTGTGCGAAAATAATGTGCGGCCCAATGTGATCCGGCAGTCGCTGGACGCCATGCGGAAGCGGGCCATCGGGGTGGAAAATCCGCTGCTTGAAGCCGGTGCCAGTACCACCGCCAAGCACCGGGTAGCGTTCCGCCACGAAGGCAAGTTGCTGGAGCCGATCGCCGGGCAGTTTCTTATGGACTTTTCCGAACGCGAGAAAGTAGTGACCACCACTCCGGTTCCCCGGTCGGAGCCCTCGCCGCGCGACCACGAAGTGAATGCCTGGTTCGCCCGCGGCATCGCGCTGGAAGAAGATCCGAATACGCATACCGAAGCCATCGCGGCTTATCATAAGGTGCTCGACCTGACGCCGGCGCATGCTGCCGCCCACATCAATCTGGGGACGCTCTATTACAATCGGCAGGAATTTGTTCTCGCCGAGAGCCATTACAAGAGCGCCATTGAAGCGGACCCGCGTTACGCGCTGGCCTATTTTGACCTGGGCAACGTGCTCGACGAAACCGGACGTGTGCAGGAAGCCGTCGCCGTGTATAAGACCGCGCTGCAGCTGGCTCCCACCTATGCCGACGCGCACTATAATCTGGCGCTGGCCTTCGAAAAACTGCGCGAACCGCGCAAAGCGCTCAAGCATTGGCAGGCTTACATCAAGCTGGACACGTCGGGCCCGTGGTCTACGCACGCCCGCAGCCAGATCAAGCGGATTCTGCAGGCCGATAGTCTGAAGCTGGTCCACAAGCGCGCGTAGAGTGTTTCGTAAGTGTCTGCGATGGCATGGTTTAGTTGAATCGGCCGTCTTCGTGCAGCCCGTCGCCGAACCGTTTGCTCACTTCCATCCCGAGCGTGACCCACTCACGAGCAACCTCGACTTCGACGCACCGTTCAAGAAGATTGCGGGCAAGAGATTGGAGGGCGCGCCAGCATGGGACTTCACTCTCCCGAAGTTTCAAAACGCCTATGCTAACAAGCCCCGAAGCTAAGGAACTATCTGCTCTACACCTTCATTCGGCTGCGCGACTTGGAGATTGCAGAACCAGGGAAGTACTTTGTCTTGTCGTCTGACCAGGGTTGGGTCTGCTTCAATACCGGTCTTCAAGACCGACATGCGGCTGATCTTTATTGCATCTTCCAGAAGTACATGCCGCTGGCGAACGCCGTTAATGCAAAGCCAGTCTCAGACTGGGTATATAGAGGAACCGCGACCGCTCGCGAAAACGCCTATCGGAATAACTTCGGGTCAAAGCTACCTGAGCTGGCGTGGTATTCAAACGACAGCCGGGATTACATCTTCAACATCGAATACGCCATCGACACAGACGTGTTTGATCACATGTTTGATCGAGCCAAAGATAGATCGGGGTTGCCCGCCGCGGCCTCAGATGAAGCCGTGCGTAATTATCTGAAGGGAGCAATCGACAACCTCGTCCCCAAGATAAAACGGAACTACAAGACTGCTATCCCCATGTACTACATCGAGGAGAAGCGGATGCAACTTCTCCTTCCGTTCCACTCGACGAACGGTCGCGACATTTCGTGCTTCTTGGTCGAGTGAGACGACTGTCAACCGTGTGTACAAGATCAAGACGGTGCTGGACATGGATCAGGCTTATTTTGCCGCCCGTCTGATCACACGACCCGACAAAGAGTGGCTGAATCCCTGACCACCGGTCGGCCGGACAGCCAGCGGTTCTCCTTCGCGCACCCCGGCTAGATGCTAGAATTACCGGTTTGCCATTCTTCTCTGTGAAGGTGCTTTCATGCCTGAAACCTTGCAAGCCTCCCTGCCCGCGCCGCTGACCACTTTGACCGAAGACGAGATCCTGTTTCGCGACAACATCCACCAGTTTGCCGAGGAAAAAATCCGTCCCTTGGTGCGAGAGATGGACGAGAAAGGCGTCTTCGATCACAGCTTGATCGACGAGTTTTTCCAGCTCGGACTGATGGGCATCGAGATTCCTGAGCAGTACGGCGGAGGCGGAGCGAAATTCTTTGAGGCGATTCTGGCGGTGGAAGAGCTTTCCCGGGTGGACGCATCTTCTGGCGTCATCGTCGATGTGCAGAACACGCTGGTCAACAATGCGCTGCTGCGCTGGGCCAACGACGAGCAGAAGAAGCGCTACCTGCCGAAGATGGCGTCCAATACCGTTGGGGCTTACGCCCTGAGCGAAGCTGGATCGGGTTCCGACGCTTTTGCGCTGCAGACCCGCGCCACGCTCAAAGATTCGGACTACGTGCTCAATGGCCGCAAGCTCTGGATCACCAACAGCAAAGAAGCTGGACTCTTTGTGCTGTTTGCGACGCTCGATCTGGCGGCGGGATACAAAGGCATCACCGCGTTTCTGGTGGAAAAAGATTTCCCCGGATTCACCGTGGGGAAGAAGGAAGATAAGCTGGGCATCCGCGCTTCATCGACGTGCGAACTGATTCTGGAAGACTGCCGCGTGCCCAGGGAAAATGTTCTGGGCGAGCCCGGCAAGGGCTACAAGATTGCGATCGAAACGCTGAACGAAGGCCGCATTGGCATTGGCGCGCAGATGATTGGCGTGGCGCGCGGGGCCTGGGAGTTCGCCTGCAAATACGCGGTTGAGCGCAAGCAGTTCGGCAAAGCCATCGCCGATTTTCAGGGCATCCAGTTCCAGATTTCGCAGATGGCTACGGAGATCGAGGCTGCGCGCCTGATGGTCTACAACTCCGCGCGCATGAAAGATGCGGGCATGAACTTTGTGAAAGAAGCCGCTATGACGAAGCTGTTCGCATCGCAGGTGGCGGAACGGGTGACGTCATTGGCGATCGAAATCTATGGCGGGTATGGATATACGAAGGATTATCCCGTGGAAAAATATTGGCGCGATGCCAAGATCGGCAAGATTTATGAGGGCACGTCGAATATGCAGTTGGCGACCATCGCCAAGTTGGTGCTGGGGAAATGAAAAATCGCGTGCACCGTGGACCTGGGCTCGGAGTTCAAGGGCGTTAACCACAGAGAGCACAGAGGATCACAGAGGAAACCTACGACTCATAAAGCGTCGAGTTTTTTGACGCTCTCCACTAGGGTGTGAAGTGCAGTTCTACCGGCTCCCTGGACTCGGGGCCGGGTGCGTACTTCCACTGCGAGATGGCGCTTTCGGCGGCCTGCATCAGCAGCGGGCTGCCTCCAACCGGCTCCACCTTCTTGACGCTTCCGTCCGCACCCACGATTGCGATGACCTTGACCGTGCCGGCCAGGTTCATTCTTTTCGCGATCGCCGGGTAGAGAGGATCGACTTTTCGGACAATCTTGCGGGTAGCAGGGTTGGCCGGCGCCTGGTCCTGCGTGGCTGCGACTGCGCCAAAGCAGCAGCAGACAACCCCCAGCCAAATCACGGCTTTCTTCATTCGTTTCATGGCGGCGCCTGAACCAAAGAGGATTTCCAACCGACCTTCGTCCATTAGTTCGATCTTAGAAACCTTACCCATCGCGGGAAAGTTACTTGAGTAATCGCTGCCGCCGCGCGCTCTTCCGGAGCAAATCTTCGCTGCTCATAATGTGCAGGCGCTTGCACTTCCGGCTGTCCCACTGCGCTCCCACAATACCGCTAACCGGCGTGATTTCAGGGTGTTAACTCCGGCTGCGCTATTGGTTCGCGGGATGCATTCTTCTCTGTGCCTGCGTACTCGGGGCACAGTGGGGTGACTGTGACGACGCTATTCGGAGAGACCGTTGAATCGAAAACGCTGCCCGGTGTGGCCGATGCCCGGCCAAAGAAACGCAGCTGGCTGCCGCTGTTGATCGTGCTGTTCCTGATCTCCTACGGGCTGATGACTATGCTGATCGTGGAACAGGGCCGAACCATCGATTCGCAGCGGGTTCTGATTCGCGAATTGTTCCGCGACAACAACGAACTCTCGGCGGCAAAGAAGGCGCAGCCGAACACTTCGTCGTCCCAGGATTTATCGAATCAGGCTTCGTCTCAGGCTCCGTCAGCGCAGTCTCCGGCTACAAAGGCTCCGTCGTCCCAGGCCGGCTCGTCGCACGCTCCGTCGTCTCAGGTGCAACGGCGGGCTCAGAACACGCCTCCGAAGGCGAAGTCGGATTTCCAGGTACCGTCTCAGCCCGCATCGGATTTGGTGGATAGCGATCGTTCTCTGAAGTCGATTTAGGAGCGGCAGAAGTTCGTTCTGTGGATCGTGCAGTCGGAAGGCAAAGAACAAAGACAAGAACCAAGACGCGGCGAGCTTGACCAGCCGGCCAACTTGGCAATGATGTCCGCGAAATATGAAAGTCCTGACCCTAGCTCTGATGTTCAGTCTCCCGGTGAGCCCCATCGCTCCGCAGCCGCTGCTTCGCCAACCCACGCCCCAGATCAAGCGCTCCAAAGGCGGACGCTGGTATTTCGCCGCCAGCGGACACGCGGTCTACTGCTACGGGCCGGTCATGACGGTCCCTCGGCCTAATGGCGACCTGCAAAAAGTGGCGACGTTCTGCCGCGATGGGAGCGCCATCGTACCGCTCAAAGACTAGCCGCCCCTTCGTACGAACTCTTCGCTGGGTTAACCGCGCTTGCGTTAACCGTCACTGGATTAACTGCCGTTGGCTAAATCGCCCTCGCGTTCCTTGGTTTGAGAATCGTCAGTCGCTGTCTGGCTTAGCGCCGGGCAGACGTTTTCTCAGGAATGCGATCTGACCACTGTGATGCGCCTCGTGCTCGCAGACGTGGAACCACTTACAGTAATTGTTCGTCGGACCCCAGAACCAGTCTTTGTCGGCAGCCAGAAACCACGTGTCATCGCGCTTGCTGAACTCCGCAAGCGTTTTGGCGCGCGTCTCGTTCAGGATGTTCAGGTAGTAGTCCCGATCATGGCCCTTGATGGTTTTCCGGCCGGCGTCGCCCAGATTCATCGCAGCATCCCATTGCTGCTTTACCGAATCGGGCCACGAATCCCACTTTTTGCCGTCGAAGGTATTGAGCTGGTAGTACGTCTCTGTGGCTGCCAAGTGCAGCATCAAAGCGCCGATGGTATTGGCCTTGGGGTCAATGAGGTAGTCGAGGTCAGCCTGCGTGAGGCCCTTGGTAGCCGCGATGACTCCGTTCGCCTCGCGCATCCAGGTCAAGAGTGAGATGAATGTTCCCACTTGCGGTGTGAATCCGGGTCTCGGTCCAAGAATGTTGAGGTCTGAGTCACTCACCGCCGCGACCGCGGGCGGCGAGAGCGACCCGAGCAAAGCGGAGGAGCCGACTGTGAGGGCGGCCGACCCTTTCAGAAAGCCTCTGCGGCTAGAAAAGCATTGGCTGGCAAATTGGGTTTCTAGAGCGGAATTCATTTCGCTGGATGTCATGCACGCCTCCTCGAACTGGTACGCCCGAGAATACTAGGTGCGAGCTTAGAGAGAAGTCAATTCGTCTCTCTGCGTCTTAGAGGCCACTCAAAGCATCAAATCTTCGCGCAATAAAAAGGATCATTTCACGCTTCAGAAATATTACAAGAGGCTGCGATGTCCATTCGCCCTGTAAAACGCCTGATCAATGAGCGCCCGCCATAGAAGTTTGCGCGCCCTGGGGCTATGCTTCTTGTTTGCCCATGCCTGAACTCCCCGAAGTCGAAACTATCGCCCGCGGCCTGGCCAGGCGTGTCACTGGAGACACCATCGAATCCGTTTGGCTGGGCCAGAGAAAAGAGACGCTGAAATCCTCCGCGGGGGAAATCGTGGCTGCGCTGGAACATAGGCGCATCGCCGAGGTTCGCCGGATGGGAAAGCACATTGTCTTTGATCTGGTGCATGTGGAGCGGGCGCCCTCGCCCGCGAAGGGCGAGACGCGGAAATCAGAGTTGGGTAAGGGATCAAAAGCGGGCGAGGGCGTCCGCGCCACATACGGCAAATCGCAATGGATCGTCCACCTCGGCATGACCGGACGGTTGCAGGTTTGCGATCCGCAGACTGAAGTCGCCAAACACACGCATGCCATCCTGACATTGGCTTCGGGCCACGAATTGCGCTTTGTCGATCCGCGGCGCTTTGGGCGCTTGAGTGTTTCTGCGGATGGAACGTTTGCGGCTGCGGGTATTGAACCGCTCGAAGTCGATCTTGACCAATTCGTCTCGCTCTTCCGCGGGCGCAAGACCCCAATCAAGAGCGCCCTATTGAATCAGAAATTGCTGCGCGGCGTGGGCAACATTTACGCCGATGAGTCTTTGTTCCGCGCCGGCATCCGACCCCGGCGCCGGGCCGCGTCGATCACGCGCGAGCAACTTGCAAAGCTCCATACGGCTGTCAAAGAAGTGCTGAGAGAAGCCATCAAGCTGGGCGGCTCTTCTATTTCGGACTACGTTGATGCCGACGGCGAAGAAGGATTCTTTCAGCTTCGCCACCGGGTTTATGGGAGAGAAGCCGAGCCTTGCCTGGTTTGCAAAACGGCCATCAAGCGCATTGTGATCGCGGGGCGCAGCAGCCACTACTGCCCCGGGTGCCAGAAGTGATTTTCGATTTTCGATTACCAATTTCCGATTGCTTGACTGCGAAACGCAAGAGCGCGGTCCGAAATCGACACTCGGAAATCGGGAATTGAAAAGATCATCTGCCCGCCGTGCTACTCTGTATCCCGCTATGCCCGACTTCTCCATCGGTGTCGACATGGGCGGCACCAACCTGCGCATCGCCGCGGTCAGCGCCGACGGCCTCATGCTGGAGAAGATCACCACCAGCGTCAAGCTTTCTCTTGGTCCCGATGCGGTGATGGCGGAGATGTGCGATGCCATCCAACATCTCACGGCGAAGCATTGCGCCGACGGAAAGTTCCTGGGCGCGGGCATCGGCGTCCCCGGCATCATCGACATGAAAGGCGGGATCATGCGCAAGTCCGCCAATCTGCCGGGATGGATCGACTATCCCGTGCGCGATGTTATCGAGGAGAAACTCGGAATTCCAATTTTTCTGGAGAATGACGCCAAAGCCGCGGCACTGGGCGAACGCTGGCTGGGAGCGGGCCGCGGCGCCGATGACATGGTGATGCTCACGCTGGGCACCGGCATTGGCGGCGCGATTATTTTGAATGGCAAAATCTTTTACGGAATGAACGGCATGGCCGGGGAATTTGGCCACGTCACCGTCGAGCCCGACGGCGTTTCCTGCGGCTGCGGCAATCATGGCTGCGCGGAGCGTTACGCCTCCGCTACCGCCGTGGTGCGCATGGCGCGCGAAGCCATTGAAGCCGGCCAAGCCCCGGCTCTGGCCCGACTTGCCGCTTCCGGCGCGGAATTCAGCTCGAAGGCTGTCTACGATCTTGCGATGGAAGGCCACGCCGACGCCCGGCGCATCTTCGATCGCTTCGGACGCGCACTGGGAATCTTGCTGGCCGATCTGGTCAACGTTCTCAACCTGGGAATGTTTGTGATTGGCGGGGGCGTGGTCAGCGCCTGGGACGCATTCGCTCCCACGATGTTCGCGGAAATGCGCGAGCGCTCGATTATTTATGCTGCAACAGAGCCGGCAGACGTAAACGCAGCGCCTGAAAACAACGTGCGCCGCAAGACCATCGTCACCCGCGCCCTTCTAGGCGGTGACGCCGGACTGTACGGCGCAGCGTCAATTCCGCTGTTAAGAAATTGATAGTGCGTCCAAATTCTGATGAGCCATGCGAGCATCATTTTCCGGAACCGCGCACACATAATGCGCGCATGCCTGCGTTTGAGTACCAGAAGCCGCTTGGATCATCATTCGGCTTACCAGAGTTGAAGTCAAACCAATAAAAATATCCGCTAGGCCGTCCACGATCATCCATTCTGTAATTACTCGTCCATTGATCACCCGTCAAGAACAGATTACCTTTCACATGCCAAGTGACGTTCCTCAGTTCTTTGCGGTAGCCTGCCTTTCCAGGCGCTTTGGAGTTGGGGTCATAGATGCCCTGCAACTGAGCCATATTCGCCAGCCTCCAGTCGGAGTAGCCTGCCAATCGCAGATCGAGGCAATACTTCATCGCCTTCTTCCAACTCACGTCTTTACCGTTATCCCTCCCCGCCCACATCAGTCCGGTGGATGGATCAATCCAGAAGCCGCGCGCCTGAGTTTCCTGCGCGCCACCCTGGCCTTCCGGTGCTGACTGAGCACTAGCTTGGATGGCAGCGACAGAGAGTAACAGCGCAGCGAATTTTGCCCAACATCTCACGATGCACACTCCCCATGAACGAAGGGCTGAAAGGCAGCCACTACTTCCAGCTGTTTGAGTACCTAGCGCGCACCGGTCGCGCGCAACGACTGGACTGCGTTCCGCATGGCCCGGAGAAGGATCTCGTTCTGCTCCGGCGTCCCGATGCTTACCCGAATGGAAGTCGGCGCGCCCCACCCCGCCAGCGGCCGCACGCTGACTCCTTCAGTTCGCAATCGCTCCGCTACTTGAGTCGCATCGCCGCCCACATCGCAACACACGAAATTCGCCGCCGTCGGAATAACCCGATATCCCATCTCGCCAAGCGCAGAGGTTAGCACGTCCGCCTGCGCAGCGTTGTTATGCACCGCGCGACCGATGTGGCTCAGATCGTCGAGCGCCGCGATGGCCGCCGCCTGCGCCACCGACGACACCGAAAACGTATTCCGCATGCGAGCGCAATACGCCAACAATTCCGCCGGCCCCATGCCATAGCCGATGCGCAGTCCCGCCAGACCGTGCGCTTTGGAGAACGTGCGGAGAACCACGATACTCGCGCCCTGCCTCACCTGCTCCAGCGAGCGTGAATATTCGATCGTGCGAAGCGAGGCGAAGTGCAAGGCGAACTCGAAGTAGGCTTCGTCCAGGACCACGACAACGTGCCCGGGAACTTTCGCTAAGAACTTCTCGGCTGCGGTGGCGTCGAACATGGTTCCCGTAGGATTGTTGGGATTAGCGAGAAAAACGAGCCGCGTATCGTGGTTTATGGCTGCGAGAATCGCGTCCAAATCGATTCCGTCATTCTGCATGGGAGCTTCAATCAACTGCGCTCCCGCAGCATGCACCACGGCTGCGTACACGATGAACGAGCGCTCGCTGGTTACAGCGTTCAGGCCCGGAGCCAGCATGGTCTGGCAGATCAGTCCCAACAAAGCCGTCGATCCCGCGGTGACCAAAATTTGATCGGGCAAGAGATTGTGTTGATCGGCGAGTTTGCGGCGCAATTCCGCGCAATCGTCGTCGGGATAACAATGGCCGGCGGTCAGAGCCGCACGCATCGCCTCCATCGCGCGGAGCGACGGGCCATAGGGATTCTCGTTGGAATCAAGCCGAGCCAGCCGTGGTTCCGCGACTGCCACGCTCGCCCTGGGCGGCGTCGCAGGCTGGTAAGCCTGCATGTTGCGCGCCGCATTGGAAACGAGATCGAAGAATCGGCTCATACGGGAATTAAGTCATTGAGCGACTGCGTCATCGGGCGATTGTTCCCACGTCACGGCTTCTTAGAGCGCACCGTCGTTTTCGCCGCTGATTTTAACCGCTCGACTTCTTTCAAGGTGAGTGAGCGGAATTCTCCCGGCGGTACATCCAGCGTGAGCGGTCCGTATTTCACACGCTTGATTTTCTCCACATGATGTCCCACCGCCTCAAACATGCGCCGAATCTGGCGATTGCGCCCCTCGATGAGCGTGACCTCGTACCAGGGATTGGGCCCCTGTTTTACGATGCGCACACCGGCAGGCCCGGTCCGCACGCGCTTACCGTCATCGGTTTCAATGGAAACACCGGCCCGAAGTTTCGCGATGGCCTCGTCGTTCGGAGCACCCGCGACTTTTACCACGTAGGTCTTGGCAACGTGGGAAGCGGCTTTCATCAGCCGGTTGGCCAGGTCGCCGTCGTTGGTGAGAATCAGTAGCCCTTCGCTCGCATAGTCGAGACGCCCCACCGGATACACGCGATCTTTCACGCCCTTGATCAGATCCATCACTGTCGGCCGCTTCTCCGGATCGCTGACCGTGGTCACATATCCTTTGGGCTTGTTCAACAGAAGATGAATATGGCGCTCGGGTCCGTGCAACAGCTTGCCATTCACGCGAACGTGATCCACCTCAGGATCGGCCTTCGTGCCCAGTTCGGTGACGACAGTTCCGTTGACCTTCACGCAGCCGGACGTGATCAGTTCCTCGGCCTTGCGGCGCGAAGCGACTCCGGCAGCGGCGATGATTTTTTGCAAGCGTTCGATCGGCATGAATAAAGATTTGGGGAGAAAAAAACTAACCGGCCTTCTCGGCCTCGGATACAACTTCTTTCAATGGATCTTCGTGTGGCGGGTGGTCAACGGCCGCACTTTCTGCCGGAATCAGCTCCGCTTGAAACGACTCCGCCACCAACTTTTCGAACTCTTCCATGCTGGGCAATTCATTCACATCTTTCAGACCGAACCGCATCAGGAATTCCCTGGTCGTCTTATACAGAATCGGACGCCCGATCACCTGCTTGCGCCCCGCGGTCGTAATCAGCTTGCGATCGAGCAGAGTTCCAATCACGCCGCCGGAATCAACGCCGCGAATGTCGCTGATCTCGGGCACGGTGACCGGCTGCTTGTAGGCGATTACCGCCAGCGTTTCCAGCGCCGGCAGCGAGAGCCGGATCGGCGGCTTCAAACTCTTGGCGAACGACCGCACCGCTTCATGCTGCTCGGGCTTGGTCGACATGCGATATCCGCCCGCGACCTGGCGAATCTCAATCCCGTGATCGGGCGCGCCATATTCGGCGATCAATTCTTCCAGGCTGGACCGCACCCGCGATCTGATCTCGGCCTCATCCGTAACGCCTTCGGCGGCAATCCCGTCTCTCACCAGTGCCGTCAATTGCTCGGCAGTGATGGGCGTCTCCGCCGCGTAAATGATGGCTTCGAGTTGAGCTTTTAAAGACATCGGGTTTCAAGGTTTCAAGGTTTCAAGGTTTCAAGGTTCGAACCGCGCAACGGCAGTCTTTGAAACCTTGAAACTCTGAAACTTTGAAACCTGCTTTTTACCTCCAATCATCTCTTACCGCTGCGCGCTCATTCATCACTTCTTCAAAGTGCGTATGCTTACGCACGGCGATTTCTCCAAACAGTTTTTCCTGGCGTACCTGGATCGCCTGCAGCCGCACCAACTCCAGCAGCGCGAGGAACATGCACACCAGCGCCTGCCGCGAAGGCATCCGTATCAGCATCTGCTTCAGACGGATGGGCCGGTCTTCGAGCGTGAGCCTGCGCCGCAAATATTCGATCATCTGCCCCACGCTGACCGTGTCCTCATTTACATCGAGCACCGGACGCGTCCGCACCCGTTCCAGCACGCTCTGAAACGTCTTCACCAGATCGATCACGTCCGCCGCGATCTCCGGCTCGGCGCCCTCGGCTTCCATGAATTCCTTCAGCGAAGGGTTGGTGAGCACTGCCTCTTCAATCTGCTGGCGTTGCAGCAACATCTGCGCCGCCGACTTAAACTTCTCATGCTCCAGCAGCCGGCTCACCAGCTCGCCACGCGGATCTTCCTGTTCTTCCTCTTTGGCGAGCGGATCGCGCGGCAGCAGCATCTTCGACTTGATGTGAATCAGCACCGCCGCCATATAAATGAATTCCGAGGCGACGTTCACGTCCAGTTCGCGAATCTTCTCCACATAGGCGAGATATTGCGCCGTGATCTTCGCGATGGGAATGTCGTAGATATCGATGTCTTGCTTGCGAATTAAATCCAACAGAAGATCGAGCGGCCCTTCGTAGACGTCGCTCACCGCCACCGCAAACGGAAAATCGCTGTCTTCTTTCTTGCGTGTCTCCGACGGCTTGGTCACTGTTGGGGCCGACAACACGCCGCCAACAGGTGACGCGGTCTGCACAACGTCTTTGGCTTCTTGACTCATCGCAAACTCTGACTTGTCATCCTGAGCGAAGCGAAGGATCTATGTAGTTCGCGTTCTACTTCGGCGCCTCAAACTCTAACGACATCCCTATCGCTGCGCGCACAGCGTCCATCGTTTCGCCGGCGGCCTTGCGTGCCTTTGCGGCGCCTTCTTCTAGAATATCCCATGCAGCGCGCGGGTTCTCCTCATATTTTCTGCGCTTCTCCTGCATTGGCGCGAGCAATTGCACGATCGCATCCGCCGCCCATCCCTTGCACTCAATGCACCCGATGCCAGCGGAGCGGCAGCCTTCGTAGACCTTCGCCATCGTTTCCTTGCTGCTGAAAATCTTGTGCAGGTCGCCTACCGGACACTTATCCGGATCGCCCGGATCGGTCCGCCGCACCCGCGCCGGGTCCGTGACCATCGTCTTCAGCTTCTGCCGGACCGCTGGTTCGGGATCGGTGAGCATGATCGCATTGCCGTAGGACTTCGACATCTTGCGGCCATCGGTTCCCGGCAGTCTGGGCGCGATCGTCAGCAGCGATTGCGGCTCGGGGAAGATTTCTTTTTTCGCACCATAGAATCCGTTGAACCGCCGCGCAATCTCGCGCGTCAGCTCCACGTGCGCGACCTGATCCTCGCCCACCGGCACAACGTCGGCTTTGTAGATCAAAATGTCAGCAGATTGCAGCACTGGATATCCGAGAAATCCATAAGTTCCCAAATCTTTGTCTTTGATGTTGTCGCGCTGCTCTTTATAGGAGGGCACGCGCTCCAGCCAGCCCAGCGGGGTGATCATCGAAAACAGCAGATGCAACTCGGCGTGCGCCGGAACATGCGACTGAATGAACACCACCGATTTTTCCGGATCGATCCCGGCCGCCAGCCAGTCCAGCGCAGCATCGAGCGAGTTTTCCTTTACCTGCGAAGTGTCGGCGTAATCGGTGGTCAGCGCGTGCCAGTCGGCCACCTCGAAAAAGCACTCGTACTCATCCTGCATGCGCACCCAGTTCTGCAATGCTCCCACATAGTTCCCCAGGTGCAACTTGCCGGTCGGGCGCATACCGCTCAGGACACGCTTACGAGTTTTTGTCGAGGCGGTCATTGTTGTTCAAAGAGCATGTTTAGAAGCATGTCCAGGAAGCATAGCGCGCGCAGAAACGCCCGGCGAACTCATGTCGCGGCCGCAAATCAAGTCCAGAAGTCGCATGCAAAGTTGAGTTCGATAGTACCAGAAAGCGGGGTTCGGCTCTCGCTGCGTGCCGCGCCGGTTGGTCCGTATCCGAGGACGAGAGCCCAAGGCAGAATGTTCTATAATTCGCGCTCACGACCTCGCGCCCGTGACCACCCTCGCCCGCAAACTTCGCGCTACAGATTTTTTCACCCTGGGATGGGGCACCATGGTCGGCGTGGGCTGGCTGGTCATCATGGACGACTGGCTGCTGCGCGGCGGTGCGCTGGGCACCGTTCTCGGATTTGTTATCGGCGGTGCGCTTCTGTTGCCGATCGGCTGGGTCTACGGCAGGCTGGTCGTCGCCATCCCCGACACGGCTTGCGAAATCGCTTATACCGAAGCCGTTTTCCCCAGGGCCATCAGCTTTGCCACCGGCTGGATCATGATGCTTTCCTATTTCATTGTCTGTCCGTGGGAAGCGGTTGCCGTCGGCCGCATCGCGGCTTACATCTTTCCCCGTGTCGATACCGTCGAGCTTTATCGCGTCGCCGGTCGGCCCGTATATCTTCCCCACCTGCTGATTGGCCTTGCCCTGACCGTTATTCTGACGATCCTGAATTATCGCGGCGTCCGCCTGAGTGCGACCTTTCAAAACTGGACCAGCTTCGGCACCATCGCCCTATTCATTATTTTCGTCGCGGTCGGCGCTGGCCACGGATCCCCCGCTAATTTTCAGCCGCTGTTCACGCACTCTCCGCTGATTTCAATCCTGCTGGTGATGCAGATCGTTCCTTACTTTATGACCGGGTTCGAATCGGTGGGCAAAGCGGTGCAGGAAGCCAGCCCGGATTTTCCCGCTCGCCGGTTATATCGCGCCATCTGGATGGCCATCGTCATCGGCTTTTTGTTTTATGCCACCATCGTTGCCGCTGTCGCGTTCGTGGCTCCCTGGCATAAACTTACCCGCGAAACGTTTATGACGGCTGTCGCGTTTCAACAGGCGGTCGGTGCAAGATGGATCGTCAGGGTCATCCTCGCGGCAGCGCTTTTGTCGCTGTTCAAATGTTTCAACGGAAATTTCATCGCCGCCAGCCGTCTGTTCTTCGCCTTGGGACAGCGCGGCATGATCGCTGCTAGAGCGGGAAAGATCCATGATCGCTATCAGACTCCTTCTGCCGCAGTTTTGTGGATAGGCGGGACGACTGCCATCTGCATGTTGCTGGGCGACGCGATCCTGGTCCCGATCACCGAAGTGGGCTCAGTGGCCGCTGCTCTGGGATTCGCCGCCACCTGCGCCGCCTGCTTGGCCCTTGGTCATTTCCGCCCTGATCGGATTTCACTGTCGGAAGGCGAGTTTGGTGTAGCGGTTATCGGATTCACGGTTGCTGCGGCGATGACGCTGATGAAGATCCTTCCGTTTGTGCCCGGGCATTTCACCGCGTCGGAATGGTTGGCCCTGGGAATTTGGATCGCACTCGGCGCAGTGGCCTGGCTATTCAAGAGTTCCTATTCAGGAGGGGAAGAAACCCGCCATGTCTAACAAACTTCTCTTGGCGTTGTCGCTCTTGGTTTGCATGGCCGCCGGCGTGTCTGCACAATCTGTTCCGGCCTTTGATGTTGTCATCACGAACGGCCACATCATCGACGGTACGGGTTCGCCCTGGTACTCGGCCGACCTTGGGATTCGCAACGGCAAGATCGCCGCCATCGGGAATCTGGCGACCGCCCCGCGCACACGCACCATTGACGCCGCCGGCAAAGTCGTCGCCCCCGGCTTCATCGACATGCTGGGGCAATCGGAGCTGACGATCCTGGTCGATCCGCGTTTGCCCTCGAAGATCGATCAGGGCATTACGACGGAAGTCACCGGCGAAGGATCCTCCGTTGCTCCGCTGAACGACGCCATCGTCAAATCCAACCGCCGCGCGTATGACTACTACAAGATTGATCCTGACTGGCGCACCTTTCGGCAGTATTTCGCGCGGCTTGAGAAGCAGGGGATCGGAATCAACGTAGCCGATTACGTGGGCGCAACCCAGGTTCGACGGATGGTCCTCGGCGACGACGACGTGCAACCCACGCCTGCTCAGCTTGACCAGATGAAGGCGCTGGTGCGCGCAGCCATGCAAGACGGTACGGTCGGAGTTTCCACCTCGCTGCAATACGCGCCGGCTCCTTTCGCCAAAACCGAAGAACTGATTGCGCTCGCCGCCGAGGCGGGAAAGTTCGGGGGCATCTACGCGACGCACATGCGAAGCGAAGACGACGCGGTGATCGAGGCCATCGACGAAGCGCTGCGCATTGGCCGGGAAGCGCGTGTCCCGGTGGAAATCTGGCACATCAAAGTTGCGGGCAAGAACAACTGGGGACGCATGCCGGAAGTCGTCGCCAAAATCAATGCGGCGCGCGCGGCCGGCGCCGACGTCACCGCCAACACCTACGCCTACACCGCATGGTACAACGATTTTTCCGCCTTCATTCCGCCCTGGGCGCACAACGGCGGCACCGACAAAATGGTGGATCGCCTCAAGGATCCGGCCACGCGCGAGCGCATTCGCAAAGACCTGCTCACGCCATCGAAAGACTGGAACAACGAATGGCAGTCGATTCCGGGGCCTGAAGCAATCATGATCGGCGCGGTTGAAAATCCGCAACTCCATTCCCTGCAAGGCAAGCGGCTTTCTGAGATTGCTAAGCTCTGGAACAAAGATCCGATCGACGCATTGTTCGACTTTCTGATCGGGGATCCCGATACCGGCGTCGCCGTCTTCGGCATGTCGCAGCCCGACGTAACGCTGGCTCTTCAGCAGCCGTGGGTTTCCATTGACAACGATTCCGTTGGAACCTCGCCCGAGGGTATTCTGGGACAGGCGCATCCTCATCCCCGCGCCTACGGGACCTTTCCGCGGATTCTGAGCAAGTATGTTCGCGAGGAAAAGGTGCTTACCCTCGAGGACGCAATCCGCAAGTTCACAGCTCTGCCTGCACAGCGCATGCGTTTCGCCGATCGGGGCGTTCTCAAAGCCGGCATGTGGGCCGACGTGGTGGTGTTCGATCCTGCGACGATTCACGACCGCGCTACGTTCGACAATCCCAATCAGCTTTCCGAAGGAATGGAATATGTGCTGGTGAACGGCGTGCCCGTGATCGAGCGCGGAAAGATGACTGGAGCGCGCCCCGGCAAAGTCCTGCGCGGCTCGGGATACGTGCCGTAGAAGAAGACAGAAAATCTAATGCAGCTCCAAGGCGAGGCGGATTCCATCCTCAATCCGTGCGAGGGTTGCGGACGGTAGGCGGCCCACCGGAGGAAAAGCTACGTCCAGCTTCGAGATCGTCGTCACCTGGTCGCACTTTGCCCATGATTCTCTCTTCAGTCCACCTTCTCCCGCCGGAATTCCAACTCTTAGCGCAAACCGCCGATGATGAACCGTAGTGATGGGAACCACGCACACATCTAATGCGAGCCGGTTTAGAATGTCGCTCGAAATCACTAATCCGGGCCGGTCCTTGTCGAGATGCAGCCAGCAGATCTCGCCTCGCCGCGGATACCACTCAGGGGGTGCTGTCGGCATAGCTAGTCTCGCGAAAGCGCTCGCTTCGTCGCTTTCTGATAGGCCGCTCGTTCGCGCGAAGAGTCGCTGTTCTCGGTCACAAAGAACTCAGCAGCTTCCCGTTCGAAACGCTCGAGCCGCTCCAACTCCAGAGCACGCCGCAAGAGAGTGTTAACGCGTTCGCTGGTAGATCCCTTGCCCTTGGTGTCGGCAATTTCGGCGAGAATATCCGAGCTAATAGTAAAGCTAGTAGACTTTCTCATAGAGAATATCTTACCATGAATGGGCAAGCTGCCTACGGCTTCAGTGTGGCCTGCTCCGCGCCATTCACCTGCGTAACCTTCGGCTCCGCCAGGGTGCCGCCAATCGTGTAGGTCGTTCCGGTTCCGCCCGGAGCACGCCCGAGCTTGAGATCCAATTCGCGTTCGAATGACGCTGTGCCGCTCAACTCAAATTTCCCTGCAGGAGAATCCATCTTTGCATCGTGAAACTCGATCTGGCCGGCTTGCAATTGCGCCCTGCCAGTCATGCGAGTGATTTGAAGCGCTTCTGCGTTGTCCCCAACGACCATATGTTGCAGGATTCCTTCAGACACATCGAGCTTTAACGTCCCTTCGGCGGAGTCCCAGAAATCTGCCTGGCATGGTCCTTTCAACTCGTAGCTGCCGCTGGCGGTTCCCGTGATCCAGTTATCTTTCATAGTATCGGCCACGGCGGAGAGCGACAGCTTCGTCAGGGCTCCGCTGCCGTTGCACGTCGTCGGCTCGGCGGCGAAATCCGCCTGCCAATGTCCAGAATGTTTCCCGCCGAAAACATCCGCGTTCAGTTCCGAGATGTCGAGCTTTCCTGCTTCCAACCGGACGCTGGCAGAAACTCTCGATGCCGTCACTCTTTGGACCTGCAAGCGGTCGACGGTCAACCGGCCCTCGGCACGCAAATTTTCGAGCATGGTCGCCCCCGGCTTCGGATTGGCCTCCAAGGCGCGATACCACGGCCGCTTCTCCGGGGTGGGGTTCGCCCACTCGTTCCATTGGCCAAGCACAATCTGGCTGGCATTCAGAGCGAAGTGAAGCCGGCAGGCGCTGGGAGTCGCACACCCGCGCGGCATTTCCATCGAACCGGTCCAGGTTGTGCCCGCCAACTTCGCATTCAATTTCGTAATGCTGACCCGGTCCGATCCAAGCAGCACCTCAGCAGAAGCGATCTCGACTGGCACATCCGTTCCGCGTAGCGCGATGGAGAGATCCCTCAGGCTGGCGGTTCCGGTGACTTGCGGTCCGGCGAATCCAGCGGCGCCTCCCACGCCCGGCCGTCGCCATGATCCTGCGACTCGCAGATCGACCTGGGACGCGTCTTTCCGGGCCGAGCTTTCTTGCGGCGATCTTTCCCGGGACGATTCTTCCTGCGACGATTCTTCCTGCGACGATTCTGGCGGAGTCCACGGCAGCGCCGGCACGCCCATCATTCGCGCGATGCGCAGCAGAGGCGCGATCTCGGTCTCGCCGGCCACGGCGATTTCGTACCCGCTTCGCGTAAGGCGTCCGCGCGCGGTTGCCTTCTTCGTGCGTCCTGCGCCTAATTCAATGGGACCGAACTCCACATGCGGCTCTTCCGGCGCCTTCCTCCGAGCGCTGCCGTAAGCATGCGACCGCTTGTCTGATTTGAGAACAGGCTGTTCGTTGATCGCCACGAAAGGAAGTGTCTGCGGACCAATCTCCGCGTCGTTGGAGGCCGAACTCAAGTGAAAGTCCTTGATCTCTCCCTGCCCCTCCCAGCGCAATTCCTGCCCGGTCTTCGATCCCGGCGACCGCTGCAGCGTGAAACTTCCGCGCAGCATGCCTTCCGCGGTCAAATCCTCCGGCAAATTCCGTTTCACTCGGCGCGCCAGCATGATCGCGGCGTTCGCTGGAACATCGTCGGCGCTTATCGTGATCGCGGAAATACGGCTTCCGGGAAGGCCCACCTCGCCTTTCAAGGTAATCAGCCCGGTTCCAACGGGGGCCTCGCACACCACCTCATGAAGCTGGTGCGTCAGCGAACTGTAGTCTGCGTTGCAATGCCCGGCTAAGCGAAGCGCCGTACCGTTGGTAATGTCGTAGCGGCGGAAATCGTCGAGAATGGCGTCGCTGGCGATCTGCAGTTTTGCTGGAGTTCCACGGAGCGTCGCATCCAGTTGCATGGCGCCGCGCCAGCCCCAATCCTGTCCCGTGAAGAATTTGCTGACCTGCCCCAGTTGCGCCTGTCTCCACTCCACCTGCATTTCGAACGGTGTATCGCGCAACGACTCGGCCCGCTGCCACCTGCCCTCGAGCTGAATGTCGCCGGTGTCAAGAAGGTTGATGTCACTGCGAAACGGGTCCGCCTTCAACCGCATTCCCCACGTGTTGTCTGACTCCTGCCACAGTGAAAAATCTGCGTTGGTGAATGCGTAGGGCCGCTTCTCCGCGCCCTGCTTGAAGTTGATGCGCGCCCCGGTGGCCGCAATATACGGAAAGCCGGCTCGCGCTTCGGACTTCGCCTTTCCCGTCGGCGCCAGCGGGATGCGCGCATTCCGTTCCAGCAGCGCCGCCACGTTCCAGCGCCCGCCATCGCTGTGCACCAGGTTCAGGCTGGGGTCGGTCAGGTCCAGGCGGGCAATTTCCAGGCGTCCCCGCATCAGCGAGATCAGCCGCACATCCGCCGTAACTTCGCTGGCCCGCAGCATGGGCTCCGCTCCGAATTCCGGATCGTCATACACCACCAGATTGTCGAGATCGAACCCGGGTCGCGGCAGCAACCGCAAGCGCACAGCACCCACTTCTACCGGACGTCCCACGGCAGCGCTGATCGAAGTAACCAGTCGAGTCTTGATTCGGGATGCGCCGGGCCGCAGCAGAAACAACGCCAGCACGATCAGCGCTGCCAACACCGCGATGCGTTTTTTCGAACTGAAGAGTTTCACCGCAATTTGACGGGAACGGCGCGCGGCCTCATTTTACGACCTTGAGTGTCCGCCTCCACTCCGTCTTATCGAAGAAGTGCAGAATCACATGGCCCAAAAATTCCAGCCGATCACTCCACGCTGTCTTCAGATATTGATCGGGAGGAGTTTCGAACGACCAATAAATGAACATCGGACGCCCGATAATGTTTTCCTTCGGAATGAATCCCCAAAACCGGCTGTCCAGGCTCACACCGCGATGATCCCCCATAGCGAAGTAATGATCCGGAGGCACCACAATGTCCTGTCCCTGGACATACGACTGCATATAAGCGATCCAGTCGGGATACACGCCGTAATCGCCTGAAGGAGGCAGCGCCGGAAAGTTCTTGCGATAGAGCAGCGTTTCCGGCGATTCGTGCGGACTATCTTCTCTAAGACTCCAATAAGGCTCGGTCAGAGCTTCCCCGTTGCGATAAACCACACCGTTGCGCAGATGGATCTTGTCGCCCGGCACTCCGATGATCCGCTTCACCACATACAAGCCGGGGTCCGCCGGAGACAGGAAAACGACGATATCACCGCGCTTTACATCGCGGTAGGGAAGCAACGGTCCGACCCAACTGCTCTTCGGGGCAAACTGAATGCGGTTCACAAAGACGTGATCGCCGATCAGCAGCGTATTCTCCATCGAACTCGACGGAATCTCAAACGCCTGCACCACAAACGTGATGATGAACAGCCCCGTCACCAGCACCGCCGCGAGCGACGATAAGAATTCGACCATCGTCTCCTTCGGCTTTTCTTCCTTGGGCTGATCGTCCTTCGTCAGCTCATTCTTCGGCCGTTCGGTCGCCCCGTTCTTCTCCGCGTCTTTTTCTCTCTTCGCCACTATCGTCATTCGGAACTCACACCGAAAATCCCGTTCAAGAGCTATAAACTTGATCCCTTTTCGTGTTCCCTTTGTCTTAGCGCGTCTTGTGGTCCGCCTTCCTAGAGCGGCTTGTAGTCCGCTTTCCTACCTCGGCTTGTGGTCCGCCGTGGAAGAGCGGCCCTTTAGGGCCGCGTCAACGGCCAACCCCAAGAGGGCTTTAGCCCCCGCCAAGCCCCTTCAGTGTACCAGCCGCAGCGTCCGGTCCCAGCGCGTGAGCTGAAAGAAATGCGTTACCGCGTAGGCCAGATGATAGAGCCTCCCGCTCACCGTAGACGGAGTTCCCCGGTCCCAATCCTGTACCGACCAATAAATCACCAGCGGCCTGCCGATAATGTTCTCTCGCGGCACAAAGCCCCAATAGCGGCTGTCCTGGCTGTCGTCCCGGTTGTCGCCCATCACAAAATAATTTCCCTCGGGAACGATCAACTGCCCGTTTTCCACCAGTTTTCTCATTTGCAGCCACCACTTCCCTTCCAGACCAAACGCCGGAATATCGGTCCGGGGGAAATTATCACGGAACAGATTGTTCGCCGGTTCCAGAAAACGCACGTAGGTTTCTTCGAGCGGCTTTCCATTCACAAATACTTTCTTGTTGACCATTCGTAAACGGTCTCCCGGCAATCCGATCACGCGCTTGACGAAGTGCTGCGTCGGGTCCACGGGATAATGAAACACAATGACATCTCCCCGCTTAATCTCCTGGTAGGGCATTACATGATCGCCCGGGCCCGGCCCGCCATAGCAAAGCTTGTTCACCAGCAGATAATCGCCCACCAGCAGCGTGTTCTGCATCGACTCGGAAGGAATCTGGAACGCCTGCACGATGAACGTGATTACGAAAATCGCGATGACCACGGTTCCCAGCAAAGACTGCATGGAAGCGCTGATCTCGCCGCTCGCTTGAGGAACGCCGTCGGGTTGCGGAGCGTTTTGCCCAGGGTCCGGCGCAGGAACGCCAACCTGAGCAGGCAAAGGCGGAGGCTCAACCGGCGATGCGACGGACTGATCGGAAAGATTCATGAGTCTAGTTATCGAAACTACTTGTCGACCGCCTGCGCCGCGGCTTTCGCTTCGCCCGCTTTCGGACGCGACGCCAAAAATGTCAGCAACTGCCGGGCTGCGTCCTGCTCGGCGGTCTTCTTGGTCGATCCCTGCGCACGTCCGGCGAACTCCACGCCCTTGTTGTCTCGCGTGAGCAGCCTCGCTTCCACGGTAAACGTCTTGCTGTGCTCGGGCCCAGCTTCTTCCACCAGCACGTATGCAGGCTGCGGCAGCCCCAGGCTTTGCACGGCTTCCTGCAGCGCCGACTTAAAATCCGTAATCGGCAGCGTGCCTCCGCCGCGCTCCATGCGCTCCAATTCCGGCTCGATCACATTGCGCAGCACGAACTCTCGCGCCACTTCCAATCCGCCGTCCAGATATATCGCCGCCAGAATCGCTTCCAGCGCGTCTACCAGCAGCGCGGTCTTGGCCCGGCCGCCGCTTTTTTCCTCGCCCCGCCCCAAGCGCAGATAGTGTCCCAACTCCAACTGCTGCGCCACCCGGATCAAATGCCTCTCACTCACAAGATGCGCCCGCAGCTTGGAAAGTTCACCTTCGCGAAACTGCGGAAACCGCTGAAACAGCTCTTCGCTGGTGATCAGGGCCAGCACCGCATCTCCCAGAAATTCCAGTTGCTCGTTGTCGCTGATCTTATACTTGCTGTCGCTCCTGCCTTCCCCGGTCTGCTGCGCTTCCAGTTCACGAGCCTGCGAACTATGCGTCACGGCTTGCTCAATCACCGCGCGCCGCCGGAAATGGTATCCCAGCCCCGCTTCCAGCGCCGTGATTTCGCGTTCCTTCATGTGCACTGATTGATGTGGGACAGCCGGTTAGCTTGCCTTGTGCGAAGTCGAAATGGCTGTCCTGCGAGCGTAGCGATTCGCCTCTCGATCTGAGCATGCCATCTCTGAGCATTCCATCCCGGTGGGCCTTCGCCGGACGCTGGCAACTGCGCCAAGGTTTCTATCGGCCCGGCAACTACTTCTTTGGCGCCCCCGGCGCGCTTCCACTATTCAGCGTGGTCACCCTGTCCTTCTCCTTCCGAGCCGCTTTGCCCAAATCCGAGTTCGGCTGATCCTTCGTGAGATTAACGGCCTGGTCTGCGTATTTCATAGCTTCCGCGAACTTATCCTGCTCGTCCAGCGCGACGGCCAACTGATAAACCGTGAGCGGATCCGGTTGGTCGGGCAGGGCCTCAATCGATTTGCGCAAACTGACTTCCGCCTCCGCCCACTTGTTCGCGGTGAACGACAGCGCTCCGAGGATGCTGTACGCCTCGGATCGCGCGTTGGCCTTATACGCCGCCAACTGATCGGGTTGATACGCAGCCGTCGGGATGTCCGTGTCGACCGTTACCAGCGCCCGTTCGGCGTCCTTCTGCGCTTCCGCAGCGTTCTTGTCCTTGTCGGCATCGCTATCTTTGGTCCGGTTCGACAGGATCTGAGCCGCGGCCAGTAGTGCCTCCGGATCGTCCGGGTCAATCCCGAGCACCTTGCGCGCCATCTCCAGCGCTTTGTCGTCGTTGTGAGCTTGCCCGTACAGGCGCAGCGGCCCCTGGCGGTACAGCAGCGCCCGCAACTCACTGGTAGGGAACTTGGATGCAAAATCGTCTGCGGCCTTTTCCTGTGCAGCCGGATCGGTCATCGCCATGGCCGCATTGAACGCGTCGAATTCCGGCTTCGTCTTCGCCTGTGGAGGACGCTTTCCTTGTGTCGCAGCTTGTCCCGCAGCCTGTCCCGCCGGCGGCGCGGCTTGCTTGCTATTGTCCTGTCCTAGACCCGCCACGCCCATGCAAAGCACCGCGATCACAACCGCCGCTCGCCTCATGCTCTCTCCTCGAAAACGACTGGAACGAACTCGCAACCCTGCATTCTATCAAGCTTATGAACTGGTTATTGCGGATGGCTGAAGACGGATAGCTGACGGGCCGTTCACTGCGCCTTCGCCGGCGGCTCGTAGGCCTGCTGCAATCCCTTCTCCGCCGCCGCTTTTACTTCCGGCAGGTCCGATCCCGTGGTCAGCGCCGCGCGATATTCGTTCATCGCTCCATCGCGGTCTTCTTTCATATCCAGAATGCGCCCCAGATAGAGGTGCGACCACGCCACCACATTTGCATCCTTGGTCGCCTGAATCGCCTTCTGGAAATATTCTGCTGCGCCCTCGCGATTCTTGTTCGCCACCGCTACCTCAGCCAGAATGAACAGCGCCCGGCCTTGATCTCCGATCTTCTTGTCCAGCGCCTGCTGCGCCAGTTCCTGCGCGCCCTTGGGATCTCCCGCCGCCAGCCGCTTCTCCGCATTCACCAGCAGCCGCCGATCTTCCAGTCGCGACAGCTGCACCAACTCCGGCGCCGTGACTTCAGCAAACTGCACTTCGCTGGCTGCCTTCTCCTGCTGCTTCAAGTCGATCGCATCCAGCAGCTCTCCGTAGGTCGCGCGCAAGCCCGCCGGATCTTTCTCGAACGCCAGCAGCGACGTATAAAAATACCTAACCAGAATGTAGCCCTGCTTCACCGCGTCATCGACCGCCTGCAGGCGCATAGCCTCCGCGGTTTGTTTCGTCCCCGTGGTTCGGATTTCGATCGCCCGCACCAGGCACTCGGTGACCAGCAGCGCAATGTCGGTTTTGAAATTTTCTTCCAGAGGAGCACGCCTCACCGATTGCAGCAGAGGCTCCAGCCGCTTGACCGACGTGAAATGTTTATCCGCCATCGGATCGAGCAGGTAATGCAGATACGTATGCCGGATCTGCTCCATCTTCAGCGGCTGGCTGGCGTTCGGATCGGGAGAGGGAAACACCACAACGTAATAGTCCGACCCATAATTGCGGGCGTTCGCCTCGATGGGATCGCCCATGAAATCCAGCAGAATGGTGAACGTCCGCCCCAGATATCCGCCCGACTGCAGCTTCAAGTAGATATCGGTATCGAACACCATTTTGGCCAGCGGCGCATGATAACGCGCCACCTCCGCCGCATAATTTGCCCGATGTTTTTCCCAGATGCCGTGCAGCCCGGCCTTATCGTAAAAGCGCTCCAGCAGCGCGCCGAACGGCGCCAGCGGTGCCGCATCCGGAGGCATTTCGTCTTCCTTCACCCGCGGCAGAAAATGCGGCGGTCCCTGCAGATACAGCGCCAGCGACACAAACTGCGACAGCGTATGTTGCGCATCTCTCCCCTTGTGCGACACATACCAGTCGCACAACGCCGCCCGCGCCGCCTGCGCCTCATCCGAGTCCCGCATGTTCCGGTCCACTTCAGCGCGAACATTCAAGCGCTGCGCGTCGGAAATGTTCAGATCGACGTCATAACCGCATGCGTTCATCGCGGTCAGCACGGCGAACAGCGTCTCGCTCGTATCCAGCGTGATGGCAGTATTCTCGTCAGCCGCGCACACCGGCCCCAGCAACCCGACGAGCGAAGCAAACACGGCTGCCATGATCGCAATCCGAAGACCAGCGCAACGAATCTTGGAAACAGGAAAACGACTCAGGAATCCCTCCCGCAGAACAGCCATAGACGATAAGACGCGGCAAACCGCCGCCAAGATGTGCGGAACCATTTTAAGTGTAAGAGTTCTCTCGCAGAGGGGTCAAACTCCGCGTTTGCTAGGTAGTGGTGCAGTTTAAGAAAGATTTGTATCAGGGCACGCCTTCGAGGCGCGCCGCAAGAGCACGATAGAGGATCGATCGGCTTCAGCCGCTGCGGCCACGCGGGCAACGCACAGCGGCTAAAGCCTTTTCCCACGCAGCCGTTTAACGGCATCGCTGAAGCGAAGCCCTGACACGAACCCTCGGACGCAAACTGCACCACTACCGTTTGCTGATCGAAAAGCAAAGGCGCGACCGAAAGGCCGCGCCCAATTTCTTTCTTCTACTTCTAGAATACCAAATTGGACAGGGAAAGTGGACATTCTCTCCACCAATTTTTAGCGAACGTTTTCAGCCACTTAACCTCGGTCGTGTAATTTCGCCATCTTGACAAAATTTTGTTGGGATCGAATTCTTCGGGCGGCGCACAGAGATTCTGTTTCTTCACTCATCACAGCCCGAGGTGATCCGGATATTTCGCCTGCAGCGAACTGACAAGAAATTCGAACTGGGGCATTCCTCGCAGAGGCGCGAGACTCGGGTCTTTCAGAAAGAAAGGCCAACAGGCGAATCCGGTGGCGACACTGCGCTCCAGCCACTCAAAGGCAGTTTCGCGATGTCCCATCAATGCCAGGGTTCCCGCAATCTGGTAGTAGGTGTGATGCGCATGGCCAAACGATTTCGGGTTGGAACACGCCTGGTTCACATAAATCTGGGCTTCCTCGTAATTTCCCAGCTGAGCGCAAAGCAATCCTTGCAGGCTGACTAAGATCGGTTCGTTCGGAACCAGCCGCATGGCTTCCTCCAAAAGGCGCGCCGCTTCCTTCCGGTCTCCGGTCAGCATTGACGGGAACGGGCTGAAGTAGATCGCGTACTTGTTGCCCGGGCTTTCGGCTCGCCACTGCGCAATCTGCCGGCGCGCCAGATCGGGTTGCAGACTCCAGACGTAAACCTGCACCACGCTGGGACTCACGGCCTTGCCCGGTTGAAATGGACGTCCCCGCTCGAACATCTCGCGCGCGCGATCCAGAAGGCCGATATGCGCCAGGATGGTTCCCAGCCGGTTGTAGGCGTGGGCAAGATTACTCTGCAACGACAGCGCGCGCTTGAGGCCGGCGATGGCTTCCAGATGCTGGAAGTTCTTCGAGGGTCCCCAGACCAGAAACGCGCGCGCTACATGGCCTTCGGCCAGGTTGGGGTCGAGTTCGAGCGCGCGCCGGCAGTGGAACTCAGCTTTCTCCAGCCAGACGTTTGCCGGATCGAACTCAAAATGGCGTGTAGCGCATGCGAACGACAGTGTGGCGTGCGCCAGCGCGAATGTTGGATCGCGCGTCACCGCATTCGAAAGATAATCGCTGGCGCGGTCCATCACCGACGCGTCTCCCGAAGATGTGATCCGATATCCCCGCATGAATTCCGCGTAGGCAACAGGATCGCGGCTGTAGCGCGGCCGCTGCTCCGCTAGCGCGGGAGCCTGGGTGCGGTTCAAGGCTTTCGCGATCTGGGCCGCCACTTCGGTTTCCAGGGCAGCGAGGCCTGAGAGATCGAGATCGCATTTCTTTGTGTAAGACGCCTGTTGGGAGCGGGCATCGAACGTTTGCAGGGATAAGCGCCACTGATTCTTCGACATCTGAATGGCGCCATGAACCACGAAGCGCACGCCCAGCCGCATGGCAACATCTTGCACAGGCAATTCCGCAGGTTGGCTCAACACCGCAGAAGTGGGCAGAACGTCCAGTCCGGGAATGTTCCCCAGACGGGCCACCAGAGCGTCGGCAAAACCAAGACAGACCCCTTGATCGTCTGCTGCCTTGCCTGCCAGCACGAGCGGAAGGACAGCGATCGAGGCATGTTCCGATGTTCCTGATCCCGCTAGGGCGGCGGAGGCATGGCTGTTCGAGCGTGGAAAATCCGGGCCAATCAGCTTGAGCGGTCCCACGAAGCGATATCCCTTGCCAACCACCGTTTCCAGGAAACGCGGCCGATCGGCGTTATCGCGCAGCGCGGTGCGCAGCTTGCGCACGATGTTGTTCAGATTCTTCTCGGTGTCGATGAAAAGATCAGAGCGCCACAGTTTACGCGCGATCTCCTCGCGACCGACCAGTTGCTCGCGCCGCGTGGCCAGCAAGATGAGCAACTCCATGGGCTTTTTCTCCAGCTTGATGCGCCGGCCAGAGCGGCGCAATTCATAGCGCCCTAGATCCAGTTCCACCTCGGCGAGACTGTTCTTGATGTACCTCATACCTTCTCAGTGGCAGCATTATCCCTGATTTTCAATGAGTTGCGTAGATATAAAAAAGATATAGAAAAGTTACATAACCTGCGTTGTCAAGCACACGGGATTGAAGAGATGATGCTGCCGACCCTATTCGAGGAGGCTGTTCATGAAACGACTTCTGTATCTCACCCTGCTGCTGACAGTTGCGTTCGGAATCGCGCGGCACAGTTCAGAATCGCCCGCACGCGCCGCCGAAAGAAATGCCTTCACACCCGATTCCATCCCGTGGGGACCTCCGCCACCGTTCATTCCTCCGGGAGCGCAGTTGGCGGTGATCGAGGGAAACCCCGCAGCCAGCACCGGCGATTACACCGTGCGCGTGAAAATGCCCGACGGATACCGCTTCCCGCCGCATTGGCATCCTATGCGGGAAAACGTTACCGTGATTTCCGGGACGTTTAAGGTTGGCATGGGAGACACTTTCGATACCGAGAAGATGGCACCATTTCCTGCGGGCAGCTTCGCCTACCTCGATCCCGACATGCATCACTATGCGATGGCGTCGGGCGAGGTGGTCGTCCAGGTCCATGGACAGTCGCCATTGCAGTTTCACTATGTGAATCCACAGGATGATCCATCCCGGAAGTGAGCAGCGCTGAATCTCCGCACAAGTTCGCGTGCCCCATTCAGGCCCGCTTTTTGGCTTGAGTGGGGATTTTGATTCTCGCAAGGACGCGAGCCCGAAGCCCAACGCCTGAGTGCGGCTCACGGTATAATCCCACCGACTCATGCCACTCGTCCCCGGCACCAAACTCGGCCCTTATGAAATCCAATCTGCCGTCGGCGCCGGCGGCATGGGAGAAGTCTACAAAGCTCGCGACACCCGCCTTGACCGCATCGTTGCCATCAAAGTTTTGCCCACTCATCTCAGCGTGCATCCGGAGCTTCGCGCCCGCTTCGATCGCGAGGCCAAAGCCATTTCCAGCCTGCAGCATCCTCACATCTGCGTGCTCTATGACGTCGGTACGCAGAACGACATTGACTTCCTCGTCATGGAGTACATCGAGGGCGAGACGCTGTACACGCGTATTGCCCGCAAGCCCCTGACGATCGAGGAGTCCGTCAAGATTGCCACTGAAATCGCCGACGCGCTGGAGAAGGCGCATCGCTCCGGCATCGTCCACCGCGACCTCAAGCCCGGCAACGTGATGCTCACCAAGTCCGGCAGCAAACTGATGGATTTCGGTCTGGCCAAGCCGTTTGGCATCTCCGGCGGCAGCGGCCTGAAGTCCGGACCGACGTCCGGCATGCCCGACGCGGCTTCGATGGCGACCATGGCTGCAACTATGGCCAACCTCGCTTCGCCCGTCACCGTCGCGGGAACGCTCATCGGCACGGTGCAGTACATGAGCCCCGAGCAGATTCAAGGCAAGGAAGCCGACGCTCGCAGCGACATTTTTGCTTTCGGCGCGATGCTCTATGAAATGCTCTCGGGCAAGCGCGCATTTCAGGGCAAGAGCCAGCTTTCGCTTGCCAGCGCGATTCTGGAGCGCGATCCCGATCCCATCGAGCCGGCTCCGCCGTTGAAAATTTCTCCTGCGCTCGATCAGATCGTTCGCACTTGCCTCGCCAAAGATCCCGACGACCGCTTCCAGAGCGCGCACGATCTCAAGCTGCAACTGCAATGGCTGGGATCTTCCGCCAGCCAGATCGGTGCGCCTGCCATTACCACGGCGCCCCGCAAAAAATTTTCTTCTATCCTAATCGCCGCCCTCGCCGCGGGATGGCTCCTCGCCGCGTTAGCCGCTGCGTTCGTCTTTCTCTACTCCAACCGGCTTACATCGGCGCGTCAGCCGATTCACACCAAGATCGAGGAACCCGCCGGATTCGACTTTGCCCCGATCGCGCCCGGCGCTCCGGTTCTATCTCCTGACGGCCAATCCATTGTCTTTTTGGCGTTGAAAAAAGGGGTCACGTGGACCCCTACGGCAAATACCACGCTCTTTCTCGAGAGCCTCGCGACCGGTGAAGCCACACCCCTGGCTGGAACCCAAGGCGCCATGTTTCCGTTCTGGTCTCCCGATGGTAAATACCTCGCGTTCTTCTCCGAAGGCAAGCTCAAGAAGATTCCGGTTGCCGGCGGTCCGGTGCAAACGCTCTGCGACGCGCCCGATGGCCGCGGCGGCAGTTGGAACGAGCAGGGCACCATCATCTTCGCCCCACGCATCGCCGGTCCTCTGCAATCGGTCTCCGATGGCGGCGGCAGTCCCGCCGATGTCACCACCGCTCACAAAGACGATGCCCAGTTCACCGACCGCAATCCCTACTTCCTTCCCGACGGCAAACACTTTCTTTTTGTGCAGCGGGGAAAAGACAGCCTCGGGCGCGTCTACGGCAACTCGCTACAAGGCGGCCAACCGAAAGAGATTCTTCCCTTTGGCTCCAACGTCGTCTTTAGCAACGGTTATTTGTTCTACGTGAAAGAGAGTGCGCTCACCGCCCAGGCCTTCGATCCCTCCAGCATGAACTTCAAGGGAAAACCCGTCACTATCGCCGCCAAGGTCGAATATCTAAATGCCCGCAACCTGGGATACTTCTCGGTCAGCGACAACATGCTGACCTATCGCGCTTCCACTGTCGTGAATCGCGATCTGGCTTGGTTCGATCTCTCCGGCAAAGAACTCGACCACTGGGGTGATCCCGGGCCTTATGTCGGCGGATGGTTCTCTTCCGCCACGCAGGCAGCGGTTTTGGGACGTGCCAATGCCGGAGGAAACGGCTACAGCCTCTGGCTTTCCGATGTACAGCGCAAGACTGTGAACCGGCTTACTCCCGACATGGAGACGAGCCAATCCGGAGCTTTATCTCCCGATGGAAAAGATATTTGGATCACGACCAGCACCGGCTATGTGAGCACGCTCACCCGTAAATCCTTAACGGCATCCGGCGAGGAAGAAAAGGTGATCGAAAAATTCGACGGCCACCTCACGCTGCAAGGTATCTCCCGCGACGGACGCTACCTGCTGTTCGACCATCAGGATCCCAAGACCGATTTCGATGTCTACACAATGGATTTGCAAGGCGACCGCAAACTGGTTCCAATGCTCGCCAGCTCAGCGGCTGAGCATCTTGCCGATCTGTCGCCCGACTCCAAGTGGCTGGCATACACCTCGAACGAAACGGGTGAAGTGGAGCTGTTTGTGACTTCGTTTCCTGTGCCCGGGACCCGCTGGCAGGTTTCCAGCGGCGGCATCCGGGGCACCGCCAATTGGTCCGCCGATGGCAAGAATTTGCGCTACCGCCAGGGCGACAAAGTCTTCAACGTGGAACTCCGTTATGGCGGCGTCAAGCCCGAATTCTCCACGCCAAAAGAACTGCTCACGCTGCCGCCCAACCTCACTGTCATCTCCATCCTGCCCGACGAAAAACGCATCCTCGCCCTCCGCCCCAGCGGCGAGACCGTGCCCACGCCCATGGACTTCGTCTTGAACTGGGAGCACCTGGTGAAGTGAATCGCGCCTCCGGATCCCCTCCGCCGGAACTGCCCGATTGACGCGGCTTCCCGCCCTTCATATACTTCTTCGCGCCTGGAATTCCGCTCTGGGAAGGACTCTATGTCAAAACAATCTTTGGCTCTCGCCGTCATTCTGATGGCCGCCGTCAGCTTTGCCGAAACCAAGAATGTCAAACAACCCACCCTCACTCCGCAAAACAGCGGCACAACGCAGTTGCTGATTGCAGTCAGCCCGGTGAATGATCAGGTCGTCTGGGCCGGAGGAACCGGCGGCACTTACGCCCTAACCACCGACGGCGGCAACACCTGGACCTCCGGCGTGGTGCCGGGCGCCGAGGAACTGCAATTCCGCGACGTGCGGGGAGTCAACGACAAAGTCGCCTACCTGCTCTCAATCGGCAACTACACCCAAAGCTTCCGCATTTACAAAACCTGGGACGGCGGAGCAACCTGGCACGTCCAGTTCACCAACCTCACGGTGAACGCCTTCTATGATTGCTTCGCTTTCTGGGAACCGAATCGCGGCCTGGCCCACAGCGACTCAGTCAACGGAGTCTTCCCCGACCTGCGGACCTATGACGGCGAAAACTGGGAATCGATCTCGAATAATATGCCTCCGGCGCTGAGCGGCGAAGCCTCTTTTGCCGCCAGCGGAACCTGCATCACCACCGAAGGAGAAGACAACGCCTGGATCGCGACCGGCGGCGCCAGCATCGCCCGCATCCTCGCCACCACCGATGGCGGCACCACCTGGAACGCCTACGACACTCCGCTGGTCAGCAACGCCAGCGCCGGCGGAATTTCCGTGGCTTTCCGTGATTCGCAGCATGGCTTTCTCGGTGGCGGAGATTTATCCGTCAACACGTCCCTCGATGCCGCGACTTCCAGCGACGGTGGCCAGACCTGGACGCTGACTACGACGCCTCCGATCGGCGGATCGATCTTCTGCGTGGCATACGCCAACGGCATGCCGCTCAACAACGACAAGTATTCCAGCGGAGGCAGCAATCCCGCCTACGACAAGACCGTGGTGGTCACCGCCGAGACGGAGCCGGACTACGACTCCGGCGCCGCTGCCTGGACTCCCGACGAAGGCCAGACCTGGTACAGCCTGCCCACCGTCAGCGGATATTGGGCCGTCGCTTTCGCCAATCCCCAGGCAGGATGGTTCGTGGGCAATAACGGCCAGATTCTGAAGATCAGCTTCTGACACCCAAACGAAGCGACGATTGACCCTGGAGCCAGGCGCAAGCGCCTGGCTCTTTTTTCCCCCCAAGCCCTTCTTTACCAATCCCCGTCGTACCCCGTTCGTACACTCCCTTCCGGTAACCCTTGGTAACCTGCGCTTCATGACCGCCAGCCTTACAATGGGCCTTGTCCGGAGGTTCATTCGCGGATTCGCAAATACCGCGTGACCCCTGGGCCAGTCGTACACCGGTTCTACGCGTTTCGACGACTAAAGACCAGGGTCTGGAGTTCGGATTCTTATGGCGTTGTTTGGCTTCAACAAACAGAAAGTTCTCGCCGCTGCGGAGAAGTATGTCCAGCAGGGAAAACTGCAGAATGCCATTTCTGAGTACGAAAAGATCCTCAAGCATGACGCCAAAGATCTGACGGTTACCAACACGGTCGGCGATCTCTACTCGCGTCTGGGCGAGCCCGACAAAGCTACCGAATTCTTCAAGACCGTCGGCGATGCCTATGCCAGCCAGGGCTTCACGGTCAAAGCCATCGCCATGTACAAGAAGATCAGCAAGCTCAAGTCGTCGCTTGAGGGCTTGCTGAAACTGGCGGAACTCTACACCCAGCAGGGATTATTCAATGACGCCCGCGCCCAGTACATGCAGGTCGCGGACGAATTCCTGAAAACCGGCGACCTCGAGAATGCGGTTCGCATCCTACAGAAGATTCTTGAGATGGACCCGGAAAACGCCGCCGTACGGGTCAAACTGGCCGACGTTTATGTCCGCCTCGGCAAGAAGAGCGAAGCCTGGCAGATTTTTTCCGCCGCAGTCGAAACCATGCGTTCCAAGGGATCGCTCGCCGGGGCGGAAGATGTCCTGCAGCGCATGCTCCTGCTCGATCCCAACAATGCCTATGCTCTGCTGATTCAGGGGCGCATTCTACTTGAGTCCGGCGACAGCGCCGCAGCCGTGGCTGCTCTGCAGAAAGTTTCTGACATCGATTCCAACAAAGACGGCCTGCGCGATCTGCTTAAGGCGTATCTGCTCAACGGACAGCTTTCCGAAGCCGGGACCATCGCCGGCAAACTGCTCACCGTGCACAACGACCTGCAGGGCATCACCAGCTTTACCGACGCGCTCATGCAGGCCGGGCAGTATGAAAATGCTCTGCAGGTATTCGATCAGCATGCCGAGCGCCTGCTGGCGGAAAACGCAGATAAAGTCCTCCATACCCTACACGCCATCATTGGCCACGTCCGCGAGAATCCTGATTCGCTGCAAAAGCTGCTCGACCTGTTCCAGAAAGCCGGAGAAACCACCCACGTCAGCGAAGTGATGGAACTGCTGGCGCACTCTTCGGTGCAGGCCGGAAACTTGCCCCGCGCGCGCGATCTTTACCAGCGCCTGGCCCAGATCGAACCGCAGAATTCTCTGCACATGCAGAACTACCAGCAGGTGGTCAGCCAACTGGGCGGCACCTCCAACAACGGCAAGCTCATTACCCCCGAAGAGGCTGCGGTTCTGCTCGACGATCTCGAGGCCTCCGCGCCTTCGGTGCACCAGCATTACTCCGACGAAATTGCGCTCTCGGTCCGCTCTGCCCTCACCGATGCCGAGCTTTTTATTTCCTACAACATGCCCGCCAAGGCCCTGGGGCCGCTGATGACCACGCTGCCTCTGGCGCCTCACGACCTGCGCATCAATCAACGCCTGGCAGGCTTGTACACGCGGTCCGCACAGTTCGCAGAAGCCGGCGTGTGCTGCCGCACGCTGCAGCGGGTGTATTCGGAAGCAGAGTTTCCCGAGGAGGCAACCCGCTACGGAGAACTCGCCGCCCGCTACGAAGAGCGTGCAACCACTACCGTCGAAGCTGAGTTTGCCGACCTCGACTCGGAGTCTCTGGAATCCGAGGCGGTGGAAGCGCCGACCGAGGAAGCTTTTGAAATTTCCATCAAGGATGCGCCGGTGGGGATTTCTTCGATTGAGCCGGACAATATTGCGCCGGGCAATGCCGAGCCTGAAAGTACTGAGCAGGAAGGTGCAGAGTCAGAGCGGGGGCCGCAGCACTCCACCTCTTCACCCTGGCCGACTACCGCTTCCAAGCCTTCCGAATTCGCCGTCACCGAAGCTGCATCTTCGGACGCATCCTCTGACGAGGTCGACATCCCTTCCGAGTGGGACGACGCCATCACCATCGAAGCCGATTCCGTGGCCGAGGAAAGCGCAGCCGAACCCACCGCAGCCGCCGGCAGTAGCGAACCCGCGGACTCCTGCAAAGTCGACGAAGCGCTGGAAGAGATTCGTTTCTATCTCGCCCACGACATGGCCGAGCAGGCTGCTGCTGCGCTCACCAAGCTGGAGAATCTCGCGCCTCGTCACCCTGCGCTGCTCGAACTCCGAATCGAAGTGGAGGCCGCCGTGCGCGCCGCTGCTGCGCATGCAGCCGCTGAACCCGAAGTCGAAGAACTCAGCGTGGAAGACATTCCGGCCATTGAAGTAGCCGAAGGCGTTTTTGTTCCGGCGGACTCGCCGACAGCGACCGAAATGGAGGCTTCTGCCTCCGAGCCGGTTCCGATCGAACCAGTCACGAGCGAGCCCGAGCCCGTCATCGTCGAAGCCTCTGTCGAGCCCGAACCTGCAATCGCCGAACCTCCGAGCGATGAATCTGCGATCCATGAAGCCCCCGAGCCGGTCGCAGAAGTCACTGTCGACCCCGAGCCCGTAGTCGCACAGTCCGCCAGTGAACCTGAATTTGCGATCGCCGAAACTCCCGTTGCACCGGAACCAGCTCTCGAACCGAAGCAGGAGCCAACTGCCGCAGCCAAGTTGGAACAGCCTGCGCCCGAAGCGAAGTCCGGCGTCTTGCAGGAAATGGTCACCGAGCTTGAATCTTCGCTCGGCGAAACCTTCCTGCCGCAGACCATGTCGCATTCCGCAGAAGTGGTTCCATCGGCAGCCGCGCAGCCCGCCAGCGAAATCGCGGCAACTGTGCCGCCAATTCTTGGAAAGTTGGTTTCCGATCTGGAAACGTCGCTGGGCGAAGACTTCCTGAAGAGCGCGACGGTCAGCAAGTCTCAGCCCGCTGCGCCGCACGCGCCGCCTGCAGCAAGCTCCGACTCGGTCGCCGTGAATCCGCTGGCTGCCAGCGCCGCCGCCGGTGCTCATTCCTCGAGCGTTTCAGTTTCGCACGTTCCATCTCTGGCCGCGCCCGGAACAATTCCCGCAACTGCCTCCACGCCCGAAACATCTCCGGCGACCGCTCCGGTCGTTCCCACGTCGCAGGCAATTCCGGTGCCTCAGGCTTCAGCAACTCCAGTTGTTGCTGCGCCATCGGTTGCGGCTCAGGTCCCGGGAGCTTCGCCCGCATCCCAGCCCGGCATCGATCTCTCCGAAATGTTCGGAGAACTCAAACAGGATCTGGAAGCCGGCATTCCCTCCAACGATGACGATCCTGAAACGCACTACAACCTGGGCATCGCCTTCCGCGAAATGGGCTTGATCGATGAAGCCATCAGCGAATTGCAAAAAGCCTGCATGGCGTTCGATCACGGACATCCCTTCACGCAGATTCTGCAGACGTACACCTGGCTGGCGCACTGCTTCCTGGAAAAACAGGTTCCCGAAGCCGCGGTTCGCTGGTATGACAAGGCTCTGACCGCGCCCAACATCGACGGCGAGACCCGCATGGCTCTCACCTATGAATTGGCGTCCGCTTACGAAGCCGCCGGCGACAAGCCGGTTGCTCTCAAACATTTCCTCACCGTCTACGGCACCAACATCGACTACCGCGATGTGTCCGAGCGCATTCGTGTGCTAAAGTCGTAAAATAATCGGATGGCCTTCTTGCGCAACGCTTTGTGCTCCGGACGCAGTTCGCGTTGCTGTGAGTGTTGTGTTTGCAGTCAGTGCCGGAGCCGCCACGCATGACCGATCCAACTTTTTCCAGCGCCCCCGGTAAAGCGCCCGAGTCTGGCCACTCCGCCTCGGAAACGCCGACGGCGCTGCTGGATCCGCCGCCGGCCGTCGTTCCCCAAGAGCCGGTGCAGCTCTGGATGCACCGCATTTCCATGTTTTTGTTCGTGCTGGTCAGTGCCGTTGCCGGAGTGCTCCTGATCATTCTTCCCTGGACTCCGGAATGGACCGACAACTATCTGCTGCTGTCATTTCCCGCCCTGCGCACCCTGGTCTCGAACGGCTTCTTTCGCGGCCTCTGCAGCGGCCTGGGATTACTCGACATCTGGATCGGTTTCTGGGAAGCTCTGCACTACCACGAACACCGATAGCCTCACTAGGAACGATAACCTCTCTATGAACGATCATTTGAAATCCGCGCCTGTCGCCTACGAAAACGAAACCTTCCTCAAAAGCCCCGACGGCCGCATTCTTCGCATGCTTGCCGAATACCAGGAACCGCTCGCGCGTTTTCGCCGTGAGCAGATTCAGGACACCGTGGTGTTCTTCGGTTCGGCCCGCTTTCAGGGAAGTCAAGAGGCCGCCCAAGCCCTCAACAATGTCGAAACCAGCCACGCCGTCGTTTCCCTGGCCGAACTGGAAAAAGAGCGCAAGCGCGCCCAGGCCGGCCTCAACATGGCCCGCTATTACGAAGACGCGCGCAAGCTCGCGCACATGCTCACCAAGTGGTCCATTCAGATTCCCGCCCGCCGCCACCGTTTTGTGGTCACCACCGGCGGCGGTCCCGGAATCATGGAAGCCGCGAATCTTGGCGCACACGAAGCCGGCGGCAAAAGCATCGGGCTCAACATCCAACTGCCCTTCGAGCAGCATCCCAACCAGTTCGTCACCCCGTCGCTCAATTTCCAGTTCCACTATTTCTTCATGCGGAAGTTCTGGTTCGCCTATCTCGCCAAAGGACTCGTCATCTTTCCCGGCGGATTCGGCACCATGGACGAACTGTTCGAAATCCTCACCCTCGCCCAGACCGAAAAGCTGGCCAAGAAAATTCTGGTCATCATTTACGGCAGCGAATACTGGAACAAAATCATCAATTTTCAGGCCTTTGTCGATGCCGGAGCGGTTTCGCCGGAAGACCTCGAGCAGTTCAAGGTCGTTGACACTCCCGAAGAAGCTTTCGAATTCCTTCGAGATGGATTGACGAAATATCACCTCGGCGGCAGCGCCGTGAAAAAAGAGAAAGAAGGCGAAGTCACGCCCGAGATCGCCAAGACAAGGCCGTGAAGCGCCAAGACTCATGTGGGGACAGCCGCCCTGTCCTGCCGGCATTATCCTGATAGCTGAAAGCTGATGGCTAACAGCTGCCTTCTCTACTACATCACCGACCGCACCGCCTTCGGCCCTGACGAACCGACGCGCCGCCACCGTCTGCTGGGAAAAATCGCCGAAGCCGCCCGCGCCGGCACCGACTACATCCAGCTTCGCGAAAAAGATCTTTCCGCGCGCGAACTGGAATCGCTAGCTCGTAATGCCGTCGCCATCATCACGCAACTGAGAACTGAGAACCGAGAACTGAGAACTGCTCTTCTCATCAATTCCCGTACCGACGTTGCGCTGGCAGTCGGAGCCGATGGAGTCCACCTCCGCTCCGACGACATCTCGCCACAAGAAGTAAGAGCAATCTGGAAAAAGTGTGACGCGAACATCTCGTGTGGCGCGGGCACTCCTGCCCGCGAGGCCTGGCCACGAAATCCGCTGATCGGAGTCTCCTGTCACTCGCCAGAAGAAGTGAAACTTGCCGAAGCGGCTGGGGCCAGCTTCGCCGTCTTCGGGCCAGTATTTGAAAAGAAGGACACTCCGAGAACTCAAGCGACTGGCCTTGCGTTGTTGAAACAAGCATGCCAGGTAAAGATCCCTGTGCTCGCCTTAGGCGGTATCACCCTGGCTAACGCTCAATCCTGCCTCAATGCCGGAGCAGCCGGAATCGCCGCCATCCGCCTGTTTCAGGAGAACGATGTTCAGCAAGTTGTGCGGAGCATTCGCCAACTCAACCAATGAGCTCAAACATTGAGCTCAAATCTGTGCCGCGCGGGTATAGAATGCCGCGATTCGGCCTCTGGCCTGCATCCAACTCAACTAATGCCTCCAACGGCCCAATACACAATATGGAAAGGCCCCAACGGCATTCGCGCCGGCTGGCGTCTGCTGATTTTTTTCGCTCTTCTGGCGCCTATGCTTTGGGGCTCGGGCCTGCTCGCGGATGCCATCGTGCGCCGCTTCAGCCTCACCACTGAAACCCCGGCAGGCGGCCTCGCCGCTTACGGAATTTTCCTGCTCCCGCTGATGATCGCAACCTGGATCATGTCGCGAATCGAAGGCCGTACTTTCGCCGACTACGGATTGCCGTGGCGGCGCGCCTTCTGCAGCCAATTCTGGCAGGGTGCAGCTTTCAGTTTCGCGTCGCTCTCGCTTCTTATGCTCGTGTTGCGGCTGCTCGGCGGGTATTACTACGGTTCACTCGCTCTGCATGGCCTGGATATCTGGAAATACGCTCTGTTGTGGACAGCCCCGATTTTCTCGGCCGCACTGCTGGAAGATTTCCTCTATCGCGGCTATGTGCTCTTCACTCTGTCGACTGGGGTCGGCTTTTGGCCGGCGGCGGTGGTAACCTCGCTGCTCATGGGCGGATTGCATTACTTCAATCCTGGAGGTCACGGGCTTGGTCCAGTCGCGGCCACCGAATACTGCCTCGTTACGGCTCTCGTTCTGCGCCGCACGGGAGATTTATGGATGCCGCTCGGCATCCATGCTGCGTGGGGTTGGGGCGAACTTTATTTCTATGGCATCCAAGGGAGCGGCTTCCCAAGCCAGGGCCATCTGCTGAATTCGAGCCTTCCCGGTCCGGTGTTACTCACTGGCGGAACCTTCGGTCCGGAAGCGAGTTGGCTCTCGCTGATTTTGCTTTTCTTGTGGGGATTGGTTTTCGCCACCTGGTTACGGAGGACGAAGCGAGAGAAGGAGTATCCGAATCCCAAGGCGGTTCCTGATCCGCGCAGGAAATAATCCAAGCTGTTAATCGAAAATGGGTGGGACGCCGTGCTACCCCGGCCACTTCGCGCCGGTTTTCAAAACCTCCATCACCTTCACCAGCCGCCGCTTCTTCGTCTCTTCCTGCTTGGCTTCGGTGATCGACCGTGCCATCTCTTTCTTCACCGTGAACGAAAGCTCTTCCCACCGTTCCCGCGCTGCTTTGCTTTTCGCCAATTCTTTCTTCAGCTCCGCCGGAGCTTCCACCGTGCGCTCGTCCCCATCCCGCTCCAGCACGACCTCCACCACGTCCCCGGCCTTTACCTTCGCCCCGTCGCGCATGGTCTTGTTCACGGCCATGCAATGCTGGCCGCCCATCGGCATCAGCGAAGACCGAAACGGATAGCCGTTAATCGTCCCGCGCACCGGCACGCGGGCACGCGTCCCAAAGGCTTCTACAACTTCCGGCGGCGCGTAAAACCCGGTCGCCGAGCTTCCTTCCTGACCCACCAGCTTCACGTTGAACCGCAGCCTCTTTTCAGGCATCCCGCCCTCCATCGATGTGCGCTCTGGTAAACTCTAACGCGGCCAAAAGATCGGCGGCAACTGCGCACGCAAGCCGGGAAACATTTCGATCAGATTGCAAAAGAAAATCGCGCGCCAACCGGCGCGCGATGCAGTTTATCCTGTCAATCTTCTCTAGCTAGTCCGGCTCTTCAGCACTTCAATGGCTTTGTTGAGCTGATCATCCACGGGGTTCTTCGGCTTCTCGTCTTCCTGAGGAGTTGCCGTACCATCCCCATCGTCCGGGCTGACCAGGTCATCGGTGGCATCCGCCACCAGCACATTGGGCGTGATTGCCGTATCCTGGATCACCTTTCCTCCCGGCGAATAATACTTCGCCACCGAAAGAATCAGCGCGCCGCCATCGGGCAGATCAAGGGTTTTCTGAATCGAGCCGTCGCCAAACGTTTTCTCGCCAACCACATCCCCCCGGGCGTTCTCCAGCATTGCCGCCGCGACAATCTCCGCCGCTCCCGCCGTACTGTGATTCACCAGCACAGCAATCGGGAGATTCGTGATCGCCTTCGCCGGATCGGCCTCAAACGCCTGCCGTGCATACTTCTGCCCCTGCAGGTAGGTGATCGTGCCGTGATTCAGAAACAGATTTGCGGTAGCGATGCCTTCGGTTTCGTCGCCTTCAGCACAGTTCCGCAGGTCCAGCAAAATCTTCTTCGCTCCAGATTTCTCGAGCAATTTTACTTTGGCCGCAACCTCTTGCGCCTTGCCTTTGTTCAAGGCCTCGACCTTGATGTATCCAATTCCGTCTTCCATCATCTTCTCGGTCACCGGAGGCATCGTGACCACGTCGCGCGTGATCGCCATCTTCTGCGGCTCCGCACGCCGTGCCCGCACCGCTTCCACGTTCAGGGTGCTTCCCGGCGCTCCGGTAAGCAGGCTGCGAATTTCCGGCAGCGACATGTCGCGCGTGCTCTGGCCTTCAATCGACTCGAAAATGTCGGTAGCTTCAATCCCCGCCTTTTCCGCTGGTGACCCCGGCAGCACCGCGACCACTGCCGCATAGCCATACCGTTTCGAGACAACCGCCCCAATCCCAGCCTTGCCGTCCGCTTTGCGAGCTTTGAAAGTCTTGTAGGCCTCGGCGGACAAGTAGCTGGAGTTGGAATCGAGCGACTCCAGCAGCCCGTGCAGGGCTCCGTCGGTCACCTTCGGCAGGTTCGGCTCCTCTACATACTCGCTGCGCACCCGCGAAAGCACTTCGCTGTACACCTGCAGTTGGCGGTAGGAGCCGTCGTTCGACGAGGCATGCACCCCGCCCCACTCTCCGACAACCACGAACGACAAGATGGCAAAGGACGCGACCAGAATCGCTGCTTTGGTTTTCATCGACATCGGCTGTGATCTTTTCCGGAAGGAACTACTTCCTGAGAAACTTTCTCCATTATATCCCTTTAGGATGCTCCGGAACGAAGCGCGGCTGCCCGGAATCATCTCTTCGGTAATAAGAGTGTGAAATCCGGGTGTAGCGCTAAACGACCGCGGCTACTTTGCCGGACTGAACTTCATGGTCAGAACCGTCTGCACCTGCACTGCCCGTCCATTCATCTCGTAGGGCTTGAATTTCCATTGCTTCACGCCATCAACCGCCGTTTTGGCGAAAGCCAGCGATCCCTGCAGAAACTTTGCATCCTGCACCGCGCCGTCCCGGCCCACCAGAATCTGTACGGTGACCGTCCCCGGCTGCCCGCCGCCGTTGGCAGGATAGCCAACCCCGGGCTGTTCTATAAGCAGCGCGCGCTCCGCCGCCTCAGGTACGCTGACCGGCTCAATCGAAGGCATCGCCGCCTCTGGCGGCTTGTCTCCGCCTGCCGCGGGGGTCATGGACCCCATCTGCGACTGCAAGCTCGTAGGAACCTTCACCGGCACCGGCGTGGAAACATACTGCACCTGCGGATTTTTCTGTGGTGCCTTCGGCGGGGCTGGAGGCTTGATCGGAGCGACGCTAGGAGATCCCGCTGCCGAGTTCGAGGCTGTGTCGGTTCCCGCAGTTTCCGCGTTGTCAGCCTCGCGCCTAGAAATTGTCTGATGGCCGTCGCCAACAGACGTTGGTTGCGCTCCGCCGGAACTTGTGTCGGAACCGCCGGATGCCCCCGCTACCTGTTCGCCAGCGGTATCGTTGTTAACCTTCTTGATCGTCGGATCTACGACTGGAACGACTTTGATCTGCGAAGGGTCGGTGGTTGCATCCGGAATATTCTCAGCCACTGGCAGCTTGTATTCGTCCCCGGCGCGAGCAAAGTTTTCATGCGAGACCGGCGCTTGCACAGGTGTCACAAGTTGCGGATTGAGCCATGCATGCACGGCGTGCTGCCCACGATTCCACAGCACCAGCATCTTGGCATGCCAGGGAGCCTGCGGCGCCGCTGCGATCCCAAGCCCAGCGAGCACCACCGCCGCAGCTATGGCCGGTCGCCAACTACGTCGTTCCCGCTTCGGACTCTCCCATTCGGCCTCCGAAACCTCTTGTTCCGGGGCAGACTTCGCCGCTTGCGTGTGCGCAAGAGTTCTCGCAGCTGGTTGCTCGTCACTGGCGCTCGGAGCCCTTGTCGCCGTCGGCGAGTGGGACGTAGCCACACCACTCTCCAAACTCGAATGTTCAAACCCCAGCAAATCAGGACTCGACTGAGGCGTTCCCGCGGGCTGTCCCACACCCCGGTTCCCACCTCGGGTCTTGAGATACCAATCCAGCCCCCGCTTTTCCTGAGATGCCTCTTCCGGTTCCGCCGCAGCCGCTTTCTGAACGGCATAAGCAACCGGCTCTAACTCTCTTAGCGGATCGACCGGTTCGCCCGGGGTCGAATCCGGAATGCCCAAGATCTCCGACTCTGTCTCGAACTGCGCTCCAGGAGCCACCGGAGCCGACTGCAGGAACTCCCCGGCGCGCCACCCTTTTTCCTTCACAGGTTCCATGCTGGAAGGAATCGATGGCGTCGTCGACACCTCCAGCGCAGATGGCTTGGATTCAGAGATCGATTCCGTGCTGGATTCAACCTTCGATCCAATCGCCAGCGCGCTCTTGGCCGATGCCTGCCGAGCCTTCAGAAGATCGCGCGCCGTGGCCAGCGTGTCCTTGCAATGACCCGCAACGATCGGCTTGCGCAATATCGAGTTCGCCCCGGCCTGCAGCGCCTTGGGGACGCTCGCGTCTTCCCTCACAATGACCAGCGTGAGCGGCCTCTCGCTGGCTTTGCGTTGCCGCGCCGTCGTCAGCAGCGAACCCGCCTCCGGCTGATCGTCCCAGTCGACGATCACCAGCTGAAATGCCTGCCTGCTGAGTTGTTCGACCGCCGCAAAGCCCTCTGAGCAGTACTCTCCCGTCACCCCGAGTTCGTCCAGAGCCTGGCGGATCACACGGGTGGCTTCCTCGTCCGTAGAGAACACAAAGCAGGTCATGAGTCCCCAGACTAGGGCCATCCGGTAACCCCAACAAGATTACCGAGGTGGCCGAGGGACCACCCCCACGCCGTGCACAGGTACATGTACGGTCGTGTCGAACTCCCAAGGAGGAATTTGTTTTGAAAAGCCGCAGCGCTAAACCCGATAACTCGTTCGTGAATATACCCTTTTCCGGCGCCTAGCCTCTGGATTGAATGACCTGCCCAAGAACGCACCAGAGTGGTGTACGATGGTGCTATGAGAGCTGCCAAACAGGTCCGCCGCAGCGTTACTCTCCCCGTCAGGCTCGCTGAGCAAGTCGAACGAATCGCCAGGAAAAAACGTCTTAGCGACAACCGGGTCTTCGTCGAACTCGTCGAGCGCGGGCTCGAAGCGCAGAAGGAAAAGCAAAAAGCCTTCTTTGCCTTGGCAGAGCGCTTCCGTGCCGCTTCCGATCCAAAGGAGGTTCATCGGCTCGGCGACGAAATGGGCCGCTTCATCTTCGGAGAGTAATGCCGCAGATAGAAACATGGTCGCGTCTTCCCGCTGCGGTTCGCAATCATCTGGTTGAGAGAATGCATGACCGTATGATCAGCGTTGAAGATTTGAATCGCTTGCGAGTCTGGATGGAGACAAAACCGTTCGTTTCAGAAGGGCTGTGGTACAAGGACTTCTGTTCGTTCAAGCTTTGCGGCAAAGGCAAATATCCGAAGACGTTCCTTCTCGCCGGTCAACCGGCCGCAGGACGCAGGCTCTAGGGTCGGAGAAGCGGAGACAATCCTGTGACTGACGGCGATTTTCGGTTCGGCCTCTCTTGACGATTGAAATGCAGTAAGAAATCGTTTTATCACCGGAACGGATTCCTCATCCCGAGCTTCCCTCCGATCACCTGCCCATCCTGAAGGTCTTCCGAATACAACGTCCCGCATCCCGCCTGCATAGCAGCCGCGACCACCAGCGCGTCACAAATGCCGAAACCATAGCCTTCGGCGATCTTCCGCCCTTCCGCATGCGTAGCCAAGGTGACGGGAATCGGCGATGGACACAAGACCAGAATCGCCTCGACTGCCTCAGTCACTTCGTCCCAGGACATTTTCAATTTGCGCCGCGCCACCGAAACAAACTCATTCAGTATCTGCACGCCGATCACGCCGCCGGCCGCGAGCAACTCCTCGGCCCGTGCGGCGCGAGAATCGTCTTGCGCCACCGCATAAATTAAAATGTTCGTGTCGAAGAAAACCCTACCGGGCATTGGCGTCGTCGCGCTCAAATACGAATCCGGCGGGCAGAGGGCGCCGCAACTGCCGGAGCCTGCTCAGCGCTCGTTCGCGTCCCGTATCACGCGCCACCTCAAACTCGCGCTCTGCAGCGATCCGGATCTCGATGTGATCGCCTTCCTTCAACCGTAGCGCCTCCACCACCGTGGCCGGCAGGCGAACGGCGAGACTATTTCCCCATTTCGCGACCTGCATGTCTAAGCTCCTAAGATATACATAAACAATGTATATCTAAGGCTAGCGCCAGTCAACTGGAAATTTTAGTACAGCACTATATAATCCGATCAATAGTGCTATACTGAATTAGTTATGCCCATTAGCATCAAAAGCATAGAAGCCGAACGTCTCGCTCGCGAGATTGCTGCAAAGACCGGGGAATCGATCACTGGAGCCATCCAACAGTCGCTCAAAGAACGGCTGGACCGGCTGAAGCAACATCGCCGCAGCGTGATTCTGACCAGCCAGTTGGAAGAAATCGTAAAACGCGTGCAGCAAATGCCCATCCTGGACACGCGGACTCCGGAAGAAATTATCGGATACGACGAGCACGGGCTTCCGAAGTAAGGATTGCCGCGATAGGACACTGTGCGATCCCTATGGTGATTGACACCTCAGCCCTGGCAGCAATTTTCTTCTCCGAACCGGAGGGACCGCAGTTTCTCCGCGCCATCGTGGAAGCGGAGAGCCGCCTCATATCCGCCGCCACCATACTCGAAGCGGGAATCGTTCTCGAAGCTCGGCAGGGCGAGGCCGCTGGTCGCGAGTTCGATCTGTTCACCCTTCGCGCCGGTCTGCAAGTCGTGCCCTTTGACGCGGAACAGGCTGAACTCGCCCGCTCGGCCTGGCGCAAGTTTGGCAAAGGCCGTCATCCCGCAGGACTCAATTTCGGCGACTGTTTCGCCTACGCTCTGGCGCAAAGCACCGGAGAACTCCTGCTAGCCGAAGGCGCAGATTTCGCCGCGACCGGCATCGCCTTGCACTCTGACGAACTAAGCATCAACCAGGTAAAATTCTAAAATCTGTAATCCGCTAAGCCACCAGCCTCCCACTCAACGCCCCTTCAAGCTCCAGCAGCTTGCGTTTCACATCGAGCCCGCCGCCGTAGCCGCACAAAGTTCCATCGGACGCGATCACCCGATGGCACGGCACCACAATCGCCACCGGATTCCGGTTGTTCGCCATGCCCACTGCCCGAAATCCCTGCGGACGCCCCACCGACCGCGCAATGTCGGCATACGAACGCGTTTCGCCATAAGGAATCGCGATCAAGGCCCGCCAGCAAGCCAGTTGAAATTCGGTCCCCCGCAAATCAAGCGCAAAACTGAACTCCCGCCGCGTCCCGGCAAAATATTCGCTCAACTCCCGCGCACACGCCTGAATCACAAGAACGGCCTCTGTGCTACTCTGTGCCCTCTGCCTGCCCTGAGCGAAGCCGAAGGGTGGTGAAAGCTCTCCCCGCGATGCATTCCAGCAACATTCCTCAAAATGCACGTCAGCGTTTTCGACCCGCAAATCCCGCGGATTCGGCCGAATCGTCTGCTGCCCTGGCAACCTCCGGTCAAATTCCAGCGCCACCAATCCCTTCGCCGAAGCCGCCAAGAACAGCGGCCCCACCGGTGACTCCACCGTATTAGCCTGCAACGTCTCCATAGAAAAACTCCCCGCCGTCCATATTCAATCACAAAGCCGAACCGGAAACTCAGCCGAGCCAAGCCTGACGCCCAGCGCCCGACGCCTGCCGTTGACCCCCAACCCCAACCTGTGATTACATTCCTAAATCCCGCGGACTCCCAGCCAGGGCCCGCTACTTCGAAAGCGTCCGAGGTGAAGAATGAAATCCGTATTTGCGATCGCTGTGGTATCGCTCCTCGCTCTCACCGTCTGCGCTAGTGCCCGCGAAGTTGTTTTGCCCGCCGGCACTCTTTTGCAGTGCACCATGAATGAACCCAACTTCTCTTCCAAGACGGCGGAAGTTGGCGATCCGGTTCTCTGCCACCTGAAAAGCGTCACCGAATTCGGCCAGCAAGCCTTCCCGCGCGGCGCCTATCTCGTTGGTCACCTCGAAGCCGCCAAGGATCCCGGCCATTTTGTCGGCAAGGGATATCTCAAAATTCAGTTCGATCGCATCGGCCTGCCCTCGGGCGACCTGCCACTCGAAGCCAAAGTCATCTCCACCCGCGGCTACAAAGTCGATAAGACCGGAGCCATCGACGGCAAAGGCCATGCCACCCGCGACGTAGTCGAGTGGCTCTTTCCACCACTTTGGCCCTGGAAAGTGATCATGCTGCCTGCCCGCGGCCCGCGTCCCACCCTCAAGGGCGAAACCCCACTCACCCTGCGTCTTATGGACGACGTGGAAATCCCGCAAACCGCCGAAACGAATGGCCCCGGGTGGCACTACTTCCACATGGATTCCTACAACAACGCTCAGCTGAGCACGCGCCCGCAGCTCGCCATCAATGCTGACGTTGCGGTTGGAGCGCAAGCTTCGGTTCATGCTTCTCTCGCCGCCTACTCCCAGCCAGCTACGCTGCCCGATCCTGCCAAGCTGGTCACGCTTCCCGGCATGCCCGTCTTCGTCCTGACCACTGGCACGATTCTCTCGGTCAGCGGCTACGGCTACCAGGACAACCGCATCTCCTACACACTGATCGGCGGAGGCTCCGGCGTCATCAACAGCTCCGACGTCGACTGGACCGCCACCACACATCTCAACGACCAGCGCGGCATCCGCCTGACGCTGCACAACCCGCACCCCACCGCAACCCCGGGCCTCTAACCAACTCGCGTAGGGGCGGACGCATTCGTCCGTAAAATTGCTCGTGTAGGGGCGGACGCCTCGTCCGCCCCGCGAGCAAAGCGAGCGTGCCCTTCAAATGCCCGGACGAATCGTCCGGCAGGATTTGCGGCTTTTCTACTTCTGCGCCGTGTAACACGTTACGCTGTTATAGAGAAGTTGCAGATCGTCGGTCCCGCCACCGAATTCGGGGTAGTTGGAAATAAAGACCGCCGTATAGGTTCCTCCGTTGTAGACGGTAACGATCCCGGTAGCGCCATCGGAATCTGCTTCCAGGGTCGCCAGGTTCAGCGCCTTGTCTCCCCAAGTCAAAGCCGGCGTTGGAACCTGGCTGTAGGCATATCCGGCGGATTGCCAAGGGGAGGGGATGTTTCGGAACAGGCACGCCTGGTTCTTGACCTGGGCAAATGTATTCGAGATCGGCGTCTCTGTATATTGTCCAACCGAACTGAATCCAAACACTGGCAACAGGCCCCTATCGTCGGTACCACCCCACTCGAAAACCACGAAAGTTCCCAGGACGGTGTGTCCCGCCTTGGCGTACTTCTCCACCGCAGAGATTTCCGCCGAAGAATACTGCTGGCCGCCGCCCGCCGGATCGCTGAGGACGATTACGTCGGCGCCCGAATTCACCAAATCCTCGTAGGTGAAATCGCTGTCGATATAAGTCGTGTCGTCGATGTTGAGTGGAATGGTCCCATAGTTCTGCCATTCTGACTGCAAATCCGACCATCCCGAAGTGGTTCCCCAGGACGGGAGCAGCACTACGTTCACAGATGCTGAGCTGCCTGAGACCACTCGCCTCGACGGAGTCATCTCGTGCCCGGTCTTCGGGGGCGTAGTGGCCTGAACATTGCCTTGGGCTGCGGCTGAAATCGAAAACGTTGCGCTGGCGCTCAAAATAAGCGCGGTTAGTAACCTGCACATATCGAACCTCCTAATTGTTTTATTGAACCTTGGCGTGATTTCTGGGGGAGCGAAACAGCGGCCATCAGAATACACCGGGCGGGTGGCGCAGCGTTGAGCGCAGCGACCCGTATATATGGAGCGGGTGCTCTGACCCGCCATACAGGCGTTCTGCGGAATTCTCTGCGACCTCTCCCACCCCACTCCCATCCCATTCCTATGCCCAAAGTCAACCTAGCCGAAAAATTCTCCCAGGTCACCGAACTCTGGAAGCCCTACATCGCCGCCGAACTCAACGGACAATACGTCAAGCTCGACAAAATCAAGGGCGAATTCGTCTTCCATCATCACGAGCACGAAGACGAACTCTTCCTCGTCGTCAAAGGCCGCTTCCGCATGGAATACCGAGACCGCCAGGAATGGATCGAGGAAGGCGAATTCGTAGTCGTCCCTCGCGGAGTCGAGCACAAACCCGTGGCCGACGAAGAATGCTGGTTCCTTCTATTCGAGCCCAAGACAACGCTCAACACCGGCAACGTAGTCAACGAACGCACCCGCCGCGAACTCGAGCACGTGTAACAAAATTATGCAGGGGCGGACACAGGCGAAGCCGAAGGGTCCGGCCCCCGAGCGAAGCGAGCCGGCGAACACGAACCCAAGTCATGAACGAAGGGAAGGCCGGTTCGTGTCCTAGTTTGTCATTCCGAACCGGGCCGAAGGCGCGGCGAGGAACCTGCTTTTTGACTGCGTATGACTGTCGAACTCAAAATTAGGACACTACCGAAGGCCGGCGAGGCGTCGGGATCTACACTTTCTATGGTTAAATTCTTGTGATGCAACTCACCATCTACACCGCCTTCTGGTGCCCCGACTGCCGCACCGCCAAGCGCTTCCTCGACCAACACAAAATCCCCTACACCGAAATCGACATCGAAACCACCCCCGGCGCAGCCGATGAAGTTGTCCGCCGCACCGGCAAGCGCGCCGTCCCGCAATTCGTCATCGACGGCGAATGGGTTCAGCCCTACGATCCCCGCAAAGGCTTCCTCTACAACGAAATGTCGGAGCGCCTCGGCATCACGAAATCGAAATAAGGAGCGCCATGTCTCAGAACGTCTCTCACACCATGACTCGCAACGGATCCCACAACCTCGACCACACCATCTCTCTGCTCTCCCGCACTCCCGCCACGCTCAACGCGCTGCTGCGCGATCTCCCCGAAGCCTGGACCAACAGCAACGAAGGCGAAAACACCTGGAGCCCCTACGACGTCGTAGGCCACCTGATCCATGGCGAGCTCACCGACTGGATGCCTCGGGCCCGAATCATCCTGCAATCCGGCGAGTCGCGCCCCTTCGATCCCTACGACCGCTGGGCACAAGAACGCGAAAGCCACGGAAAATCACTGAGCCAACTGTTGGACGAGTTCGCCCGTCTGCGTTCAGAAAACCTATCCGCACTCCGCGCCATGAATCTGACCCCGAAAGACCTGGCCCGCCGCGGCCGCCATCCAGAACTGGGCCTGGTCACGCTCTCCGAGCTGCTAGCCACCTGGGCCGCCCACGATCTAAGCCATCTCCACCAGATCTCCCGAACCATGGCCCACCAATACCATGACTCCGTCGGCCCGTGGGGTAAGTACCTGGGTGTAATGCACTGCGCGGGCCACAGCCAGTAGGCACGTACATGTAAGCGCGGACGCAGCCTGCCCTGCGCGAAGCCGAAGGGCCCGCCCCGCGAGCGCAGCGAGCAGAGCGCCAGAAGCCGGACGCCCGACGCCCGTTCCCCCACACCCCCGTACATCCCCTTCAGTACCGTAGCGATCCCGCGCCCCACGCTTGAAGATGATTCTTCCAATCATGTCCCAGACCCACCCACCTCCCGATCCATCCCTGGCGAGCCCCATCCCCACCGAGCCCGTGAGCGACCTTTGGGCTCAAATGATGCAGCTCGTCCTGGCCGCCGTCCTGCTAGCCGGAACCTTCGCCGCCTATCATTACTACACCCTGCAGGCGGCCCAGCCGTCACCCGCCGATCCCGCCAACGACCTCCGGAATAACGACCTCCAGAATCAGGTGCACGATCTATCCGCCCAGGTCGCCCAACTCCGGCAGGAGCAATCCATGCCCGCCGTCGTTCTCAACCGCTATCGCAACTCCATCGGCTACATCTACGGCGTCTACCACGTAGGCTACGCCAACCGCCGGCCTGAAATCCGCGCCCGCGTCTCCGGCACCGGATTCCTGATCTCCAACGGATCGGCCTCCAATGGATCGGCTTCTAGCGGCCTGGTCGCCACCAACCGCCACGTCGCCGAACCCTGGTACGGCGATCCCGACGCCGAACGACTCCTCGACCACGGCGCCACAGCGATGCTCGAAAGCCTGGTCATCTTTTTCCCCAACTCACCCACGCCCGTCACGCTCGTCCCCGCGTCAGCATCCAAAACTTCCGATCTCGCCGTCCTTCGCGTCGAAGATTCCTCAACCATCCGCGGTCTTCCCACGCTGCCGCTCTCCAAATCCCCCGCCGCTCCCGGCCAACTCGTCACCGTCATCGGATACCCCATGGGCATCGCCGGCATGGTCGCCAAATCTCCCGAAGGAATCTATCAGCGCCTCGCCTACCGCCACAACGACATCAGCGCCGCCAGCGAACTCGCCGCGCTCTCGCTCATCCGCCCCTCCACCACCTGCGGACACCTCGGCGACGTAGTCGGCGAAAAGCTCATCTACGACGCCCCCACCGCCCACGGCGGCAGCGGAGGCCCAGTCTTCAACTCCCAGGGCGAAGTCATCGGCGTCAACTCCGCCTTCATGGACGGCTTCTCCGGCGGCACCCTGGGCATCTCAGTAGAAGCCCTCCGCCCGCTCCTACAAGCAGCGCAGCAGCGTTAAGAGCGGGAGCCCAGCGCTTTTCCTTGACATTCCGAAACGCCCGCAATATAGTCCTTATCGATCTGGGTTTGAGCCGCGCCAAGCCTCGGCGCTCGAACCAAATTCCCCCTGGCAAGACCCTGTGATCTGATCGCGTTTTCGGGCCCCTGTATTTATTCTTCGACGGAGAGGCACCCGATGGCAAAAATCGTCCCCCCCCCCCTCGTTGTAGCGATCCTTTCCGCGGCTCTTTTGTTTTCCGCCCTCTCCATGCCGCTTAGCGCGCAGAACGGTATCACCGCACTCGAGGCTGGCGCGCCGTCGATTTCGCCAGGAACGGACTACCTCTGGGCCGACAGCGGTAACAACCGATGGAAAGTCAGCGTCTACAATGCCGCCAAGGTTCTTGGGATCTGGCCTTGCATCAGTACCAGCACACAGGCAGGCGGTATCGTGTACGCTGGCCCCACACCCGGCGGCGGGTCCACTACGAACGAGGAGTCGTGCCTCTCACTCCCCAACCCAATCGATCCTGGCGTGCCGCTATTGGTCGGGCCAACGTCGGCGAGCGCTCCCCAATGGGGCGGCTCACTCGGAATGAACGCGATCAGCCTCAACCTGCAAGGCTGGGCATCCGTGACTGAGGTCCTGAACGACACCACGACCGGCACAACCGTCAACTCATTGGCAATCATCAGCACCACAGGGGCAATCAAGGCCGGTACCGGCAATACCGCCGTTCCCACATACATCGTGGTCGCCGGTGCCGGTAACACCAGCAGCACATACGCGCAGCTCGCGATCTCTGGACAAGCAGCGTGCACCATGGACGCGTCTCACACCGGGGTGGAAGGCCAGCCCGTGTTCGCGTCCAGCTCAATAGGCGGAGATTGCTCTACTGCGGCGACCGCCCCCTTGGGAGCGTGGGTCCTCGGCCAGATGGTGTCGAATAACACGACCGGTGGCTCGACCGCAACGATCCTTGCGAGGCCTGGCTTTCCGGGGCTGCCGCTTAGCAATCCTACTGGTACGGAGCTGGCTACGGCTAGCGGCACACTAACGAGCGGGCACCTAGTAAAATTCAACAGCAGCGGTGATGTCGTTGATGACGGAATAGCCTTAGCGTCGGTCTCAGGGAACACGACAATTGCCGCAACCGCCAACTCCAACCTGACGAGTTCCGCCTCCGGCGACATTGTTAGTGTCGATGCGAACGGGAATGTACAAGATTCCGGGACGACTCCGTGCTTAATCCAGAATGCCAACGCCGGTTTCTTAATTCCTCCCTATATATTCTTTCCGTCCGCCAACGGAGGAGGCACCGCCGTCGAAACCACCTCGGGCGTCGTAAAGTACGTCCAATTCTACCTTCCCTGCAAGGCCACTCTAAATCATGTAAGCGTCAACATCACCTCGCTAAGCTCCGGAAGCATAGTGCTTGGGTTCTACAGCTGCGGTCAATCCGCATGCACCAGTACGAGCCCGCTCGTGAGCGGAAGCGATGTCTCGCTGTCCTGCTCGGCAACGGGAGCGGTTACGGGATCAACGGGTTCGACACTTACCCTTGAGCCCGGCATCTACGCATTTGCTTACGCGGCGACAGATACCTCCTGCGCGACCAACAGCCAAAGCAGTTCCGGCTGGATGGCTATTCTTAACCAGAATGGAAGCAAACGTCAGGGAACAGGGGCCAATAGCCTGAGTAGCGGAGCCCTGCAATCCACGCTCGGCACGCTCTCGACCTCAAACCAAATCATAATCTATAGCCTATGGGAACCCTAGCCATGAAAATAGGGATATCCGCCATCTCGCTTCTGCTGGCATTGACGACCGCGGCACAAGCCACCGGGCAGATCAATATTAGCGGCCAGGTCAACATCATCGGCCAGGTCAGCATGCCGACCTTCTCAGGTACCCAGCAGTACACTAACATCTGGGTCTTCGATCCTCCCAACGGCCCGGGCGGCGCCAACGATAACGTCAACTTTATGAATGACGTCTTCGGCAACAATGCAATCGCCGGCGCATCTGTGCCCATAGCGTGGAACTCGATTGAAATGTCTCTTCCTACGTCTACGCCCTGCGCCCCATCCGACACGTGCCAGCCCGACCCGGGGTTGCCCGGCATGTACCACACCTATACTTGGACCACCACCTACGACTACACTGGGCCCGGCAGCCCGATTTACCAGTGGATCAATCTCAAGAAGGTAAATATACTCGTCAACGCACAGCAATCCGGTGCAACCAATCCCATCACGCCGCACTACGTAACCAGTTCGTGGTGGTACAACCAGTTCAGCCCGCAGCAGCAGGATGTCATCAACGGAATCAACACACCCTCGTGTACCAGCCTTCCATGGACCGGAACGGGCGGGACGGTCGCGACATGGTCTGGGACCACCGTAACGGTGAACTCAACCAGCTGTTGCAGCACCATGGCGACACAGGGGCCCTCGCTGCAGACCGGCGACGTCATCTGGGTCACAAGCCCAACAACAAATCTGGACACCCCGTCCGGAGGTTCGCCAGTAACGGTCAACAACAGCGGCCAGTTCTACTACACGGCTTCTGGAACGGGAATGCCTGCGGCTCAATCGCTGAACTACATCAGCGCTGCACAATCGTGGGCAGTGCCTTACGAATACCCGTTCATGAGCGCGCTCAAGGCATTCTGGGCCGCCGTCGTCGCGCACTATGGTCCAAATTACAGCCTAACCTACATGACCTCAACGACAAACTATTTCTCCAAGCTCAATTATTTCCGGTTCGGCGGTTCCGTTGGCACGGAGTGGTATCCGTACTGCACATCCGTTCTCACATCTCTTCCTAACTACGGTTACTCGATGTCAGGCTGGACGAACTACTATCAGCAGATGGGCAACTACCTGCACTCGCTCGGGCCGCCCTGGCAGATCATCGATTCCGTCAACTCGGCGGAAACGCCTGCCAACTATTGCTACGCAAACACCGAGGCAGGCTACGCCGTCGGGTGGGCCAATCGCTTCGGAGTCACGGACGGCATCGGCAGCCAGGGGCTTTCGGTAGCGGACTACATCGCGTGCCATCAACATAGCTGCCTGAATGGCAGCAGCTGCACAATGGGCTCTTACTATAGCGCGTCGAACTGGTATCCGCTGTTCCAGACCTATAATACTCGGGGCGTGCCGCTACAATTGCAACCCATAGCCCTGTCGTGGCCCAACGACACGACATGCGCCAACGGCTGCGGTCCAACCACCTACTCAGGCGACCTTCAGACGTTCCTGTACCCATTTTCGACCAACGAAGGCACCACGGATTACGAGATCTACTGGCGGGACCTGTCGCTTGCCTACGACGTTAACTATTACTGCCATTTCAACACGATACCTCCGCCGCCGCCGTATTCCTGCAACAGTAGCTCGTCAATATCGCTAGGGGGAGAAATCACTAGCTCTAGCCAACTGCTGACGTTCTTTCAAGCCGTCGGCCAAGGGAATGATCCGACCGCTTGCGGAAGCAACACCCCTCAGACGGGTTCGATGGGGGACTGTGGTTATGCGATTAAGGTCAATGACGCTCAGGGGCCTCACTGACCATCGCTATTAGAGCAAGGCATTTATCTGCAAAAGGAGATCCTATGAGGATGGTTTCATCTCGCAGTATTGCGGTCCTGCTGGTATTAGTCCTGGCGGCGACGTGTGCGCGGCTGGACAGCCAGACGGTTAGCATTCTGTACAGCTTCAACGGCCAGAATTCGTCAGGGCAACCGGTGTACGTCGCGCCAATGCAAGGACGTAACGGGCGGCTTTACGGGACAACATACGGGCCGAACGGAGGGTTCGGCTCCGTTTTTACGATCACGACAACCGGTACTGAGGCCCAGATATACACCTTTGGCACCGACGGCGCAAACCCGGAGGCGGGGCTGACGTTGGGAACGGACGGCAACTTTTACGGAACGACGACCGCTGGCGGCTCAAGCGGCGACGGGGTGCTTTTTCTCGTATCACCCGCTGGAGGTTATACCGACTTGCACGATTTCGGCGGCGGCTCTGACGGTGCCGTTCCTACAGCCCCCCCAATAGAGGCTTCTGACGGAAACTTCTATGGCTCAACGTCCGGAACCGCGGGGGCCTCGACGCTGTACGAATATTCTCCTTCATCAGGCACCTTCTCAACGATCCTAAGCCTCGGTTCGACGCAGGGACAATACGTGATAGGTGGAGTTGTGGAAGGCTCCGACGGCGACCTATATGGATCTGCCGAGGAGGGAGGCCTCAACGGTTGTGGCACTCTCTTTAAGGTGACAAAATCCGGAACATTTCTTTGGGGCTACAGCTTTGCTTGCAGCGCCGGGTTCTTACCGGGCCAACTGGTACTGGGTACCGACGGTAGCTTCTACGGAACCACAGCGCAAGGAGGGCGCTCTGTCTCCTGCGGTACAGTGTTTAAGCTGAGCCAAGCGGACCAAGTCTCGATCGTATACGCATTTAAGGGGGTGCTCGACGGGTGCGAGCCGTTCGGAGGCCTCGCCCAAGGGTCGGACGGCAATTTGTATGGCGCAACGACCTTCGGTGGAAAGGGAACCAATGGGGGTGGGGGAACACTCTACAGCATCAGCTCTGCCGGGATTCATACCGTCCTTTACGACTTCGGTCCAACGGGCGAAGAGCCCACGTTCCCGCCGGCTCAGGACACAAATGGCGAATTCTATGGCACCACTGAGGTGGGGGGCCATTCTGGATACGGCTCCGTCTATAGTTTGAACATGGGCCTCGCGCCTTTCGTCGCATTCGTGCAACCTACGGGGAATGTCGGACGCTCGGCGCAAATACTAGGCCAGGACCTGACCGGCACAACCACCGTCACGTTCAACGGCGTGCCTGCGACCAGCTTCACGGTCAAGTCAGACACGTTCATGACCGCAATCGTTCCGGCCGGAGCGACCACTGGCCCGGTCGTAGTCACCACCCCCACCGGCACGCTGACCAGCAATGTCAGCTTCCGCGTCACGCAATAGAAAACGACCTGACCCATGGCCGATAACCTCAAGGCGGGCGATGTTGTGCAACTGAAATCGGGCGGCCCGGAAATGACCGTCACCCAGGCGGGCAAAGATTCGACCGGCGCGCTCACCGTGTGGTGCTCCTGCTTCGACGGAAGAAGGTTCGAAGGCAAGATACAGAAGGGCGCAACCTTCCCGCCCGAGGCATTAAAGCGGGCGTAGCTCTCGCCGAGTCCGATGCCGGCCGAGGCCAAAAGCCCAGCCCGCCCCAACGCGGGTTACACCCGGCGACTCCCGGACGGCTGTGGTCTGCGACGAGCGGACAGCAGGTTCCTCACCGAGTCTGCGACTCGGTTCGGAATGACATCACTTAGAGGTTGGAGCTCGGCATCACGAGAGGCCGGAGCTGGCCGGGCGCTTGGCTATCGCGCTGCGCTCATGGCGAGGTAGACAAAGCCCAATACCGACACCATGATGCACAGGTAAGGCCAACTATCGATGGTACGTTTCCACACCCGCATGGCTCACCTCATTCTTTTACGATCGAACTTTTACGATCGGGCTCGGAATTGCTACCGGGGATTCGGCACAGGATCGAACCTGGCTTCAGCTGCAATTAAGCCGGATTCGTTCCCTGCGAGCAATACGGTGAACTCTGTAAGCGCGGCCCTCCATTGCCTGATACTCCTGCCGGGGCTGGCGGAAGCGCAGGTTCCTCACCGCCGCTGCGCGCCGGTTCGGAATGACATCCGTTTAAAGCGCGACTGCGACTCGGTTCGCAATGACATCAAGGAAGATCGAGAGCGCCGCCGGTCTAGAACTCAACGTGGGCGCGGAAGCCGGGGACTAGGACTGGGCCGCGGTCCCGGTTATAGCCTGGGTTATTGATGTGTTGGACGCTGGGGGCTAAGTAGATACCGCGCCAAACATGGACGGTGTAGTAAGTCTCGACGATAGTTTCGCGGCCGTAGTTAAGGCCGCCGTCGCCGAGCAGAAAGCCAAGGCCTCCGGCGGCGAGATAGTTCTGGTGATCTTTCTTGATGGCGTTGGAGACGACGGCGACGCCGGCGCGGTCCTGCTTGCGATGCCACCAGGAGCCGCTGGCTCCAATGCCGGCGGCGACGGTCTGATCGACTTCGGTGTAAGCGAAGGATTCGGTGCGGCCATTGTCCCAGCCGACGCGGGTGAAGGCGGTCAGATAGCGGGTGAGGGACTGCTCGGCGTTGAAGCCGAATCCGTATTTGTGGGTGACGTGCCAGGGATGACTGGCGATGTCGGGCGGAACGCCATCTTCGGCGGCGGCGATGACTTGCTGGCGATAGATGCCCATGTTGGCCGCATTGGTGTAGGCGAGGATGCGGACGACCCCGGCCTTTTTGGGCAGCAGCCCGTGGCGGAGTTCGTACTCAAAATTCTCGGCGTGCACCTGCCAGGGCCTCCAGACCAGATTGATGCCGTTGGCGACCACCGGCATCAGGGCTTCGGCCACGCGGAATCCCCAGTTGCGGTCTTCATAGTCGGCCATGGCGCCGACGGTGTATCCGCGGGTGTCGGCGGCATAATCCCAGGCGCCGTTGTTATCGATGGTCCAGTTGGCGAATTGGAAGTGAGTGTCGCTGCCGACGGAGTTGATGTCGAAGAAATCGGGCATGCTGAATTTGCCGAAGCGGACTTCGAGGCGGCGGCGCGGAAGTTCGTCGAAAAGCGAGAACGCGTTACGCTGGTTTTCGATTTTGTCTTTGCTGAGGGCGAAGACTTTGTGCAACATGCCGCGGGCGAGGTAGGGTAACTTGCTGAGCAGAGGATTGCGGACGATGTCGAGGTCGGTATCGCCGGCGAGACCGAATCCCTGGCTGAGCGCCGCGCCACCAGCTTCTTCGACGGCGCCGACCACTTCGAAGGAGTTGGTGAGGCGCACGCCGGCGTAGAGGGTGACGACGCGGGAGGTGGCTTTTTCGTAGTCCGGAGACAGACTGTGGGCGCCGCTGTAGAGAGCGGGGAAGTCGGGATGAGTTTGAAAAATCCAGTTGCCCTGGCCGGAGAGCCAGAAGCGAGTGCTTTTGAAATGCGGAAGCATGGCTTGGGTGCTGTCGTCGGGAGCGGCATCGGGGGACGTTGGGGCCGGGGGATTGGGCGGGGTGGGGGCGGGTTCCTGCGCGAGAGACGAGAGCGCGAGCAGCAGCAGGCAGAGCAGTAAGCAGGCTTGCGTTCTCATTGCGGAGACTTGGGGTGATGCCGCGGGTTTGGTTGTGGCGGGAACAGCAGGTTCCTCACCGCCGCTTCGCGCCGCTTCGGAATGACATCGGTGGGAACAGCTTCGCGCCGGTTCGGAATGACATCCGGGGGAGACCAGTGCGGATTGACGCCGGGGCACACGGCCCGCAGGCTTCTGTTGGCATCGGTCACGATAGGCTGTGATCTTCATCGTCACACTGAATCATCGCGCTTCATCATCACACTGAATCATCAAACTTCATCATGAAACCCAGATGCTGCTGATGGAACGAGAGCGCGGTACCTTTCATTAACTGTAGCATTCTGAAAATTAACCATAGTTAATGCGATCATTCTGCGGCCGGCGTGATCTCCGTGGGGTTGAGAGTACGCGAGGTTCGTTACTGCAGCGTTACAACAGTCCTGTCCAGAGCCCTGAGTCCCGAGCCTTGCGCAGCGCCGAGCACTCGGCGGAACTGGCTTTCCGCCTACGTTTTTTATATCATACCCCCCTAGGGTATGTGTCAAGGCAAAAATGTCTCGGGGAGGGGAAATCATGAAGGACAAGCTGCCGGAGAATCCCAAAGAGAAACAGAAACTGTTTTCGCGCATCAAGCGGCTGAGCGGGCAGGTGGCGGCAGTGGAGCGGGCGGTGACCGAGGGCGATGAATGCGCCGACATTCTGATGCTGCTGGCTGCGATTCGCGGCGGCGTGAATAGTTTGATGGCAGAGATTCTGGAGGATCATGTGCGGCTGCATATTGCGCACCCAAATCGCGGGCCGGGGACACGGGAGGAGTTGACCGAGGATTTGATTTCGCTGGTGCGGGCTTATTTGAAGTGAAAGACTTTTTGCCACGGATCTACGCGGAATCAGAAAAAACCATTGCCACGGATTTACACGGATTTCAACGGATTTCAACGGATTTGGATTTTAGTGTTTCGATTTTCGATTGAAGATTGGAAAAAGGCCCACCCTCCCGCTAAAAACGCGGGAAGCGTGGGGCAACCTACTCTTTCGGCCTTCGTCACTTAGAAACTATCGGTTACGGGCAGCTTCTGGAACGGCTTGAGCACCGGGACCTGGTAGTAGTCCACGGTGGCGGAGGGCCCGGTGAGGGTCATGATGGCGAAGCAGTGGTTGTAGTCGGTGCCGTTGTTTCCCAGCACGCACTGGGCGTTCCAATCGGGCATTGGGATGCTGCCGTAGGTTTGCAGACCGGTGGCTGCAGTGTAGGACTGCTGGTCTTTGAATACCGGAACCGCCGACGCGCCGACGCAGCGTCCGCGCTGCAAGTTCATGTAGGGATCGTAGACGGCCAGCGTGTGTTCGTGTCCCCAGAACCAGCAGGAGATTTTGTCGAGCACGGCCTGGAAGGTGGCGTGAAGATTTTTGTTATAGGCGTAGGATTTGCCGCCGTCGGCGGAACCGACCGAGCCGAACGATGAAAACAGCTGATGGTGTGAGAGCAGCACCTGCTTGCGAGTTCCGGCCAGATTGATTTTGTCGAGCAGCCAGTCTTCCTCGGCCCAGTCGGCGTCTTTATAAAGACTGGTCATGTTGGTGTTGACGGTGAGTGGATCGTTGTCGTTGTGGCCGGTGTCCATGGCAAGAAGTTGCCAGTTGGCGTTCTGCAGGCAGAAATAGCTGGCCTGCTGGCCGATCTGGTCGACCAGCCAGTAGTAGCCGTCCCCGCCTGAATACATGTCGTGATTGCCGCACATGCTGAACAGGCGCACGGCGTTGCCCAGCACGCTTTGGCAGACGCTGAGAAAATTTGTCTGCTGCTCGAACTGCGTGCCGGAGTAATAGACGTCGCCGAGATGGAGCAGCACGGCGGGATTGAAGGTCTTTATCTGCCGCAGAAGATCGGCGGCCACGTCTTCGCCGGTGCCCCAGTCGCCCACAATGGCGATGCGCGTGTTGGCGTCGAGAGCGAAGACTGGATTTTTATTCTTGCGGTACGCGGGCGTGCCCGCTGCAGCTTTATAGGCCAGATAGTCAATCAGGCATTCGGCCCATGTCGGGTCGCACTCGGACTCTTTCAACTCACCGGCCAGGGTGTCGGACCGTTCTTTGTCGCCGGTGATTTCAGCCCAGAGAAATTCGGCGGCGGTTTTGGCGCAGTCTTCCACCGTATGCAGGACATCGGCGACCGCGGCTATATCGAGAGGAGCGCCCACTTTCGGAGCGGACGTTTTCGGAGCGAACATTGCTTTGGCCTCGTCAGCCTGGCCGGCGACGAGTGGGACGCCGATCAGGTGCACAGGAGCTTCCAGATCAACTTGCGTCGGCGCGGGTGCTGCCGCGGCTTGTCCAGCAGATTGACTAACATTGATCGCCAACTTTTGCGGGGAAGCGTGGCGGCGTTTCACGCCGGCAGCGGCGGTCTGCCAAAGCGAGAGGTAAGGGTACGAGTAAGTGTATAGCTTGGACATAGGCGTGCTCCTGCTTATGCAGTTATGTACGACAAAAAATCCCTGGGAGGAAGTGGAGCGATTGTGAGCGGCGGAGAGAGGAAAGTCAAGGCCGGTAGTTACTCAGTTTTTCTGGGTTATCCCGACCGCCCGCACTTCTTGCTAGACCCCGGCTTTCAGCCGGGGGTCCGACGAATCCCAACGCCCACAACGCGTATGCGTGGGAGATCCTTCGCTCCGCCTGAAGGACGGCTACGCTCAGGATGACATCACCACTACTTCGCTTGATGAGATGGAATCTACGGTCCGGGTGAAGGCCGGCGCGGTGACATGCGGTTCACGGTTGTTTTGGCCAGGAAACGTGCGCCGGCAGCGATGACGGCTCGGGGATGGGGAGCGCGCCAGCGCCGCGCTGGTCTTTGAATGTGAGATCGAGGTACGGCAGTGATTCTTCCTGCTCGGATACAGTCATCAGATTCCTGGCTCCCAGCGCGGCGGCGGTGGCGCGATATTTTTCCTGCTCGTGCGCGATGAACTTGTTGAGCTCCTCATAGACCTGCTGGTTGGAGCGAAACGTAATCGTGTCGGTGGTTTCTATTTCCCACGCCAGATCGTCGGGATCTTTGCCCAGCCAGCGCGCCACAAAGCGCCGGCGTTCTTCCGGGCCGAAGACCAGAAAAGAAAAATTGGCGCAGCCGTCGAAAAGCACGTGGCGGGTTTCCGAGCGTCCGGCATACACCGGATCGGCGCCGGCGATCAGCACGAAGTATCCTTCAGTCTTGTCCGCCGACAACTGATACACCCCAAAGAGCGGCCAATCGTGATGCGAGCTGTCGATGCCGCAGCATTGGCCAATTCCGCTGCCATACGTACCGGCTTCCGAATATCCGGGCTTGATGATGGTGATGGTGGCGTGCGTGTAAATGCTGGAAAAGATGCCGGCGGCGAATCCCGCGGGAGGATGTTGCGCCAGCAGCACCGCGCTCACATATTCGAGGTTGTGCGCGCCGCGCGTTTTTATCTCGTGCTTGCCGGGGCGCGTGCCGGAATTGAGCCGGTAGAATTCCAGGCTCAACGCCTGCGCCTCATCTTCTGGAAGACGGGTCATCAGGATCGCCACCTGATTGGGAAAATCCGCGGCCAGATTGCGCAGGGTTGAAGCCTCGGGCGTGATATGCAACTGAATGAGGGCGTCGAGCACGGCGGCCGTGGCGTCGTAGGCATCGGAGTGGTCTGCGATTGCTTGATTCGACTTTGCCGAATTCAACTCTGCGGAATCGAGATCGTCAGGGCTGGGATCGGGCGGCGTGGGCTGCCAGCGCTCGGCCAGATCGAGCAACTCCGCGGATAGTTCCGGACTCTTCGCGGTGATGGCGTAATGCGCTCCCCAGGCGACCAGCCGCGAATCTCCACTGGAGAGCAGGGCTTCGATCTTATTGGTGGAGGCGGGATCGGTGAGCGGGGCTGCGTCTTGCGCGCGGACTATTGCCGCCGCGTAGAGAAGGATGCCTGGTAGAAGGATCGCAGGATTGCGGTGGATCGCCATCTGTCCCCTTGGGATTTTTCCAAGTACGCGCCGAGATGTCCGGGCCAAGGTTATTTTACCCCCGATCGGGACGGAGTGGGATTCGGCGCTCGCGGGGCGGACGAGGCCTCCGCCGCACATATCCCTCCCCTCATATCCCGCCCCTCATGGGAGACTGGAGTAAAATAGAGGCATGGCGGAACGGACATTTACCCTGGACGAAGCGCAGTCTTTGTTGCCTGTGCTTGAGTCGCTGCTTCGCACGGCGATCCATGGCAAGAAAATCATGGATGAAATCGAGGGCGAGCAGCAGAAGCTGCAGCATTACATCGCGCTGAATGGAGGGACGTTTCTCAACGTCATCCCGCTGGCGCGGCGCAAGGCGGAACGCGCCAAGGCGGAACAGCGCGCCAAAGATGCGCTGGCCGAGATCGATTCTATCGGCGTGCAGGTGAAAGACCTGGACATTGGGCTGCTCGATTTTCCCTGCGAGGTCGAAGCACAGATCATTCTGCTGTGCTGGAAACTGGGGGAGAAATCGATCACCCACTGGCATGGAACGCAGGAAGGATTTTCCGGGCGCAAGCCGATCGATGAGCGCATTGCGGGCGGGCGGAAGGTGAATTGAGCGGTTCGCGAGTGAACTAGCCCACGGTGCATTTGCGCTGGAGATCCAGCCAGTCTTTTTAATCTAAGCCACCAACTAAGCCACCCTAAGCCACCAACCAAAAGCCCGAACAACTGTCATTCCGAACCGGGCCAAAGAGAAACCTGCTTTTCTGCCGAGCCTAAACAGCAGCTTCCTCACGTGGCGTAGTCCTTTCGTGTGGTTTTGCAGCGTGGTTCCCGGTTAAATTTGTGTAAAGAAAGCTGCAACATGTCCGGCGATATTGTGTTTACATGGAAGGAACGCACGCCAGGCGCCCTATTTCGGCCAACGACGTTTTTGCGTCAGAATGGCAGTTTGAGATTCAGTTGGCGCCTACACTCACGTACAAGGAAAAAGAGGATATGAAGATCCATCAATCAATCGCTCGTTGGCTGTTGCTGGGCATGGTTGTACTTTCGTTTTCGGCCGCTTCGTTCGGCCAGATTGCGGTGGGGATTTCGGTGCGGATCGGGCCGCCTGCGATTCCAGTGTATGCGCAGCCCATCTGCCCCGGGGCCGGGTATTTGTGGACTCCCGGATATTGGGGCTGGAATGACGACGGTGGCTATTACTGGGTGCCGGGCACGTGGGTGGTGGCTCCGGTGGGCTTGTTGTGGACGCCGGGCTATTGGGGCTGGAACGCAGGATTTTATGGCTGGCATGGCGGCTACTGGGGACCACACATCGGTTTCTACGGCGGCATTAACTATGGATTCGGTTACGGCGGCGTCGGCTTTGCCGGCGGCGAATGGCGCGGAGGCTCCTTCTTCTACAACCGCTCCGTGACCAATGTCAGCGTCACCAATGTGACCAACGTCTACAACAAGACGGTCGTAGTCAACGATAACCACACCTCGTTTAACGGCGGCGAAGGCGGCATCGCGGCGCGGCCCACTCCGGCTGAAGAGGCGGCAGGGCGCGAGCAGCACCAGGCGGCTCTGGCCTCGCAGACTCAGCATGAACAGGCGGCCAGCCAGAATCGCGGAAACTTCGCTTCCGAGAATCACGGAAAACCGGCCATCGCCGCGACCTCGCGTCCGGGCGACTTCAGCAGAGGGTCGGCGGTTCCGGCGCGGTCGGCGGGCGGCGAGTATCATGCGCCCGCGATGTCGCCGAAAGAAGCGCGCGCTGGAGCTCCGGCGGGCAACGGCGGGAACAACGGCAACAGGGGCGGATCGAACGAAGGATTCCATCCCTTCAATAAGCCGAATAACCCCGCGCCTGCGAACAACGGCAGCAATAACGGCGGCCGCACGAATGAGAGCCGGCCGCAGAATCAGCCGCCGCAGCATCAGCAATCGCAGCCGCAGCATCAGGGCAGCCAGCCGAAAAAATCGCCTCCGCCGCCCAAGAACCAGAAACCGCCCAAGGAGAATAAGAAAAAGGACTAACCTGGGCCGCGCTCATACTTTGACCCGCAAATGCGGGGAGCAGAAATGCTTCCCGCATTTGTTTTTTGCGCATTTTTTCTGTGCAAGGCGGCTGCTGGGGGCGCGTTCTAGCGTCGAAGCGGAGATGCCTGTCATGGGCGAACCAAGGCAGAGGACTCGGTAAGGCAGCTGCGGGTGAGGCAGCTGCGGGTGAGGCAGCTGCGGGTGAGGTAGCTGCGGGTGAGGCAGCTGCGGGTGAGGCAGCTGCGGGTGAGGCAGCTGCGGGTGAGGCAGCTGCGGGTGAGGCAGCTGCGGGTGAGGTAGCTGCGGGTGAGGCAGCTGCGGGTGAGGGAAGCTGCGGGTAAGGCAGCTGCGGGTGAGGCAGCTGCGGGTGAGGCAGCTGCGGGTGAGGTAGCTGCGGGTTAGGCAGCTGCGGGTGAGGCAGCTGCGGGTGAGGTAGCTGCGGGTGAGGCAGCTGCGGGTGAGGCGTTGCCCGCCGCAAATTAAGATGTCATTCCGAACCGGCGCGAAGCGGCGGTGAGGAACCTGCTGTTTAGGCCCGGCAGAAAAAGCAGGTTCCTCACCGGTCCTTTGGACCGGTGAGGAATGACATCTGGAACGACCGTAGGAATGACATCCGTTGAGGCCGGCCTGAGCCCGCTGGAGCCGATTGTCAGAGATGGTTCCCGGCGCGCGTCTGAGGGTACTAGAGTGTGTGCGGAAGGAAAATCTTCTCTGCTACAATTTTTTTAGACCCACAAGAATAATAACGATCGGCAGAATTGCGCCGCTCCCGCCGGGCGCCCAAGGAGTTTGTACAAGCCATGATACCGAGCATGACACCGAGGAAATCAAAACTTGGCGCGTTCGCCGCATTCGCCGCGCTGGCCGCCCTGGCGCTGGCCGTGAGCTGCACAGGATTTTTCCCGCCCACAACGTATTCGTCGATTGCGATCCAAGGCAACACGCAAATACCTTTGGAAGAGACGACGTCATTCACGCTGTATGGAACGGACAGCAGCACGAACGCGAGAGACCAGATCACCAGCGGCGCTGTTTGGTCCATCGGGTCGGGATCGACAGGAAGCGCAACCATCACCAACGGCGGCTTGGCAACCGGAACCGGGTTGGGCTCGGTCACCATTAATGCGGCCTACCAAGGGCTGACTACCAGCACAACAGCCGTCGTCTATTTGACCAACATCGATTCGATTTGCGTGAGCTTGGACAACACGTCGGGATCTTGTTCCGCAACGACGGAAACCATTTCCTCCGCCAATCCCATCGATGTCGATCTGTTTGCGATTGCCAGCTACACCGGTACCAACGGGACCGCGATCCAGGACGTTACGACCAGCGCCACCTGGACGATCAGCGGCCCCAGCAGTACCGACCTGACGTGCTCCACCACCACTTCACCGGCCGATTGCACGTTTATTGAGGGCGGGACGGAAGGAACTTACACGCTCACAGTTTCCTATCCGGGGACCAGCATTACCGGCACAAATACTATCCAAGTCGGGCCGTAGATCAGTCGAATGCAGGTTTGCTATCAAAGCAGCTTCACCTTCGCAGCACTCCTGATTTTCGATTCTCGATTTTCAATTGTCGATTGAAGACCAAGAAACCTTCAGCGCCGGATTTGCAATCGAAAATCGCAAATCGCAAATCGAAAATGACTCTCTACTCTTTCATCATGGCGTCAATCGTAGAGTAAAGCTGGCTGGCCGGCTCTTTGACTTCCATGTAGGGCCGGCTGGGATTGCGCGTGCTGACGATGTAGACCGTCGGAGTGTGATCGAGTTTGATGACCTTGCCGAGCTCGTGATCGGCATCGACCTGGGCTGCGAGTTTGCCGTTGGGGTCGATGATGTAAGGCACCGAGATGCTATGCGCCGCGCCGAACTTGTCGGCGTAGGAGCGCAGGTTCTGCAGATTGACTTCCAGCTGATTCTCGAAAATATAGTCGCGGAACTGGTTGCCGAGATCCTTCGAAGTGGTATCGAAAAAACGCGCCATCACCGCCGCCTGATGCGACCAGGGATGGGCCGGTCCCAGGGGAAAATCGTGGCGCACCAGCGGAATCTTATACGTCTTGGAAGCCTGCTCCAGCAGCGGCGCCGTGCGTTTGCACGACGGACACTCCAGGTCCTCGAAGACTACGATGGCCATCTGCGATCCTTTGGGCGGCCGCAGGACCGAGTCGGCCGTATCTTGCGCGGTGGCGGGCTTCGCGGCCACTGTGAAGCAGAGGGTTAGAAACGATGCTGCGAAAAGAATGCGGAATAGGTTTTTCATGGGGCGATTGTGTCTCTCAGTGATGTTTGGCGTCGAATCTATGTTAACCGATGGGCACAGCTCGTGTCTTGCGGATGCCTGGGGGCTAGCGGCTAGATCGGTGCACAGGGCGTCACCTTCGTGCGGCAATCCTGCTGCGATGCGAGGGCGGCAGGCGCTATAGTAAAAAGTTCGGCCTGTACTTCTAATCTCTTCATGGCAACATGGTGGCGTCCATCGCGCGCGTACCGCGGAGCTGCGGTTGTGGCTCTGCTGGCGGCGACTCTGCTCGCGGCGGTGGGCTGCAAGCGGGGAGGGGCCCGCGTGCTGGAAGTGGTCTACGTGTCGGCGCCGCAGGCGACGCTGCGCGACCAGGTGGCGGTGATTTCCAACCGCGTCGGCGAGGTGAAAAACGGCGACCGGCTGGAGGTTCTGGGGCATGAGAAAAAGTTTGCTCATGTGCGTACCCAGAGCGGACTGGAAGGCTGGATCGAGCAACGCAATCTCATCGATCAGAAAACCTTTGACACGCTGCAGCAATTGACCCGGGACAGCCAGAACGATCCCGTGCAGGCTCCCGGCGTGCTGCGCAACGGGACCAATCTGCACGTCACCCCCGGCCGCGAGAGCGAACATCTGTATCAGCTGAACGCGGGCGCGAAGGTGGCAATTCTAAAACGGGCTACGGTCGAAAAGCAGGGCGCCGGGGCGCCAACGCCGCCCAAGCCCGGGGCAAAGCCAGTCGGCCCGGTCATGGAGGACTGGTGGCTGGTCCGCGATATTCAGAAAGACGCCCAGCAAGCTGTCCAGAAAGACGACCCGAAAAACAACCAGAAACGCGTGGGATGGGTCCTGTCTCGCATGGTCGATGTGGATGTTCCGCTGGAAATTGCGCAATACGCCGAGGGCCAGCGCTTCGTCGCGTTTTTTGAGCTGGATGAAGTCTCCGACGGGGATAAGAAAGTCCCGCAATACCTCTGCCTGCTGACCGAGCCCCACGACGGTCTTCCCTATGACTTTGATCAAGTGCGGGTGTTCACCTGGAATACGCGCAAACACCGTTATGAAACCGCCTACCGGGAACATGGATTGAATGGAGTGCTGCCGGCCACGCTCACCCACGAATCTTTTGACAAAGAGGCGGTATTGCCGGTTTTCATCCTCCGGGTGAAGGGTGATGACGGAAAAGTGGTCGAGCGCAAATACAAGCTGAACACGCCGATTGTGAGGCGAGTCCTGGCTCCGGGAGAGGTCATTCCGAGGCCAGTTCGGCGACCGATGGGGAAGCGGCGGCGCTAGCTGCGATTCTACGCATTGTCATAACGAAGCCGTATATTCATACTGTTTTCTGTAGTACAGTGCTCCCCCGCCCAACTAAGTTATTGAAAACACAAACTGTTTTGTCGTTGATGTTTGGATCGTGAGTTGCACTTACGTGCCTGTGTCAACCTGTCTTTGTTAGGTCCAAAGTATTAAAGAGCCCGCGGTTCGACGGGCATGCGGCAATAAATCTTCGGCTCTCAAAAGCTTCAGAGGACAGAATCCATCGGTAGGCGCGTTATCCCAGGCAGGACCCCGCGCCCGATCCGATTCAGAAACACTAAAATCCAAGGAGGAACGGAAAATGCGTTTCCAACGTTTTCCCGTTGTTGTGCTGTTTATGTTGTTGTTCGCGACGGCCATGATGTTTGGCCAATCGCTCACCACGGGCAATATCACCGGAACGGTGATGGATCCCAGCCGTGCGATCATCCCCAACGCCACGGTAAATTTGAAGGGGCTGGACACGGGATCTTCTGCTTCCGCCGTCACCAACAGTAACGGAAGCTATAACTTTGGCTTGCTGCGACCGGGGCGCTATCAGGTTTCGATCAAGCAGCCCGGATTTGCTGAGGTCACCGAGACCACGGAAGTGGAAGTTGGAAACACTTCTACGATCGACATTACCTTGACGGTACAGAAGGGCGCCGAGACGGTCGAAGTGACGACCGAGGCTCCTCTGATCAATACCGAACCCAGCCAGAACACTGCATTCACGGCTGAGGAAGTAGCGCAGTTGCCCAGCGCCGGCGGTGACATCACCAACATCGCCGACACCGCTCCCGGAGCCGTGGTCAACGGCACCGGCGGATATGGCAACTTCACGGTCAACGGCATGCCGGCAACGTCGAACCTGTTTACCATCAACGGCGAAAACGACATGGACCCGTACTTCAACATCAACAACTCGGGTGCCACCAACCTTACCCTGGGACAGAACGAAATCAGCGAGGCGACCGTCATCACCAATCCCTACGGCGGCCAGTACGGCCAGCTGGCCGGCGCGCAGATTTCCTACGTCACCAAGTCCGGCACCAACGGCTACCACGGCAACGCCATGTACTGGTGGAACGGACGTTATCTGAACGCCAACGACTGGATGAACATTCAGGCGGAACTCGCGTCTGGCGCGCCGAATCAGGCTGCCTTTTCCAACGCCAATCAGTATGCGGCGTCGTTTGGCGGTCCGATCGTCAAGAATAAGACGTTCTTCTTCGTGGATTTCGAAGGCATGCGCTTCCTGCTGCCCAACGTAGACGGCGTGACGGCTCCGACCCCGGCTTTCATCGCCGCGGCTGAAGCGAATGTGAGCGTCATGAATCCGGCAGAAAGCAGCACTTACAACCAACTGATGGGCTTCTGGCAAAACGCGCCCGGCTATAGCGGGAGCAACGCGGCTACCTTTAACCAACCGGCGGCCGGCGATTCTTGCTCCACTCTCGTTCTGACCGGATTTACCCAGGGAACTCCTTGCTCGCTGACGTACGTGACTACGCCGGAAGCGCTGGCCAAGGAATACATTCTGTCGTTCCGCGTAGATCAGAAGCTGGGCAACAACGACAATGTGTTCTTCCGCTATAAGCTCGACCACGGCACCCAGCCCACATCGCTGGATCCGATCAGCTCGAAGTTTGACGCCCTTTCGCCGCAGCCGGCATGGGACACCCAGGCTTCTGAAACTCACGTCTTCAGTCCGACCGTGACCAACCAGTTTACCGCGACCTACAGTCACTACACAGCCTTATTCACGGCTCCGGAGGCTGCTGCGACGTTCAACTATGCCCAGGTGTTCAACGAGGACTCGGGCATCTACGACTTCAGAAGCCCGAACGGGTCTGCAGAAGCATTCCCGCAGGGGCGCAACATCTCCCAATACCAGTTCATCGACGACTTCTCCTGGTCGAAAGGCAATCACACGTTCAAGTTCGGCGAAAACTTCCGCCGCTATGACGTGAGCGACCACAACTTCTTCTTCAACTCACCTGTCGTCTATTGGGGCTACACCACTGACTTTATGCAGTCGTTCGCCGACGGTGTGGCCTTCCAATACCGCAAGTCTCTCAACAACTCGAGCAACGTGCCGGTAGCCCTGTGGGGTGTTGGCGCCTATGCTCAGGATGAGTGGAAGATCACGCACAATCTGAAGCTGACTTTTGCTTTGCGCCTGGAGCATAACTCCGACCCGGTCTGCCAGACCAACTGCTTCGCCAACTACGCCAATGGGTTCGCCAATACACCATCGGTGCAAGCGGCCACTCAGAGCTACGGCAGCGAACTCGATGTTCCGTACAGCAGCGACATCCATTACGGGGCACATACTGCGTTCCCCAGCGTAGAGTCGATCCTGCCTTCTCCGCGGTTTGGCTTTAACTGGGATCCACGCGGCAACGGCAAGACCGTGCTGAGCGGCGGCATCGGACTGTTCTATGACAACCCGGCAGCCGGCATGGTCGACACTTTGTTGTCCAATCCTCCTGCCACGGTCGCCATTCGCGTCCGCAGCAACCCCAGCAGCATCGGCGTGCTCCCGTTCGATCCTAACGGGGCCCCGGCCACATGGTCGGCTTCCGCCAACGCGTTCAGCATCACGCAAAGCTACAATCAGATCCAAGCTGGGCTGCCAACCGGCGTGGTCTTCGAAGCCCCGTCTTTCGGTTCGATCGTGGGCGAAACCAAGTCTCCCGAGTGGACCGAATACAACTTCGCCATTCAACAGGAGATCAACCGCAGCACCGTGTTCATCATCAACTACGCCGGCAACCACGGAGCGCGCATTTCGTACTCCACTGCTTGGCCGAATGCGTACGACTCGTCGTGGGAATACGGCGGCTACGCTCCCAACCAAACGTTCTTTAACAATGTTCCCGGACTGCCTGCAGCCGAAAACTACGCAACCGTCACAGAATTCCGGCAGGGAGCGATCTCCAGCTACAACGGTCTGACCTTCAGCCTGAGAAAGCAATTCACCAAATGGATCTCGGCCCACGTGAACTACACCTGGTCGCATAACCTGGACGAGACTTCCAACGGTGGCTTGTTCAACTACGGCTTCGAAGGCAACAACACCATCCTGGGCCAGATCAGCCCAGTCAACCTGCGCTACTCGAACTATGGAAACACGGACTATGACATTCGCCACCTCGTGAATGGCGACTTTGTCTTGAATCCGGAGTTCCACAAAACCGGAGCGTTGAAGTGGCTCACCGAAGGATGGCAAATGTCCGGTAAGTTCTTCTGGCGCACGGGCCTGCCCTTCACGATCTCCGACGGCTACTTAAACGGACTGATCTTGAACGGCGGCGACACCATCCCGGCGGCCATTAGCGGCAACGCCCAGCCCAGCAGTTGCGGCAGCAAGGATGCCAGCTACAATTTGGGTGGTGGCAATGTCGTGCCTACTTGCCTGAGTCTGGCCGGTATTGTCGACAGCTCTGTCGCTTTCGGCAATTACTTGACCCCGAACAGTTCGGGAGGTCCGAGTGAAACCGAACCGTATCCGTCGCAGCACCGCAACCAGTACCGTGGCCCGCACTACTTCGACATGGACCTGAACCTGTTCAAGAATTTCAAGGTCGCGGAACGGGTCAACCTGGCCATAGGTCTGCAGGCCTTCAACGCCTTCAACCACCCCAACTTCGCTCTGCCCAATGCGAACTTCCTGCCGGGCGACACGACGTTTGGGCAGATCGGCGGCATGCAGGGAACGCCGACCAGTCCGTACGGCAACTTCCTGGGCTTTGACTCATCTCCGCGCGTTGCACAGCTCAGCGCGAAGATCGTGTTCTAAGTCTTCACAAGAAAGACTCACCGAGGCCGGCCACCAGGCCGGCCTCAATTTTTTCCCCGCCACCGCTCATTCCCATCCCGATGTCATCCTGAGCGGAGCCGTCTTTCAGGCGGAGCGAAGGATCTCACTCGCACACGCCCTTCATTCCCCCATTCCGATGTCATCCTGAGCGGAGCCGTCTTTCAGGCGGAGCGAAGGATCTCA
>Ga0302324_100000915_pt1 | contig 73929 bp, 60 predicted proteins | sample Palsa_T0_1_FD_201949 | JGI IMG/M metagenome (GOLD analysis project Ga0302324, IMG submission 201949) | Peat permafrost microbial communities from Stordalen Mire near Abisko, Sweden - Palsa_T0_1 | ecosystem: Environmental > Terrestrial > Soil > Palsa > Peat permafrost | place: Sweden: Abisko...
GTCCGCTCATCGAGCAGCGGCCATACAGCCCTGAACTTCCGCGCCAACACCGAATTGGAACTCATTGGCAGAGATCATATCACATCCACTTCAAATTGCTACCTTTATTTATTAACGCCGCCTTAGGACACTGCCAATCTGACATGCCTGTTTTCTCGGTAACGGGGACTGCCGAGCGCTGGAAAGCGCAGTGAAATGACGGGGTGGACATGCGATTTCGTCTCCCTTCAGCCCCAAAAAGGGAAAGAGAGAATCGCGCAGAGGCGCAGAGAGCGCAGAGAAAAGGAAAGGAGCCGTGTTGGAAACCATTGCGGCACAATAACATGCATGTCGGTGAAGAATCTTTGGAAGACGAGATCGGCAGGGACAGCGCCCAGTAACAATCTTTTTTTCTCCGCGCTCTCTGCAGTGCAATGTCGGAGAAGTCTGCATTTATGGCAAAACTTTTTCTCCGCGCTCTCTGCGCGAGTCTCGGGCCAAAGGGATTTTGGTTGCGGTTTCCCGCGCTGCGCCTTTGCGTTTGGTCTTGGCCTGCTCGTCACGGCTAGGCGCTTTGAAAAGCGGCGCTGGCGCTCCGCACTCCAAGACCTTGCGGCCCTTCGGAAGCGCCCCTTGAACGCGCCAGCGTCTTGGAGTGCGGAACGAGAGTTCCGCTTTGGGCACAAGCGTGGCCCGGAACCATCCTTCATCCAAAGACCGGAATGTCAGGGCAATGGGAAAAAGAGCTTCCAGAATGATGCCCCGGCCCATCATTCCCGTGACAAACATTCCTCTGGTACCTCTCCGCTTTTTCTTTTTCCATCCCTATCATCGTTTAGGTTGCGGCTGGCCGCGCTGTGCCTCTGCGCGATCAATTCATCAAGAAAACGCACTTTGGGCGTAAGCGTGCAATGGAATAATGATAATTGCATTTTCACAGTTGCATTCCCATCTAAATATGGTAGTATGGAACATGTGTGGCGCTCACGCGCCTGTTCTTTGAAATAGGGCATAAATGGTGGTTAGTTGCCACCTTGCCCGCCATAGCCTTTGCGGCGGCGGGTTGGCCAGTGGTTAAAGATCTGGCTGGGCCATGAGGCAGGCTGTTGTCAGGTTAGAGCCGGCCGACCTGCCTAAGTCGTTGATTTCCATGATAATTCCAGATAATTCCGGCATTTTTTGCGTTCTGAGCCAGATCGGAGCAGAGCATCAGATGGCGGACAGCATCAGGTAAATGTAGGTAAATCCAAGTAATTCCAAGTAAATCCAAGCAAATCCAACCACAAAAAAATAAAAAATCCTGTTGGGCGTCCAAAAGCGAATTGGGTTGCGGCTCGCCACGCCGGGAATATTGTCAAAACGTCTTGTTTTTTGTCGCGGTCGAAATATGGATGAAAAAACTCACGCGAAGGCCCCGGCCAACGACCGGCTGGGCTTTTGGCTTGGCGGGGCGGCGGTCGGCGTGTGCCTGGCCGTTCTGACGATGCTGACTTGGCGCAAATGGGGCGAGATGCTGGTGGATTTCGGCGTGCAGCTCTATCTGCCTTGGAAACTTTCCACCGGCGCGGTGCTTTATCGGGACGTGGCTTACTTGACCGGCGGCCCGATGTCGCAATACTACCATGCGCTGTTGTTTCGGGCGTTCGGCGTTTCGTTGCTCACCGTCGTTGTTTCCAACCTTGTGATTCTGGCTCTTCTGGTGGCTATGGTCTATGGGTGCTTTTATCGGATTTCCGACGCCTGGACGGCCACGATGGCGGGCCTGGCCCTGGTGCTGGTCTTCGCCTTCGCACAATTTAGGGGCCTCGGGATCTTCAATTATGTGTCCCCTTACTCGCACGAACTTGTCCACGGCCTGGTGCTGTCCATCGTGGTTCTGTGGCTACTCTCGCGGTGGCTGCTGGAGGAGAGAATCACGTCAGCTTTCCTGGCCGGCATGGGGAGCGGTTTTGTATTGTTGACAAAACCGGAAGTTTTTCTGGCGCTGGCGCTGGCGCAAGCCACGGCGCTGGTTCTGTTCTGGCGGGGAAAACACAAGCCGGTTTTGCTGGCGCGTTCGGCCCTGGCGCTGGCCGGCGGAGCGATTCTGCCGCCGGCTGCCTTCTTCGCGTATTTTTTCCAGCACGAGAGTTTCCGGCAAAGTCTCCGCTCCGTGCTTTGGGCCTGGACGGCTGTTATGAACCATGCCGCCGACAACGAATTCTACCGTTGGTGCCTGGGCCTGAGCGCGCCCGCATATCATCTCAAAATGATGTTGTGGGAGACGGCGGGTCTGGCCTTGGTTTTGGGAGTTTATGCCGCGTTGTGCCTGATCAAGCGACCCGGTTTGATGGGAATAACTTTCCTGGTGCTGGCGGCCTTGGAGGGCGGAAATCTCTCGCTGGCCTTTAACTGGGACCAATGCGGCTATGTCCTCCCGGCATTGTGTCTGGCGTCCCTTGGCCTGCTCCTTTGGCAAGCCAGGAAGAAAGGAGCGGGCGGCGTGCCGCCATTCCCATTGCTCTGGGGCGTCTTCAGTTTGGCGTTGCTGGCCAAGCTGGGAATCTACCCGCGACTGTGGCATTATGGATTCGTCCTGGCCATGCCCGCGTTTCTCAACGCGGTTTATTTTCTGCTCTGGCTGTTGCCGTCTTTTCTTGAGAGTCACGGCGCAAGGGCGGGATATTTTCGTGCCGTCGTCACCCTGGGATTGTTGATTGGCATGACGCAACTCTGGCTGGACTCCCGATTTTTTTATCGCCAACGCACCGTCTCGGTCGGCCAGGGCGCCGACCGGATGTTGGTTTCCAAGCCGGATTTCCTCCCCAGCGGCGTCACCCTGGGCCGCGTGGCCGACTGGATCCAAACCAACACCCCACCCCGGAGCACGCTGGCCGTCTTGCCGGACGGGGCCATGTTGAATTACCTCACCCGCCGCGACAATCCCACCGGCTACCTCCGTTGGAATCTGGCCGAATCCACCGTCTTCGGGCAGGACACCATGAACCGGGCCTTCATGCGCTCGCCGCCCGATTACATCATTCTGATTGATTTCGACATCAGCCAATTTGGTCTCAAACCTTTTGGACAAGACCCGCGCGACGGATTGGAATTGAAGAAATGGATCAACGCCCAATACCACTCGGTCTATGAAACCGGTCCGCCCAACGTCACTGTGTATCAGCGAACCAAAGACTTAAAAGAATGAAAATCCGTGTTGCCACAATGAGCCGGCGGCGGTTTTTGCTTCTGGCCACGATGGCCTCGCCGGCGCTGGTTTGCGCCGATGCCGAATGGATCGAACCGCAATGGGTCAAAGTGCGCTCCATCAGGTTGACTCAAGAAAAGCCCTCGCATCGGATCATCCATATCACCGACATCCATCACAAGGGAGACCGGCCTTACCTGGAATCGGTCGTGCGCAAAATCAACGCGCTGTCACCGGATGCGGTTTGTTTTACCGGGGATTTAATCGAAGAAAAAAGTTTCGCGGCGGAGGCCCTGCATATTCTGGAAGCCATCAAATCGCCGCTCTACGGCGTGCCGGGAAATCACGATTATCTGAGTCGAGCGGTTTTTGCCGATTTCGCAAAATCCTTCGCGCGCACCGGCGGGGCGTGGTTGATGGACTCGCGCGTGATGACCGCGGATGGAAAAATCCAAATCACCGGGGCGACGTGTTTGCGCGGCGCGCCGACCACGCTCGCGCCGAGGGCGGGCGTGAAGAACATCCTGCTTTTGCACTATCCGTTGCTGGCGGAGCGTATCAAGCACAAGTTTGATCTCATGCTGGCGGGGCATTCGCATGGCGGACAGGTGCGCATTCCTTTTTACGGGGCGTTGATGCTGCCGTATTGGGTAGGCCGATATCAGCTAGGGATGTACGACCTGGCGGCGGGGCCTCTTTATGTGAATCCCGGCATCGGCTGGATGGCCACTCCTATCCGTTTCAATTGCCGCCCGGAAATCACCGTCTTTGAGATGTAAAAACATGAACGCTGCCGCGCGCAAAAGAAACTTCCCACGACTCCCTCGTGATGGTAGGAATGTCTGGATGCGCGTTGAGCCGCGCAGGACATGGAAATGAAAACAATCAAGCTTCTGCTCATCGAGGACAACCTCGATGATGCTCAATTCCTGCGCATGGCGCTGCACAAGGCCAGCGGCGTCCAGTTTCATTCGGAGACGGCCAAGAACCTGGAGGAGGGCCTGGGTCGCCTGGCGCAAGGGGGGATTGAAGTTGTTTTGCTGGATTTGACGCTGCCCGAAACCTCGGGGTTGGACACGTTAAAAGCCGTCCAAACGCAGGCGCGCGATCTGCCCATCATCATCCTGAGCGGTTTGGACGATGAAAATCTGGCCCGCAACGCCGTTCATGCCGGGGCGGAGGATTACCTGGTCAAGGGCCACGTGGACACGCTGCTCATCACGCGGGCCGTCATTCACGCCATCGAGCGGACGGAATCCCGCAAAGCCTTGCTCAAGGCGGAGGAGCGCTATCGCGGCATCTTTGAGAATTCGGTGGCCGGCATCTTCCAGACTTCCCCCGAAGGAACCTATCTGGATGTCAATCCCGCGCTGGCCCGCATTTATGGCTACAGCAACCGCGAGGAGATGATGTCCATGATCAGCGACATCGCCCGCCTGCTCTATGTGGACCCCAACCGGCGAGCGGAATTCATCAAGTTGATGAAGGAAAAGGACGTCGTGCAGGATTTCGAGGCGCAGATTTACCGCAAGGATGGTTCCGTGATCTGGATTTCCGAAAACGCCCGGGCCGTGAAGGACGCCCAGGGCCGCATCCTCTTTTACGAGGGCATGGTGGAGGATATTACAGCCCGCAAAGAAGCCGAGGAAAAATTGCGCTTCTCCGAATTGCGCTTCCGTTCCATCTGGCAAAAATCCTTCGAGGGGATGCGTTTGACCGACGAGCAGGGGATTATTCTGGCCGTCAATCCGGCCTTTTGCCAGATCGTCGGCCTGCCGGCGGAGGAGTTGGTCGGGCACCCCTACACGGTCATTTATTCCCCGACCGTGGATGTGGCCGAGATGATGCAAAAGTATCAAAAGCGCTTCGCGGAAAGGAAGATTGAAACCTTGCTGGAACGTCACGTCTCCTTCCGCACCGGCAAGACGGTGGATATCGAGCTTTCCAACTCCTTCATCGAGATCGAAGCCGGCCGGTTGACGCTCTTGAGTCTGGTGCGCGATGTCAGCGTGCGCAAACAGGCCGAAGAGCGCGAGCGCAAAGCCAACGCCGAACTGGCCCGCAGCCAGGCCGAGTTGCAAAAAAAGAACGAAATCCTCGAAGACGACCTGAAGATGGCGCGGGACATCCAGCAGGCCATTTTGCCGCAGCAATATCCCACCTTCCCGCCGGGCGCGGACGAGGAATCAAGTCTGCTCCATTTCTGCCACCGCTATCATCCCAGCGGGCAGGTGGGCGGCGATTTCTTCAACGTGCTGGCCCTCTCGGAGACGCAAGCGGGATTGTTTCTGTGCGACGTGATGGGGCATGGCGTGCGCTCGGCCCTGGTCACGGCCATGGTGCGCGGCCTGGTGGAGGAACTGCGGCCCATCGCGCTGGACCCCGGCCAGATGTTGACACGCCTTAATTCCGATCTGCGCGCCATTTTACAACAAACGGGCACGCCCTTGTTCACCACCGCTTTCTATCTCGTGGCAGACCTGGCCCGCCGCCAGTTTTTTTATGCCAACGCCGGCCATCCCAGGCCCTTTTTGATCCATCGCCTCAGCGCAACGGTGGAAGTGCTCAAAAATGCCGACGGCAAAGCTCGGCCCGCTCTCGGACTTTTCGCCGACTCGACTTATCCGACAGTATCGTGTCCCTTGTCCGCGGGCGACTTGGTGATGCTGTTCACCGACGGGCTTTACGAGGTGGAAGGGGCCGGGGACGAGCCGTTCAGCCAGGAGCTTCTTTTGGCAGCGGTGCGCCTTCACGCGTCTATGCGCGGCCCGGAACTGTTCACGGCCGTCCTGACTGAAATCCAGCAATTCTCCGCTAGCCACGAATTCTCCGACGACGTCTGCCTAGTGGGCATGGAAGTCTCCGAAAAGCTCTGATCCTCAATCCGTGAAGTTTGAATGAGCGAATAATCGAATTCGGCATTCATTGATTCATTGATGGCGCAAGACTTCGCAGAATTAACCGTAGTTTAACAATTTTCCCGCCTTTTGCAAATCATGGCTTAACAGTCGGGTGGTCTATTGGTGCGTGTGAGGGACAAAACGAACAATAGGCCGGACCGTGTGGCCAGCCGAGTTTTGTTCCCGCAACAATAGAACAAGCACTGTGAAATAATGAGAACACCATGAAAGGAGAAAGAACCATGAAACTTAAAGCAATTGTAGGCGTCTTTTTGGGGGTCGCCGCCCTGTGGCTGGGCGGTGGAAATCTGCTGGCGCAGGATGACCAAGGCCCTGGTCCTGGTGGCCCCGGCGGTGGACCGGGAGGCGACTTCGACCCAGCGCAGTTCCGACAACACATGATGGACCAAATCCGAAAAAATATGAGCGTCACCAATGACGATGAATGGTCCGCGATCCAACCGCTGATCCAAAAAGTAATGGAGGCCCGCAGGGAGGCCAACAATGGCGGCGGCATGGGAATGCCCGGTCCAGGTTTTGGTCCTGGTGGTCCGGGTGGTCCGGGTGGCAATTCGCAAGGCCCGGGAGGGCCGGGTGGCGCGGGTGGCGGTCCGGGAGGATTTGGCGGAGGAGGTAGGTTTGGGCCGCAAGCCAGCGACGAACAGAAAGCATTGCAGAAGGCTCTCGATGACCACGCGCCTATTCCGCAGATCAAGAATGCACTCGCCCAATACCGCGCCGCCCGGAAGGAAAAGCAGGCCAAGCTCGAAGCCGCTCAAGCCAGCCTCAAAAGTGTCCTCACCCTGGAACAAGAGGCGCAGGCCGTTCTGATGGGGCTTCTTCCATGAAAAGCTGCAAGTGGCAAAGATGGCGGCGTCGAAAGACTCCAATTTCGAGATTGAGGTTATCAAGAAAACTCAACTTGAGACGACAACGCTGCGCCACATGAACGCCAAATACACCATTGCGATTGGATTGGCCGCTTTCACGGCTGGATGGGTTGGCTCCGCCGCACAGGAAGACGCCAAAGACCCCGCCGCACCGGCGCCGGTCATTACGGATAACATCATGCCGCAGGACTCGACGCCGGCCAACGGTCTCTTCTTAAACTTCCAGGATGTCCCTCTGAATACGGTCCTCAACTACCTGAGCGCCAAAATCGGGCTGATCGTTATTTCGGATGTGGATGTGCGCGTCAAAGTCAGCGTGGTCGCCCGCCAAGCCATCACCACCAATGACGTGGTTGATTTGCTCGGCGACCAACTAGCTCACTACAAATACGCGGCCATGCTCAATGGCCGGACCCTCACGATCATGAACGCCTCCAGCGCCAAGACCAGCGCCAACACAAAGATCGTCAACAACGCCGATCCAAAAAGGATTCCATTTAATGATGAGATTGTGACCGAAATCCTTCCGCTGCAAACCCTGGACCCGGCGAAACTGGTGCAAAATCTTGAGTCCTTGATACCGCACGGTGATACCGTCACGGCCAGCGAGTCGGGCGGCGCCATCATCATGACGGCTCCCCAGAAGGACGTGCATCGCATCGCCGAAATCATTTCCGCCCTCGACAGCGCGTCCATCTCCGATGTCGCAGTGTTCGTCCTCAAGTTCGCCGATTCCAAGTCAGTCGCCGCTGAATTGAAGGAGGTGTTCCAAACCGCGGATTCGGAGGTCACCGGCAACGCCGTTGGCGCGCCATTTGGAGGGGGCGGCGGTGGGTTTCCAGGCGGCGGTGGCGGCGGTGGCGGCAGCGCCGGGGAATCGAAGAACTCCCAGACTCATGCAGTCTTCGTTTCCGACGATCAAATCAATGCCGTGGTGACCAGCGCCCCTCCCGGCTTCATGCCTGGCATATCCAACGTCATCCATCAGTTGGATCAGCCGAACAGGGGCATCACCGAGATCAGAGTCTTCCGTTTGAAGCACGCCGATCCGGGCGAGATGGCCGAGGAACTTTCCAATCTTTTCCCCTCCAACACGACCGACAGTTCGGATCAGAATGGCCAGACGATGGGCTTTATCTTCGACGGACCGCCTGAGATGCAACAGCAGTTCTCAGCCGGTTCCAATCAAAGCGACCGGATGAAACGCCAAACATCCGTTGTGGTCGTGGCGGATCGCCGCACCCAATCCATCGTCGTCACCGCTTCGGGCAACTTGATGGAGCAGATCAAGGAAATGATGGAGGACTTGGATGCCAGCAGCATGGGCGTCCAACATATCCAGGCGCTCTCGATTGGCAGCGCGGATCCGACGACCGTCCAGGAAGCTATGGTTGGCCTCTTTGCCAGCGCCAGCGCCAGCGCCCAATCTACTTCGCAAACGCCCCTGCTGGCGCGCGCGACGGCCAATGCCAACAACCAGTCGTCCGTCGGCACGACCTTGACCAGCGGCACAGGAACGGCCAGCGGCAGCACGACAGGGGTCCATTGAGCAAACTTCATTGGCAGGCGTTTTGCGCCAAGACGTAATCTTCCACTGGCCGCCCTCCGATCAAGTGCTCCTGGATGATTCGCTCCAAAACGGCGGGGGTGCAGGAATGATACCAGACAGCGCCGGGATAGACCACCGCGATCGGCCCGCTCAGGCAGATGCGCAGACAATTGGCCTTGGTGCGATAGACGAGCGGATTCGGCCCGGCCAGATTCAATTCCTTCAATCTCCGTTTCAAAAACTCCCACGACTCCAGCCCGGCTTCCTTCGCGCAGCACTTCGGCTCGGTCTGGTCGGCGCAGAGGAAGATGTGGCTCGCGTAACGGGATAATCCCATGTTTTCGGCGGCCGTGTGCAAGGCATCGTTCATTTTGAATTGAGAAGTTATTATTTGTTAGCCACAAAGGAACGCAAAAGAACAAAGATGGATTACAGAGATTTTCTTTTGCGCTCTTTTGTGTTCTTTTGTGGCCACTTCAAATGCTTTTCCTGGTTCATTGGTCGCTTCTGGCGGTGAGCGGTTGTTTCTTAAACTGGCGCAGGCGTTGCATTTCGCCCAGCAACTCGTCGGGCGCGGACCCCGGCTCATCGGATGCTGCCAGCCTCCGATTCAATTCCGCCAGCCGCCGCTCAATGTCTTTGTCACGAAGAAGTTTTACGATGCCGTCGCGCGTCGGCGAGCCTTGCACCAGCGTCACCGCATCGGGGATGGGCCGGCTGTCGGCCAGAATTTCCGTGACCAGGCTTAGCCAGCCGGCGTTCTCCAGTTGCGAAAGCCACGCCGCCACGCCGGGCCAATCACGGCCCATGCGCAAACGCCGGGAAACGATTTCGCGCGCGTCGGCGCTGGGCAGCCACGCCACATCCAAATGCGCCGCCACCCATTCCGTCTGATCATCGCTTTCCAGCAGCACGCGCAGCAACCACCATTCGTGTTGGGTGGGCCGCGGAGCCGCCGTTTCGGCGGACTCGTTGGACTCGTCGGACTCTTGAGTCTCGACGACCCGGGCGCGGACCGACTTTTTGAATTCCACGCGCATCGCTTCCGCCGACACACCCAGGCGCAAGGCGGTTTTTTGCGCGTAGGTGTCGCGCAGAACCTCGCTGCCGGCTTTGTGCAGCGCTTCCGCCATGCCCTTCACGATGGCGCGCCGGCCTCGGTCGCTCGCCGGGTCGTGCTGCGCGCACAGCCGGTCCAGGTAATAGTCGAAAAAGCCGCGCGCGTTTTCGATCAATTGCGCGAAGGCGCCGCCGCCAAATTCCCTGATGAAACTGTCCGGATCGTGCGGCGCGGGCACGCTGGCCACGCGGATGGCCAGGCCCGAGGCCAGCAGGCTGTCCAACGAACGGACGGCCGCCTTCTGGCCGGCGTTGTCCGAATCGAAGCAGAGCACCACTTCCTCCACGTAGCGCTTAAGGATGCGGGTGTGTTCGGAAGTTAAAGCCGTCCCTTGCGGGGCGACGACATTCTTGACACCTGACATGAAGCAAGCGATGAGGTCGAGCTGGCCTTCGCAGATAACCGCCCGATGCGTGTCCAGCAGAGCGCGTTTGGATTTGTCCAGTCCGAACATCACTTTGCCTTTGGTGAAAATGGGCGTTTCGGGCGAATTGACGTATTTGGCCGTTTTTTCGTCGCCCGTCAAAATGCGGCCGCTAAACGCCACGACGCGGCCTTGCTCGTCGCAGATCGGGAAGATCAGGCGGCCGCGAAAGCGATCGTAAAAGTGGTCGGAAGCCTCCTTGCGCAGGATCAATCCGGCCTGTTCGATCAGCGGCAGTTCGTAATGTTTGCTTTTGGCCCAATTGACAGTGTCATCCCAGACATCCGGCGCGCAGCCCAGGCGGAAAAGCTGCACCGCCTCGGCCGGGACGCCGCGACGCGCCAGGTAATCGCGCGCCGATTGCCCGGCCTCGCCCGCCGCCAAGGCCGCCTGCCACCGTTGTGTGATCTGCTCGTGAATCTGGAAGAGACGGTCCTTGAGGTGCCGTGTCTCCGAGCCGCCCGGCTGATTTTCGGTCTCAATCGGGATGCGCGCCCGCTCCGCCAGGCGCCGCACCGCGTCGGGGAAATCAATGTTTTCGTATTCCTTGACGAACGAGAAAACATCTCCCCCCTTATGGCAACCGAAGCAATGAAAAATCTGCTTGTGCGCATTGACATTGAAGCTGGGCGTCTTCTCCCGGTGGAACGGGCAGAGGGCCACGAAATTGGCCCCATTGCGTTTCAGTGGAATATAGCTGCCGATGATTTCGACAATGTCGCTCGCCGCCCGGATTTGTTCGAGCGTGGCGGGGGTGAAGTATCCGCCCATAGCTGGAAAGAGGCTTATTTGCTGCCTGGTTTGCTGAGAATATCGTCAATCTCCTGATTCTTTTTCTGCGCGATGGATTCCCCTTTTTTGGGCGCCGGGGAGGCATTGACCGATGCAATCAGCACGGGCTTGAGGTTGGCTTCTACCAATTTGCCCGTAAAGGACTTGAAAAGCACGTCCTGCTGGAATTCGCCGTAAGTAGGAAAGCGGATGTCCGAGAACCATGATGCCTGAAATTTCTCGGTCTGAGCCAATTCGGTTTGAGTTATGACGTGCGAATTCATCAGGGACATGGCGACCAGGATCATGCAGGCAAAGCGCACGATGCCCGCCATCATGCCGAGGTAAAACTCCGCGCGCCCAAACGGGTCCTTTTCCACCAACTTGGCGGCGAGCATCTGCTTGAACCACATGTAAAGGAGGCGGACGCCCAAGGCGATCAGAATATAGGCCCAAATATTGGACCAAAGGGTGCTGAACTGGCAATATTGGTGAACCAAAGGGCTTAAGGACCAATAAAGCATTCCCCCCGCCACGACGATGCCCAGCCATTGCAAGGTGGGCAGCAACTCCTGGGACAGGCCCCTCTTGCGCCCCCGAAGCAATCCAAGGATGAGCCAGACGACGACGATAACGTCGAAATAATTGAATTTCCCGTCGGCCACTTTGGGCGGCAACACAGTCGCAAGCATCATGGGAATAGTTTAGCAGGCTTTTTGCCATTTACGAGCCATATTCACACACTCACATCACCTTCACCGAAAAGCTCGCCTCCGCCTGGCCGCGCGGGCCGGAGAAACGGAGCGTCGCCGTCCATTCCCCGGCCAGGCCCGGATCCAGAGTCGTGCGGTACTGGCCGGGCGTGGCGGTGCGCATGACCTTGCCGATGCTGTGCATGATTGCGCCGGGCATCTTCAAGACCAGCTCAAGGGCAACGTCGCCGACCTCGGCCAACTTTCCTTGCCCGTCCCGAAATTCGATGAACAGATCGTTGCCCGCGGCGCGCAACGCGTCGCCTTGGGTGAACAGGCGGGCTTCCAATCCATTGATCTTGACCGTCGCAAAAGGCGCGGACGAAATCCGGCGCACCGGCGGCGCTTTGTGCGTGGCGCTGCTGTAAGCCAGGTAGCCGCACATAACCAACACGCAGAGCACGGGCAGGGCGTAGAAAAGTTGCAGCCAGCCGCGGACACTGCGGCCGCGCCCGGTTGTTGGCGATTTCTCAGGCATCAGGCAAATGACGTTTGCGCCACAAAATGTAAATGACCGGACATCCGTTCAAAAAAGCAACGAAACGGGATATTGTCGCAGGAGAGAGTCGGACGACGCGAGAGTCAAACCGTGAGCTTGTGCCTGGCAGACCAAGATGCGGTCAAAGGGATCGCGATGCAGCCCCGGTAATTCGCTCAACCGCGCTACGGCGGCTTCATCTAACGCCAGCGTCGCAATCTGATGTTTGTTTCGTTGGAGCGGGACAAACTGCGCTGGCGAATGCGGCAACGGAAGTTTGCCAAGGGCGTGTTTGAGGCAGATCTCCCAGAATGAAACAGAACTCAAAAAAACCTCATTCTGGGGATCGCGAACCGCTGATGCGACGGACGTGGACAATTTAGGATCGCCTGCTACGAGCCAAAGAAATTCGCATGTGTCCAGCAGAATCCTCATTGACCTTCAAACGCCTGCAGTACATGTTCCGGCAAAGGGGCGTTGAAGTCATCTGGCACGGTAAACTGGCCCTTGGCCAAACCAATGGGACGCGGCTGGGAAAGGGGAGGTGGATTCAGAATGGTGAGCAAGCCGGACGCTTTCTCCGGCAGGGCCTCGGCGCCCTTCGGCGAGATGCGCCCATGGTCAACTTCTACTTCCACCGTCACATAGCTCATAACACGAAGTTACTCTGGGATTCAGCGGGCCGCAAGAGCTTATGATTGGAAAGTTGGACTTTAGAAGTCCATCGCAATTTTCGTTTTGCCGGGCCGGCTGGTTGTTGCTCCGCCAATTCTTGTGTCAACCATTTATGTGTTGGCGATTTCTCAGGCATCAGGCAAATGACGTTTGCGCCACAAAATGTAAATGACCGGGTAAATGAGCAATTCCAAAATGGCGGATGTCACCACACCGCCGATCATCGGCGCGGCGATTCTTTTCATCACGTCCGCTCCGGCTTGGGTGGCCGGCGACCAGAGTATCGGCAGCAGGCCGAACAAGATCGCGCACACCGTCATCGCTTTGGGCCGGATTCGTTGCACGGCCCCTTCGATGACGGCGTCGTGCAAGTCTCCTTTGGTGCGCATGCGTCCGGCGGCGCTGGCCCGGTCCCAGGCCTGGTCGAGATACAGCAGCATGACCACGCCTGTCTCGGCGTCCAGTCCCGCCAGCGCCAGCAGGCCGACATACGCGGCGACGCTCAGATTGTAACCCAGCAGGTACATCAGCCAAAACGCTCCCACCAGTGAAAACGGCACGGCCAGCAGCACGATGAGAGTGCGCGGCAGCGAACGGGTGTTGAGGTAAATCAACGCGAAGATGATCAGCAGCGTCATCGGGATGACGAATTGAAGCCGCTGCTGCGTGTCTCTCATGAACTCAAATTGCCCGGCCCATTGCACATAATACCCAGGCTGGAATTTCACCTGCTCGTCCAGCCGCCGGGACGCCTGGCGCACGTAGCCTTCGATGTCATCGGTCGTCACGTCAATGAAAACGAATCCGACCAATTGACCATTCTCACTCCGAATGGAGGGCGGGCCGGTTTTGAATTGGAGATCGGCCACCGCGGAAATCGGAACGTGGCCCCCGCCGGGCAGTGGCACCAGCACGCGCTTGAGGGCATCGAGGTCTTCACGGAAATCCCGGGCGTAACGCACGTTGATCGGGTAACGCTCGCGCCCCTCGACGGTGGTGGAGATGGTTTTGCCGCCGATGGCAGTTTCGATAATATCATTGACATCGCCCGTGGTCAGTCCGAAGCGGGCGGCGGCAGTGCGCTTGATGTTGAAGTCCAGGAAATATCCGCCGGTCGCGCGCTCGGCGAAAACAGTGCGGGTCTCAGGCGTTCCGGCCAGCGCCCGTTCCACTTGCACGGCGGCCGCCTCGATGCCGGCGAGATCCGGCCCGAATATTTTAAGGCCCAGCTTGGTGCGGAAACCCGTGGTGAGCATGTCGGTGCGGGTTTGGATCGGCATCCAGAATTGGTTGGCCATGCCGGGCGTTTTGAGCTTCTCGTTCATCTCGGCGATGATCTTCTTCCACGTCATGCCCCGGCGCCATTGGCTGGGCGGCTTGAGGGTGACGACGGTTTCAAACATCGAGGGCGGCGCGGGGTCCGTCGGTGTGTCGGCCTGGCCGGCTTTGCCAAAGACCGAGGCCACCTCCGGGATGGAGCGCAGCCATCGGTCCTGGATTTGCAGAATGCGCGTGGCCTCGTTGATCGTCATGCCGGGGACGGCCGTGGGCATGAAGAGGATGGTGCCTTCGTTGAGAGGCGGCATGAATTCGCCTCCCAGGCGCCGCAATGGCACAATGGTGGCGGCCATCAAGCCCAAAGCCAGCAAAAGCGTCAACCATCGAAACCGCAAAACAAAATGCGCCGCCGGGCGATAAAGCCATATCAGCAGGCGGTTGACGGGATTCTTATTCTCCGGCGTGATGCGGCCGCGGATCAGCAGGACCATCAGCACGGGCGTCAGCGTCACGGCCAGAATCGCGGAGAAGAACATGGCGAAAGTTTTGGTAAAGGCCAGCGGTTGAAAGAGCCGCCCCGCCTGGGCTTGCAGGCTGAACACCGGCAGGAAACTGACCGTGATCACCAGCAGCGAAAAAAACAGCGGTCGTCCCACGCTGCGGGCCGCTTGGATGATCACTGCGGCGCGCTCGGAGGCGGAAGGGGCGCGTTGCTGCGCCTGCTGGAAACGGTCCAGGAATTTGTGCGCGTTCTCGACCATGATGATCGCCGCATCCACCATGGCGCCGATGGCGATGGCGATGCCGCCCAAGGACATGATGTTGGAGGTGAGGCCCATCCAATACATCGGCAGAAAAGAGAGCACGATAGCCACAGGCAGCGTGAGGATGGCCACCAGCGCGGAGCGGACATGCCAGAGAAAAACCAGGCAAACGAATGCCACGACGACGCTCTCCTCGATCAGCTTTTCGCGCAAGGTCTTGATGGAATCGAGAATCAGCCCGCTCCGGTCGTATGTGGGGACGATCTTGACGCCCGCCGGAAGGGATGGTTCCAATGCGCGTAACTTTCTCTTGACAGCATCTATGACCGTCAGGGCATTCTGGCCGTAACGCATGATCACGATGCCTCCAACCGTTTCCCCCTTTCCGTCCAGCTCCACCACGCCGCGCCGCAATTCGGGGCCGAGGTGAACGATCCCGACCTGGCGCACACAGACCGGCGTCCCCCCGATGGACTTGAGCGGGATATTCTCGATATCGCCCACGCTCTTGATGTAACCGCGTCCGCGAATGAAGTACTCCGTCGCAGCGGTCTCAAAAATTTTTCCGCCGGCGTCGCCGTTCGAGTCGCGGATTTTGGCGATCACTTCGGCCAGCGTGACGCCGTAGGCGGCCAGTTTATTGGGATCAACTTCGACCTGGTATTGCTTGACAAATCCGCCGACGGACGCGACCTCGGCCACGCCCGGGACGGATTCCAATGCGTAGCGCAGGCGCCAATCCTGCAGGGAGCGAAGCTCGGCCAGGTTGTGCCGGCCGCTTTCATCGGTCAGCGCGTACTCATAGACCCATCCCACGCCGGTGGCGTCGGGACCAATGACGGGATTCACCCCCTCCGGCAAGCTGCCGCGGACGGAATTCAGATACTCCAGAACGCGCGAGCGCGCCCAATAAATGTCCGTGCCGTCTTTAAAGATGACATAGACAAAGGACCGGCCGAACATGGATTCCCCACGGACAAATTTGACCTTCGGCGCCGCGATAAAGCGGCTGGAAATCGGGTAAGTGATCTGGTCCTCGACCAGGTCCGGCGAACGGCCCTCCCAGTCGGTGTAGATGATGACTTGGGCGTCGCTCAAATCGGGGATGGCATCCAGCGGCGCGCGCCAGATGCTCCATAGTCCTGCGGCCACGGCGGCCAGCGTCAATAATAACACCAGGAACCGATTCCGCGCGCTGGCTTCGATCAGGCGCTCGATCAGGGGCGGCCCGCCCCGGGACATGGTTTGTTCGGCCGTGCTCATGGCGTTGACCACGAAGCCAGCGCGCCCTGCACCTTCGCCTCGGCGTCAATCAGAAAGAGAGCGCTGTCGGCCACCCGCTCGCCGGCGGCCAGCCCGTGGCGGATCGCGTAAAACCCGCCGCACTGGCGCCCCAACTCGACCACGCGCGGCTCAAGATTGCCCGCGCCCTTGTCAACAAAGACGTAATTGCGCTCGCCCGTGGGCAGCACCGCGCCAACGGGCACGGCCAGCCCCGTGCCAAAATCCAGGCGCAGTTCGGCGTTGACGTACATTTCGGGCCGGAGCTTGAGGCTGGGATTGGCCAGGTCCACGCGGGCGCGGCAGGTGCGTTTGGCGGGGTCGAGGAACGGGTCGAGGAGGGCGATGGTTCCCTCGGCCTGGAAGGTTGCATCGGTTGGGCTTGTGATGGTGACCGGCAGGCCGTTGGTCAACAGCGGCAGGTCGTCCTGGTAGAAATCCACCCACACCCACACCGATGATAGATCAACCACCTCCACCAGCGGATCGCCCGCGGTCACGCGCCGGCCCTGGCCGGCCTGGAGATTCCACACTACACCCTGAAACGGCGAATAGAGCGTCAAGTATTCGCCGGGCTGGCGCGTTTTTTCGAGACGGTCAATTTCCGCGTCCTCGATGTTCCAAAAATGCAAACGCCTCCGCGCGGCGTCGAGATTTTGCCGCGCGGTGTCAATGGCGGCTTGCAAGTTGACGGACTTGGCCCGGTCCAGGCTTTGCAGAAGATCGGCAAACTCGCGTTCGGCGACCAGCAGATCGGGACTGTGCAAGGTCAAGAGCGGCCGGCCTTTTTCCACCTGCTGGCCGGCCGACGAAACCTCCAACTTTTCCACGTAGCCTTCCACGCGGCTGACGTAGCTCCAGCGGCGCAACGGGTCGAAGGCCACCACGCCCGGCGCGCGCAGGGTGGATTGAAGCGGTCGTGTTTCCACCGTCGCGTAGGTCACGCCGATAAATTGTTGGCGGCGCGTTGGAATGTTGAATTCAACGGCGCGCGGCGGTGTTTCTGGCGCGGACGGCCGGGCGGCGCCGTTGGTTTGAACCAGGACCGGCACCAACGACATGCCGCAGATCGGACATTTGCCGTCGGGGTCCTGCGACCTCACCGACGGGTGCATCGTGCAGGTGTAATAGTCAACACCGGCGGGCTTTTTGTTTTCTTGACGCGAGCAGGAGGCGGCCAGCAGCGCAAGCGAGATGAAGAGGCATAACGGAATTGTTCTTCTCATGGATTTTCCTTTGGGTTTGAAGTGGAGGCGGCTGTCATTTCGGAAAGAGGCGTGCCGGCCAGGGAAGTCAGATCCGCCAGCGCGATTTGGTAATCGGTCAAATGTTGCAGCAGCATCGAATCGGATTCCTGCGCGTTGTGCTGGGCGGCCAGCACTTGCGTCAATCCGGTCTTGCCGGACTCGTAGGAAACCCGGCTCGCCTCGATGCTTTGCCGCGCCAGCGGCGCGACTTTGTCGCGGAATAATTCGTAGTGGTGGTGGAAGGTCTCGATTTTTGTCAGTTGCTCGCGCACCATCGCCGCCGTTTCCGCCCGCAACGAATCCAGTTCGTAGCGCGCGCCGGAGAGAAGCTCACGGTTCTCCCTCGTCGCGGAGGCGTATTTCTCATGCTGGAACCAAGGCAGGTCGAAGGACACGCCGGCCATCACGTCATCCACCGCCTGGGACGCCCCGTTGTAACGCTCAGCGGCCAGGCGCAGGCTCGGCTCGGGAATCCAATTGCGGCGCGAGGCCTCCAGGCGCGCGCGCGCGGCCTCGATTTTCTTCGCCGCCGCCAGCAATGCGGGACGGTGCGCCAGGGCCGCCGCTTCAACTCTGTCAAATCGAAGAACGACTTCGGCGAATGGCGGCGGGGCGGGCCGGCCCAGCGGCGCGTCGGCCGGATGATTCATCAACGTGTTGAGCAGCGCCTCCTCGTCCGCCACCTGGCGCTCAAGGTCGAACGCGCTCTCGTCCAACTTGGCCAGGTCGGTTTCGGCGGTCAGCACGCCGCCCTGGGTTTCCTGGCCGGACTCCAACTTGTGCCGGGCGGCCTCGGCGATTTGCTCCAGAAAAGCGGCGCTGCGGCGGTTGATTTCCCACTGGCCGTAGGCATTGGCCAGCCGGTAGTAGGAGGCCTGCGCCTTCGTCAGCAAATCAAGCTGGCGCTGGCGGTATTCCTCGCCGCCGGCGGAAGCTTCGGATGCCGCGGCGCGGGCGCGCAGCTTGTTCCTGCCCGCCATCGGAATCGTTTGCTCGGCGAACAGGGTTTGGTCCGAGAAGGAATCGGCGGGCACCGATACGAAGCGGGCCACGTTGAAATCCACCCCGGCCCGCGGATCATCCCAGGCGCGTTGTTGCGCCACTCTCTCGCGCAACGCGCGCCAGGCGGCGCCGGCGCCTTTGAGCGACGGATTGTTGGTCCGCACTTCGCCAAGGACCCAATCCAGCGACAACACTTCCGACGGTGGCACGAAAAGATGATGCGGCAGGTCCGCCGCGCCAAGCGCGGCAGGCAGGACCAACGGCAAAAGCAGGCGGCAAAAATAATTCGATTTCATAATTCAATTCATGGACGGAAACAGTGCGGGCGCGCTCCACCCGCGAAGGCGGGGCGCAACAAGTCCAAGTTTCGCCGGAGGCGGCGACACTACGGGCGTGGTGAAGGCGGAATCAGATCAGAAGCACGCAATCCCGCCGGTAGAGCGGAATCGGGGCGGCCCCAGGCGAGGGCCGGACGTGGAAGGAGGAAGGCTGCGGCGGAGCGGCGCTGGAAAACACCTGCTCGACGACAGCCGCGACGACCTGCAAATCATTTTGTGTGACCGTGCGCGCCGGGGCGCCGGGTGGCTGGGCGGGATTGGGATGGGCCGGCTTCTGGCAACAGCACACGGCCAAGTGACAGCCGCACCGGGCCTGCCGGATCGGAGCCATCGCCTCCGCGAAAGGCGCGATTTGCGTCAAGACGAGCGCCAAAGCGAACAGTGGCGCGAATATGGTCCTGGCAATCTTCATTCAATTCATCATCTGATAAGACGCTCATTCCAACCGTAACACTCAAAAAATTTTGTCAAATAGAGTGTCTCTCAGGGCGCACTGGGGTAGCCGTGCCAGAGCCACGACAAGGCCTCGGGCAGAGTTTGGCCAACGGCTTTGCGGTCAACGTGGCCGGCGCCCCGGCAAAACACGTACTCGTAGTGATAGCCTTTGGCCTTCAATGCGGCGGCCATGCGCTGGTTGGCCAGCACCCAGTTGTGATACGATGCTTCGTCCCGGTTCCAGCCGATGTCCTTTTCTCCCACTTGCAGCCAGATTCGCAACGGCTTGACTTCGCTTTGCGGAATCAAATGCTCGTGGTATTCCCATGCGCCATGCAGCGAGGCCGGGTTTTCCGGGGATTGCTGGTTGACAAACGTGCCGGAGTAACTGAGCACGCGCCGGTACAGCTCGGGATGAAACCACGCCATCGTGAAGGCGCAGGCCGCGCCGGAGCTTCCGCCCATGGTCGCGCGGCCCTCCGGGTCGGTGGTGAATTTGATATTGTAATCCTTTTCGATCTTCGGCAGCACTTCCGTCTCAATGAACATCGTGTATTGGCCGGAAACCGTGTCATATTCCAGGCCGCGTTCGCTGCCCTTGCCATCGCCGCCGCCCGAATTGATCATGACCGCGATCATCACCGGCAGCCGATCTTCGTGAATCATGTTGTCCAGCGCCGCCGCCAGCCGGTTGGTATAGCCCTGGCCATCCTGCACCACGATGAAAGGCGCGGGCGTGTCGGCGACATATTGGCTGGGCACATAAACCCAGACGCCCCGCTGGTAAGGACCGGTGAGACCGGGATAGATTTTGCTCTCTCCCGAACTCAGCGTAAACGCGTGTATGACGCCCCTGGGCACTCCTTCGTGAAAACTGACTTCCGGGGCGTCGGTGTAGTCCGGCCCAATGGTGGAATCCCCGTCGGCGCGTACCAAATCGGCGGCCAGGACGGCGCAGAGAAAGGCTGCGGTGGCAACGTGCTTCTTGAACATTCTCTGATTCTATGCGCCGCGACGGCGCCAGACCATAAAATAATCCATTAGGCCGGCGCCCGATTGAGCTAGTATTGGCCGCCCCCTGTTAACGGTGTGGAGTAGGCCGCCGCGACACGATCAAAATCCCTGTCCGTGGGACTAAGAGCGTTCTGATTGTAAGCGTGGAGTCTCAACGTGTTCTGTTCGAGCCAAGTCCAGTGTTCCACATGGCCGTCGGCAAAGGACAAATTGTCGCCGTTCATGTGGACGATTGAGGGCGAGTTTTGCCATTCTCGCTCAAGCACGTCCACCGCCCAGTAACCGTCGTCAATAGTGAAGTCGGCCTCGTGAATAAAGACCATGGCTCGGGAGGGCACCGGATGCTGGATATCAGTCTCTTTCACGTTGCATGGGGAATAGTTGTCCAGATTGTCCTCACCGTTCATCTGGCCGCTCATGGAGTAGTTTCTCACCAGGGTGCCCGATTGATTTAAATATGTGATGATCTTGGTTTCCGCCGGACATTGAAAAATTTTGGGGTTCCCCACATAGGGATAGAGAAGGCCCTTCATGATGTTCGTAACGTTGAGCATGTCTGCAGCGACCGTCATTTCGCCATAAACCCAAGCGGGCTGCAAAGTGCTGTCACTGTCCACCGCCCCGGGATTGTTGGACACCAATTTACCCTTATTGTCGTTGTTATAAGTGAGCCAAGCCAATGTCAATTGCTTTTCGTTGGAAACGCAATTGGCGGATATTCCTTGCATTTTGGCCTTCGACAAAGCCGGCAGCAGCATCGCCGCCAGGATGGCAATGATGGCGATGACGACCAGCAATTCAATAAGCGTGAAACCAGCGGCCGCCAGCGCGGCGCTGCCCCGATTGCGTTTAACGGTTTTCATCATAATTCGTGCATTTCAACGAAGCGACATTGACCTTCCTCCACTGTTATCCGGTTGAGGACAGGAAGTGCAAATTCAGGTACATTGCGCTCTTCATTGTAAATCGCAGGCAGCATAAGGGGATCGGGGCTTGGAGGCAAGGAAAAAATGCACCGCAGGATATCCGAGCGGCGGACAAGGAGAGCGTGTCATTGCATAACGCGACATTTTGTCCAGCACCCGGATGACACAGCGCGCGCCTTCTCCGCTTTTCTTCTGGGAACATTTCGGCCATATTGACCCCGTGTGGCGAAGGATCATAACGGCTTTGGCTGTCGTGCTGATCGCAGGGCTTATCGCAGGTCTGATTGTGTCGCGGTGGGCTTCCCTAACATTGCCGCCTCCTCTCCTTCTGCCCATGAGTTTGGCCAAAAGCAATGCGACGTTTGCGGTTTATCCAGGCCCTTCTGGGGCCATGTTTATCTTGCCCGATGGATCGCTGTGGCGGTGGGGCGCCGGCGTTAACCACCCGGATCGGCTTCCAGCACTTTTCGACGATCAGCATCACTGGGCAAAAGCCTTTAGCCGGGGTGATCAGTGGATGGCACAGGATGCCAATGGCAACGCATGGGAAGTGTGGGGTGGCCGGTCGAAGTTGCAACCGTTGCCCGGCACAAATCAGGATTGGATCGCTTTTACGGGAGGATTCGCTTACACTTTGGGACTTCAAAGGGACGGAACCATTCTGGGATGGGACTCGAATTTTGGCGGCGCAGGCACCACAAATATGATTGTCGAAGTAGAAACGAATTTCCTTTGGCGCGCCATTTCCGCATTCGGACCGCCTTGCATTGGCGTTTCGAGCGATGGCAGGCTTTGGACTTGGGAACGCCAGGGATTTTCACCTGCGACATTCACCCTGCCGATGCAGGCGTCAACCAGTACAAATTGGATAGGCGTAGCTGACGGACGATATGCGTGGTCCAGCTCCGGTGAACTGTGGGGAACACCCGTAACCCACCTCAATTCTCCCAACGCGATCCAAGGACGCTTTGCCTTGGGATCCGTGGTTCATGAGATTCGTTCCGATGGCACTCTTTGGGCCATCGGCGAGCCGGGGCAGCCCATCTTCAGGCAAATGGCCGGAGGGGGCAGTTCGTTTGGCATTTCTGGCTATCGTTCTGCTCCCAATGGGAACGGCCTGACACCTGATGCCGGGAAATTTCGATGGCGGCGAATAGGAGATCGGACGGATTGGGTTTCGATCTGGGGATCGGATGAAACCTATTTCGGCCTGACTTTGGATGGCACGGTATGGGTTTGGGGAATTGATTGGGGTCAGAAGCCCGTTGAAACATTGAAGGACAAACTTGCTCACCTTTGGGAGGAGATTCGCGATCGTTTTCAAGCTGCGCCGAGCGGAGCAGGGCCTATGGCCGGACGGCCAGGAGTGATGCGCATCGTAACAGGGCCAGGAGTGATGCTTACTCAGCCGTACCAGTACGAGCCTCGCCCACTCATGCGCTTCAATCCAACCAACAAATGAGCGGGCCGGCGACAGATAAACAAGCTGGCATTCCCAAGAGGCGAATGAACACGACGAAGTGGAGGTCCGGCACAAGCTTCTGGAGGGACGAATCATTTTTCACATTTTCCACTTGCGCGCCGCAGTGATCGCTTTATGATATCGCATGGATATCAATCAACCATGAAAAGAAAGGTCCTTATGAATACCGAAAAATCAACCGCCAGCCGCGAGTCCGAAAGATGTGTGACCAGTGGCTGGATCATGCTTCCATCTGAGATCGTCTTGATATTGGGCTTCGCGGCCTTGATTATTTACTCGATAGTTCACGGGGTCTCAACCCTGGGGCACCCGATGTGGGCGTTTCTCATCCTTGGGCTGCTGTTGGAGCTATCAAGCATTATCATGCTCATGGGCTTCTTCACGTTGCAGCCCAATGAGGCGCGAATCCTGGTTTTGTTCGGCGCCTACAAAGGAACGGTGCGAACGAGCGGATTTCATTGGGCCAACCCATTCTATTCCCGAAGTTTGAAAGCGGGCCAGGTTCAAGCGCCGGACAAGGCGAATTCCGCGCGGGACAAAGTGTCCCTGCGTGCCCGCACACTCAATGTGGTGAAACTCAAGGTCAACGACAAACGAGGCAATCCCATCGAAATTGCCGCCGTCGTGGTCTGGCGCGTGGCCGACACCGCCCAGGCGGTCTTCGACGTGGACGATTATGAAGGCTACGTTCACCTCCAAAGCGAAAGCGCCTTGCGGTATCTGGCCAGCGCGTATCGCTATGATGACGGCGAGGAAAACGAACCGACGCTGCGCGGCAACGTGGATGAAATCTCCCGGGCCTTGCGCCAGGAATTGCAGGAACGGCTCGCCATCGCGGGCGTCGTCGCCGACGAAGCCCGGTTGACCAACCTCGCCTATGCGCCCGAGATCGCCCAGGTCATGTTGCGCCGGCAACAAGCCGAAGCCGTCATCGCCGCCCGGCAAAAGATTGTGCATGGGGCCGTGAGCATGGTGGACATGGCCTTGAAGGATTTGGCGCAGAAGCAGGTGGTGGAATTGGACGACGAGCGCAAGGCGGCCATGGTGAGCAATCTGATGGTCGTGCTGTGCAGCGAATCCGAAGTGCATCCGGTCGTCAACGCCGGCACTCTCTATTCTTGACCGATGGGCACGAGAAAATCCTTCCTGTTGCGGATTGATCCGGCGCTCTGGGCCGAATTGGAGGCTTGGGCGCAAAGCGAATTGCGCAGCGTCAACGGCCAGATCGAATATGTGCTCAAGCAGGCCGTGGCCAGGCGCAAAGGCGCTGCGTCCGTCCGCAAGGAAGGAGATCAAAAGAGAGATTGAGGAAAGTGTGGCGCAGAGTGGCAGGCGCTCGTCTCGAACTCATCATCCTAGTTGTGGACACATTAACCCACCTCTGTTAATTTAATTACGTCAAAGGGAAACTCCTGACCGGCCCGGGCCGAACCCAGAAGAGAAAGAAACTCAGAAAAATATGATCACACCGCGACAGATACGAAACCTCCTCAACGAAGTGCCCTTCAAGCCCTTCCTCCTCACCATGTCCGACGGCAGGCAATACCCGGTCCCTAACCACGACGTTGCCGTCGTGGGCCGCAACGACGTCATGGTCGGAGTGGACCTGCACGAACACTCCTTCGCCCAGCGATGGATTCGTTGTGCCATCCTGCACATCACCAGCATTGAGGACCTCGACACTTCCGCGCCCAAGCGCCGCAAGACGCACAAGTCCTGACCACCAGCCGCCATTTCCAGCCCGCCAGGAAATGGCCGCGAAAGGAACACCATGTCAAGACCCGCCCTCCCGCCCGGTCAAGCCGCCAGCGCCATGGTGAAGCTGCGCGTGCTCCCCCACCAAAAATCCGCCTGGGTGCGCGCAGCCCAGCGCACCGGCCAAAACCTCGGCGCTTGGCTCGCCCACCTGGCCGATGCCGAGACCGCCCGCCTCAAGGAGTCACCGCCACCGCCGCCGCCTCCAGCAACTTCACCCTCATGATGCCGGCCAATGCCGCGCACCGGTTTAGTATTCCTCGGTTGTTCACGACTCTGTTCTCAGGATACAACACTCCGCACCAAATCAGGAAACGCGCAATCGGCGCAAAGCGCGTTGGTTTGGTCGCAGAAGTCGTGAATGATTTGCAGCAGACCTTGCTGGCTGGAGGCGGATTTTAGCCGGATGGTGCCCTGCCCGCCTCGACCTCTCGCTCTGCAAATCGGAGGAAGGAGGTGTGCCATGAACGCCAGCATCGCATCGGAAAACACCTATTGATCCCGCCTCGACCACCAAACTCGGAATCAATCGGAATCAAGCCAGAGCTTCGAAAAGACATTTGGCTGCGCAAGATCGGTCTACACTGAATAAAGGTCGTCCAGAGAGAAGAAACGAGGCGTATTTTCCGTCCGAGGAGCTTTGACTGGCCGTCGTGTGAAAATCAACCGCCCGATTGTGGCGTTGTGTGTGTTCGGATACAATTTCACGCGGCTTTCAAGTTCCGCAATCAATTCCGGAGCGGATGAGGTGCTGCCCCACTTGCACTCACCCAAGTCGATCCAGTTGTCTCGTCGCACTCCCACGACATCGATCTGGATCTGCTTATCCCAATACTCTCCGATCTGGTAAGCCGCCCCCACTTTTTCCTTCTGATATATTCTGCCCAGAGCTTGCCGACAAAACCGCTCGAAACACTGGCCAAAGTAGGATTCTAATTCCCCCGCAATCACGTCTTTGAACGCCGCCGCGGGATTGGCCCGAATCAAACTTTGATTGGGAAATATGAAGCGATACCAAAATCGCAAGAACGGATCCCCCAAAGAGTAGCGTACATGACGAACCGGGGAGGCCTTGGGGGTCATCGGCAGCACTCGCTCGACGTAGCCCAACGCGGTGAGCGTTTGAAGCTGATAAACGATTGAACGCGGGTCCGCTCCAATCGCCTTGGCGATCTCACTCAATGGCTTGCGCCCCGACGCCAGAGTATCCAGCACCGCCTGAAATCTTTCCAAGCCGCGCAATTCCTCTCGCAGCAGGAATTCCGGTTCGTGGGATAAAGGAGAGAATTCGTCCAGCAGTGTGGCGCAGATGTTTTGTGCGATCGACTTGGTGTGCTGAAACGCCAGCAAGTAGAGCGGGATGCCACCGGTGATAAAGTAGATCCGGGCCTGATCCTCTCTGGAAGTATTTGGGTGGAATTGGGCCGCCTCCAGGAAATCAAATGGCTCCAGCAGAATTTGGGCAGTGCGACGACCTCCCAAAGGCTTTTGACTGCCCAACACCTGGCGCTCCATGAAGCCCACGTAGGATCCGGCCAGAATCAGCATCACCTTGCCTGAATGCTGCCAATGCCGATCCCAGAGTTCCTGGATTACCGACGGCAGGCTGGGGTCCTCTTCTACCATCCACTGGAACTCGTCCAGCACCAGGATCAGTTTTCCCGGCTTCCGCCAACGCCGGACAACTTCCAGCAAGCACGTCCTCCAGTCATTAAAGCCTGCACTGGCAAGAAGCGGCTCCTCCAGTGTTCTGGCTGCGGCGCGGAGAAACTCCCGAACTTGCAGAGCCGCCGGCGCCTGTTTTCCCACAAAGTAGATGCACGGACGCTCCCGCGTAAAATGCAACACCAGTTCGCTCTTGCCAACCCGTCGCCGACCGTAAACCGGCACGAGGCTGGATTCCGGCTGACGATACTGTCCTTCCAGCGCCGCCAATTCGCGCGCGCGGCCAATGAAGGTCCAACTCATGTGTGTAAAATAGTCATCTGAATTCATTACGTCAAACTTTATTCAGACATAATACATTCAGGCATTGTGTCGAGAAATTTCTTCTCACGACCTGCGGGCGGTTCCGATTCTTATTTCCCGAGTACCCGTTTGGGTAAAAGCAGTTTTATTTTGGTTTCCCATTTCACAGGGAATTTCGGATCCTTATTTTTCATTTCGGGTCTTTATTTTTCAGCAACACTTCGCACCAAATCGGGAAACGCGCAATCGGCGCATAGGGCGTTGGTTTGGTCGCAGAAGTCGTGAATGATTTGCAGCAGACCTTGCTGGCTGGAGGCGGATTTCAACCGGACGGTCCCCTGCCCTCCCAACAACCGATGGCGCGCCAGACGCAGCAAAGAATTGTCCTGCGCGACGGGCCACGCCAGGTAACGCTTCTCCGCGGCTGCGGCCAAGGTGTTGTTCTGGCCTGCGCGGGCGCGCGCCCAAAACCACGGCAGAATGATGTTGATGGCCAGGTCGGTGGCGCGGGATTCACCTAACAGCGGTTGCGGCTTGCGCAGTCGCGCCGAGGAAAATCCCCAATGCCACGACCAACATTCGTCTTGCGCCGGTTGCAGGCAATCGAGCAAGGAGGACGGCAGCGAAGCGTCGGGCGCGTCGGTGGTGAACCATTGTTCGAGCTTGGCGTGGAAATCCGCCGCCACCAGCCAGTGCGAGGCCAGCGCTAGGCGGCGTTGCGGCTGGTTGGCCGGACGCAGGCCGTGCATGCGCCAGAGGTTCTTCGGCAGCAGCACGCTGCGAAAGCGGTCGCGGTCGCGCCACCAATGGTCCCACAAGAGGCGCAGGTGCTCGCTGGGTTTGCTGGCGTCCGGAAGGTCCGCCGGCAGGAAGCCGCTGACGCCGAGCAGGCGCGCCTGCATCGCCAGGAGCGAGCCGGCGCCCTCGCGCAAGGAAGGGAGCAATTCCGCCACGTGTTGCATGGCCCAGACGTTATATTTGTAGCCTAGGGCGCGGAATATCCCCTCCCAAAGGGCCTGTTCCCAGCCGGCTTGCCGGGCGCGTGTCTCCAATTCGCGCGCTTTGCGCTCGAAGCGAACCAGCGCGGCTTGGCGCAACAACTCCTCCGTCTGGCCGATGTTTAATTGACTCAACGGCGCGGAACAGGCGCCGCGCAAGGATTCGGGCCAGCTTTCCGATGCGCCACCCGCCGCCCAACTGTGCAAGTCGGCCAAAGGCATGTCCAGGAAGTCGCGCAAAGCCAGGATGGGCCGGCCACTGTCAGCCTCGGAGCCGGCGGTCCAAACGACGTGCAAAATGACGCCTGAGAATTCGGGGTTGTCCTTGTGATGATGAGTCTGCCAATTCTGTGGAATCACATCAATTTCGACATCGCCCGAACGCGGTTCTTCCAGGCCGAATTGAAGGACGGCTCCGTGGAAATCCGGCCCGGCTCCGTGATTCCAGAAACCGGGGTGAAGCACGCGAACTGGCTGGCCGTCGGCGGCGCGGAGGTCATCGCGGCGGAGACGTTGGTGGTGCCAGACGTTTTGCAGCAGACGTTCTGGCGGATGAGGGGAATCGCGTTCGCGCAGGAGGGACTGGGCCTCTTGTTGCGCGCGCCATTGAGCGTAAAAGTCCGGCCGGAGAGGGGGCACGGAGCATGATTTCAATCCGGCGGCGGCCAAAGTCAAGACAGGAGTGAATTTTGGCGCTCACTTCGCGGTTAGCCGCCGCCCCAGGCGGCGCTGGCGCAAGGACCAAAGCGCCAACGGACTCAGTCCGAGAACAAGCATTATCAGAGCGCTGCCGTCGTCGGGAATTGCGGACGTAGTACGGGCCGTGACGTCCAAACTCCAACTCACCAGTTCGCCGACACCGCCCGGCGATTCGTCCGCAATGAACAACGTCCAGCCGCCATTTGGATTCAACCCGCCAAACGTGTTGCCGAGGCTGCTGCCGGTTGAGGCTCCGCCTCCCTGTGGCGCATAAGTTCCCGTCAACGGCAGCCCCGCCGTGTAGGGCGCGGCGCCGATGTTGGGGTTGCCGTCGCTGAGAGTGACGTTAATGCCACTGCCCGGCGAGCCTAAAGGGGTCGGGCCGATGCGGTTGAGCAGCACGATGAGTCCCGTGCTGAATTGCAAGTAGGCGTAGTAGTCCCCATTGTAGGCATCGCCGGCGCTGGGAGAGCCGGCAATATCAAGCGTGAGGGACACGTGGGTGATCTCGCTCAGCGGCGCGGTTAAATTGATGGTGCTGGCCACTCCATTGAGGTTGTTGTCTGGAATAACCAGGCCGGGCGAGGCGCTGCCAAGGATCGTGATGGGATTGGCCATGGCCGGCAAGCAGAGTCGCAACGCCAGTCCGGCAACCGATCCTGTCAACAGAAGATGTTTGGTGTTCATAAGCGATTCAAGGGAAGGTTAAGGATTAATGCTCGTCCGATAGTAACTGGGTGATGCCGGCAGAATGACCGTGTAAGCGATCAAGCCAAGGCCGTTGGCCGTGACCGGCGTGCCGGGCAAATCGGTCCACGGTCCCGTCAGAGTCGGCGCCACCTGGATATAATAGGCCTGGCCCGGGATGCCGTGGAACTGAAGAATGGCGTTGCCGTCCGACACCTGAATAGTCAGGCCGTTCTGCGAGGGCGCATTGGCGCTGACGACAGTGACGGAGACGGCGCCCGGCACCGTCCCGCAGCCATCGCTCAAAACGTAGTTAATGATATCGGCACCAACGTAATTGACCGCTGGAGTGTAAGTGAGCAATCCGCCGCCGAGCGTGACCACGCCGTTGTTGGCGGTTGGAGAGGTGACGCTCTGAATGCTTAACGGGCCGCCGCTGGGACTGCTGTCAACCGAAAGTATTTTGCTCACGGGGACGGACTCCGACGTTCCTTCCACTGGCGCTATGGCGAAGCTGCCAGCCACCGGCGGGTTGGTGTCCAGAACGGTGACAGTGAAGTTGCAGTTTTGGGAGCCGATGCCGTTGGCGGCCGTGCAATAGACCGTGCTTACCCCCACCGGGAATTGGTAGGGCGAGGCAATGGCCGTGCCATCCTGGAGTTGGATAATAAGGATCGGCGTCGGGAAGCCCGTGACCGCCGGCGCAAAGGCCACCAGCGCGCCGCACTGGCCGGTGTCCTGGTTGACTTGGATATCCTCCGGGCAAGTAATCGTCGGAGCGCTTGCCGAACCCAACACGAAAATGGTTCCAGTCAAAGCCGTTATCGCTGGCTGACTGCCGGCCGTAAACGTCACGGTGTACTGGTAGTAGGGCACGCCGTCCAAGTACACCGGAAAGGCCAATGGCGGAGTCGAGGAACAGTCAGACGCATTCTCAAGGACAGGATACCAATCTGGCGAAGTGCCCGTGCAAGCGCTGGGAGGGTTGGCCGAATAATACTCCAACAGCGGGGGGCCAAAAAAGCTAAAGGGGTAGTAGAAATAGGCCGTCAACGAATCGCTCGCTGTAGCGCCTGGAGCCTCAAGGTCGAAGTAGGTGGAATTAAGGCCGAATTCGGTGGGTGAGGTGGTAGGATTGCCGGAGTAGGTCTGGGCGGTGACCGTGACCGCTCCCGTGCCTGAAGCGGCGGTGTTATTGAAAGTGGCCGTCAAACCTCCCTGGCCGGGGCCGGGCGGCAAGTTCACCGTGCCTGTTGCTCCTCCCGAAATTGGTGTGCTGGCGCTCAACGGCTGGCCTGTCGGGACGATGTTGATGCTCACCGTGGCGGGGGCGGAATAGACATAGCCATTATAGACTTCAAACTGAAAGCTGTCTGCGGTGGTAGAGCCTGCCAGAGGCGTGTAGCTCAAATTGGGCGGCGTGCCGGTCAGCGATCCGGCGGGAGGCGGCGCCAGCACCGTGTAGGTCAGCGGAAATGGCGGCGTGTTGGGGTCGCTTCCGCTCAGTAACAAAGGCACGCCAGGGGAATTCTCGGACACCGAAATCGCCTGATTGTTGGCCGTTGGCGCGGCTGGCGCCACCACGGGGATGGGGCCAAGGGCGATTGCAGTCAGGCTTTCGCTGACATCTGACACGTCCAAAGTCTGCGAACCTGTGCCAGGCGTATTGAATATAACATTGAAGGTCGCAATCCCGCCCACCAGTGAAACATCTACCGGCAAGGCCTGGTAGGCGACATTCGGGGCCGGCTGGCACATGGCATTGGGGTCGCTTGAAGTTAGCTTCACCGTGTCCGTCACGGTGGGCACGAGATTGAAGTAGGAATCCTCTGCTTCGACAGTGACGGCAAACGGCTCTCCAAGGGTCTGCGTGATAGTAAAACCGGTCGCAACGACAGGTGGATGACCGTGGGCCGGAGTATTTATCGGCGGGTAACTAATGAGGTAATCTGCTGGACCCGGATTGACCGTGACGGAGCTGGAGCCGGAGGTCAGTGCAGCGGTGCTGTCCGTCGCTGTCACAGTCTGCGTGCCCGCTGTTTGGAATGTCACGTTAGCTTGCGCCTGTCCGCCCGTGAACGTTAAATCGCCGCTCGGAACAGATGCGTAAGGATCACTGGATGAAAGCGATACCGTTGACGGCGCCGCTCCGGCAACCAGGTTGTAGTTCTTGTCCAACACATAGACCTGAACAGCAACCGAACTCCCGACTGTCTGGGCCGTGGGCGTCCCGGTCTTGCCCGGGGCGCTGCCCAGGCTCAGGTTTTCGCCCGGCAACAGAACCAGCAATGGGAGGCGGAGCCTGTCTGCCCCGTGACATCCACGCCAAAGGCATAGGTCCGTCCCTGGTTTAAAAAGAAATCAGGTATATACTCGTAGTCATCGCTTGTATCGCCATTAGTTCCGACCGTGAAGCTCGTGCCCGCGCCGCCCGGCGGCGTTGCATTAAAATCGGACAAGTTTGGAGATTGATAAGTAGCGTCGCTATCGGTTGGGTCGTACGGGGGGGGGGTGGGTAATAGGGGCCAATGCCGGCAAACGCCAGAAGGTCTCCAGCATTTACAGTGAGGCTCAAACCTGAGAGGTCTTGCACGCCGGGTGAAGCCGACCCGGAAAAGGTTTGTGAAGAGACGACTTGAAACGTCAGCTCATCGGAGCCGGGTCCGGACACACCGGGCGAGAGCACATAAAAGGTAAAATCGTAGTTGCCTCCATAGAACTTCACATCGGTGATCGTCCCCGCGGGCAAAGTGATGTTCGGGGATGTGGCCAACGGAGCTGTCGAGTTATATTCGCCCAATATAACCAGCGGCGGGGAGCCGTCCGCGCCACCCAAATGGCTCAATGGATTTCCATAATAGCTCGAATTCGAATAGGGATTGATGGTGGCGATGGTGGCCGAACCCGTGTGAGGAGTGGGGCTGGCCCCATCGGTCACAGTCACCGTCAAGCTGCTCCCCGACGCCGTCGCGGTCACACTGGGGCTATACACCCCCGCGCTCCACAGCCCCGCTCCCATGGTGCCCGACACGCCTGCCGTGCCGCCAAAGGTCAGCGACGAATCAAAGCTGGTCACTGTGTTGTTGTTCGCATCCTGTGCCGTGATCTTGATCGGGAAGGCAACTTCCACCATCTGTGGCGACGAAATCGCGGAGATCGTAAAATGATCCAGAGGGCCGGGACCGGCGGCAGCCGGCGTGCCCATCGCAAAATAGGTTCCGGTCAACTGATAAAGCTCCGGCGTCGATCCGCTGGGCGATACGTCGTTGAAGGGATTGACAGAATTGAGAGTATAGCTGTAGCCGTTAATCGCGGAGTCTTGCACGGCGGGAACCTGATTCCCCTGGCTGTCCAACACATACGCCCATTGGCTCCCGCCGGCAGGAAAATAGAGCAAATTGGCCGGGGCTGCGGCGGTGGGGTAGCCTGGGTAATTGGGATAATAAAACGTGGCTTGCAGGGTGAGACTATCACCCGACGTTGTCGCGGGCCTGACAGCCAGGTCCACATAAGCCGCCGGGCCGCTGAAGGCCGCAGCCGTTCCGTTTGGGTTTGAGGGCCAGCCAACCACAGAGACTGCCTGTGCCGATGCGCCTGATGAAAGCTTTGCCGTGGCGCCGCCAACGCTGGATCCGGGTGCCAGCGTGGCGGTGAGAGACCCCGTTCTTTCGACCGTGATGTCCACTGTGGCAGGGGGGGAGTATCCAGTCCCGTTATATACTGTGAACGTGTAGTGATCTGGGATTGGGAAATCTGGTGGAATGTATTTCAGTGTGGGCGCGACGCTGTCGGGGCTGTTGGCGAGGGCCCACTGAATGCTATAAACGCCGTCAATCACCGAAGGGGAGGTCCATCCCGGGTCGTCCTCCCTGTTTTGGCCGCCGTTCGCCGTATTGACCGGCACCGTGTAGGTGAGCGGCAAGTTATTTGGGTCGCTGCCGGTCAAAGTCACGACCGCCCCCGGCGAATCCAACGTTGCAAAAGACTCAGGGTTCGCGGTTGGGGGCGAACTGGAAGCGGGATTGACCACCAATGTGTAGATGGTCGTGTCATCGGACATGCATCCGATTTGGTCGGTCGCCGTCACCGTAAATGTGTACGTGCCGGCCTGCGTAGGCGTGCCACCAATGGTGCTGCTGAGATTTTGACTTCCCACGTCCTGGGCTGGGAAGGAGAGGCCGGGGGGCTGGCCTGCGGGGCCGAATGTATAGGAAAAGGTGTAGGACGGGAATCCTCCTTCACCGGTGGCGATGAACGACTCCTGGGAGTAGGGGGCCCCAACTGTGCCCGCCGGCACTTGCAACGGGTCGAGATCGATCGTAATCGTCGGGCAAGTGACATCCACTGGCAAGGTAGCCGGCGTATAATGATAGGCCTCCCCGGCAGCCGATGAGACCGTAAGGGTGGGCTGCGAATTGGCCGTGAAAAACGTCGCAGAAAACGTCGCCGTGCCGCCGACAAGCTGCACATTGATCGGAAACGAGACCTTGTTGACCACACCGGGCACTGTTGCGACTGCGGTTGGGTCGCTGCATGAGACCGTTACCAGCGGTGAGGAACTGTCCTGCGTGGTGATCGTGAAATTTCCCGGCTGCCCGACATTAGGATCGCCCTCTAGGACGAGGGCCTGTCCCGCGGCCGCACTCAGGGCAAAGTCCACCTCGATCAAATAGACGCGGGCCTGGGTGCCTGCGGGGCTGTCGGGCACATATTGGAAAGTCTCCGGGAATCCGGGTGCCTGAGAAGCACCGGCGTCGAACAAGTCCCCCACTACCGTCTGGCCAACGCTGTTGCCTCCGACCGCGAAAAAAGGGTACCACTCTATCGGAGCACTTACACCTCCGTATCCGTACGTGTAAGCGCCCAACGCTTGCGTTACCGGAACCGGAGTGAGAGAAGTAGCCAAGGCGGAGGGGAGCATATACATGCAATTCTGCAGGTCGCTCTGAGTTGCGCCAAACAGGCAATGGCCCGAGGGAAACGGATATAGCAGGTATTGCGGGTTTTGCGGCTGGTTTTGGGCGCAATCAGTTGGATCATAGCAACCCGTTGCGTTATGAGGATTATAGGCCTCATTGGGAATATAGTACCCACAGTCCAGGAAGGGGTAACACGGATTTGGGGGGGTCGCGTACTGGTACGTAGCATCGTCACCCTGCTTGTAGGCTGGGTCGGTATCATAATAGGGTCCCGTTCCGATGAAAGCCAGAACATTCCCACCATTGACAGGAATGCTCGTTCCAAAGCTGGACAAAGTTTGCACACCGGGGGTCGTGGACGATGTCGGCCCCGAAACAAAAGGATACGGCGCACTTGCCGAAAAAATATACTCGCCAGCGGGAGTGTTATCTTCCCCAAAACCCGGCTGGGTGAGAACATAGAGGGAAAAATTGTATGGTGGAGCGCCGTAGAAGCTGACGCCGGTGATATAGCCCGCGGGTAGAGCGCCAACCGGCCCCTGGATGCCCGGGATGATAAGGGGCGGCCCTCCCTTCTCGTAGCCGTACAGGATAACCAACTGTGAAGTAGCGGGCGCAACGCTTGCTGCTTGAGACGCCGCGACCGTGGGGTCATGACCGTAAGTTTGCGCGCTGGCGCTGCCGCTCAAAACGTGGAGGCAGAGCAACGCAAGGCAACCGGCCACAAGCGGCCTTCCAAGCGCCAAAGGGTGGGGAGAAGTTTTCATAATCACATTTTGAGTAGTCGTTCATGTTTGAGGTTAATTCAAGAGGCTCAGAAGGCTCCGGCTTGCGCGGGCAGAGACGGGACAACCCTGCTCAAGGGTGTCGTCTCCGAAGAGACTTCTCCCGGAACAGCAGTTGGCGGCGAACAAGCTCAATTTGACGCCTTTCACAATGCTGATTCGCTTAATACAGCGAAACTTCCGCGCTTTTCACCTGGAAGGGACCGATGCGGGTGCCTTTTTAGCATGTCTTGCGCCATAAACCCGGAATTCGATCAAACCGTGGTGGCGATTGCGTAGTAATATGTTGATGCAAAACATGATACAAAAGCAATTCTTTTTTGAGGAAGCCAAGCCGCCTCCATCTCAAAATGGGCCAAAGTGCAAACTTTTCCGACATCTAATTCTGCTCCAATACACTTAAATTAATCACTATCAATGACTTAACTCATGTTTGATTGACTGTAATGAATTCCGACTTTAAGTTGAGTCTCAACTCTGGCTCAAGCGCGTTTTGGGTTTGTCGAAGAGCAGCGCGTGGGCTTCGCGGAGAATGGCCGGGATGCGGTCGCGGAATTGGCTCTGCCGAAGGGCGCCGCGGAGCTTTTCCTCATCCACCGCGCGGGCGTTTTCACCGGGAAACCAATGGTCGGCCTGGCCCAACAAATTATAGCGCATTTTCCCCCAGCCGACCAGGTCCAGGGATTTGGCGTAGGTCCAGAGACGAAGGATTTCCAGGATGTTGATCTGGCCGGGAACGTCAATGTATTCGGGCAATCCTTTGAACCACGATTGACACCAGTCCGGCCCCAGGGTTTTTTCCATTTCGGCGCGAAGGCGGCGTTCGATGGGGGCGATGACCTCGGCGGCGCGGTCGTAATGTTCCAGGCCGCGCACGTGTTCGTCGAAATCCTGCGGCCGGGCCGCGCCGCAACTCAAGGTGTGGACTTCCGGCCGCGCCAGGCAATAGAGGCCGTTGAATTGCATGGGGGTGAGCGGGGCGCAGAGTTCGACTAATTTGGGAGGCGGCTCGTAAAGTTTTCCGCCTTTGTCGTTGGGACTGATGATGAAGACGCCCATGTCGAGGCGGTGCGCGGCCACGATGGCCGGCCAGTTGAGGTGGTTGACGAAGTACCAATGCAGATTGATGTAATCAAATTCCCCGCTTTGCACCGCCTGGAGAATGATGTCCGTGGTGGCGTGAGTGGAAAAGCCGACGAATCGCACCCGGCCATCCTTTTGCAAACGCCGGGCGGCGGCGACAGAGCCGTTTTTCTTCAGGGACCAATCGAGCAGTTGGCGGTTATTGATGCCGTGCAAGGCCAGCAGATCAACGTATTCCAGACCGAGGTAATCCATGGAGCGGTTGAAAATCTTGAGGAATTCAGCCGGCTCGGCTTGAGGGGCGACCTTGGTCTGGACGATGATTTTGGAGCGCGGCAGCTTGGGCAGAAGGCGGCCCAGTTGCATTTCCGAGGTGCCGTAACCGCGGGCGGTTTCGATGTGGTTGATGCCCAGTTCCAAGGCGCGGTGGATGGTGGCTTCCAGATTGGCCTGATTGTCGGTCGGGATGTCCGCAAGGGGGACATCCTGCCATTTGAATTGATAGCGCATCCCGCCGCACGAGAGCACCGGCATCGCCAGTTCGGTTCGACCAAATCGCCGATATTGCACGGGAGATGGTATGACATTTTTTTGGGACGGGCGCAAATCTGTTTTTGGCCAACTCACTCTTTTCCGGGCCGCCCTCACTCCGGCCCTCTCCCGCTGCGCGGGAGAGGGAGAATCGTCGGCCACCATTTGGAGAATCCTGTCGCTGGACCGGCCGGACGCGCATCCGCAAAACCAGAATCGAGCGACGTCTGTTTTTTCGCCCAGGGGCAGAAGGTCAGAGATGAGGGCGAGCCTTTCACAAAAACAGATTTGCGCCTGCGGCGCTCTCCAATCTCACATTTTTTCTAGACAGGGAGAAAGGATGCATGTAAAATTGACGCCGCCCCAATTGAAAGCTGCAATTGGGGCGGCGTCAATTTCTAGCCGTCCCCAATCTGTGAAAGGACCAGATCGCTGGCATAAGAAACGGCCTGTTCAGCACTTCCAATATGGCTGGTAGGTTCGTTGCCAAACTGTTCGCCAGGCACCGCCTAAGAATTGAGATGCGCCCAAAAAAACGGCTGCCGCAAATTAGTGATTGCCGGTCAGAGCGGGCTTGGATACGATGGGGCAAGGTTTTAACGGTGTTCCATTCAATCGCATTTATTTTTTCTGAAAAGCAGAAGCGCGAACGTTCGTTGGCTGCGATGTGCCGCAGAACAATCATCCAAAGCAAAGGGGGCCTGCTTTTCCTGGCCCTGGCCTGCTCGGTCACGGGACTGGGCACGGGAGCGGATCGGACTTATGCGCCCGGCTTCAGCATGGCCATGAAGCTGGGCGGGGAGTTGCGCGAGGCGTTGCCGCAAAAATTCTACGATCAAATGGATGCGCAGGCCATTGCCTTGCAGCCGCAGGACTTTCCCCTCATCTCCCCCGTCGCCACGGGCGGTGAGAACCGCGTGCAGAGGCAAGTGGAGCTGTCGGCGGGGTTCATTGATCTGGTCAACCACCTCTGCCACGCCAAGGCGATTGACAAGGTTCAACCCGGTTACTTCGATCAATATGTCGGCATTCTGGCCCGCGCCGGGGTGACGGATCCCGCGGCACCGATGCCGCCCATTGTTGAACCGCGCTTTTGGAGCGAGGACATCGTCAACGACCAATTGGGCTATTTCAACCAAATGATGGGGACGATGATGGCCATCAGCATGTCGCATCATTATCTGGGCCATTATGCCAAATACGCCTCCAAATTGGCTGGCGCCGGCGACCGGATCGGGCCGATCAATAATTTTTTGACCCCCGCCGAATGGGACGTCTCGGTCAAGGCCGGCGCGCTGGACGCCCTTAATTGCGCCCTGTCCACCGAAGGCCTGCGCCTGATGTTCGAGGCCCTGGACAAGATGCCCACCCGCCCGCAGTGGGCGGCTTACATCGCTCCCCAGAACATTGATTTTAAAAAGCTCAACAAAGAACTGGCGCGCTACGAAGAGGACTTCTTCCACGGCCGGATCAAGGATTGAATTTGATGGACATCCGGCCCCGATTGTGACAAGGTATGAAATCCCGGCGGCGGGAGGCCGGGGGAGCAGCTTATCGTTGCGGCTGCTTACGAGAAATGGATGAAGCGCAGCCGTTTGCATACCATGAGAAGCCAGTTGTCCCCGAAAAAGAATGGAAACTCCGCTGCCGCCGGCCAGGGCCACAGGATTATGCTGGTGGATGACCACCCGGTCCTGCGCGAAGGCTTGGCGCAATTGATCAGTCACGAGCCGGATTTGATGATTTGCGGGCAGTATGAAGACGCTGCTCGCGCCTTCGCGGCCATCGGGACGGCGCGCCCCGATTTGGCCATCATTGATCTTTCCCTCAAAGGCAGCAGCGGATTGGAATTGGTCAAGAACAGCCGGGCCAGCTACCCCAAACTTCTCATCCTGGTCCTCTCCATGTACGACGAGTCCCTGTATGCCGAGCGTGTCCTGCGAGCCGGCGCGGCCGGTTATATCATGAAGGAGGAGGCGAGCGATAAAATCCTGGGCGCCATCCGTCAAGTGCTCGACGGCGGCATTTATCTGAGCGAGAAAATGGGTTCCAAGCTCATGCACCAGTTGATCGGCGGCAAATCGCCGGAAGCCGGCTCCGTGCTGGCACGGTTAAGCGACCGGGAACTGGAGGTCTTTGGATTGATCGGCCAGGGCAAGGGCACGCGGCAAATCGCCGAGCAACTGCACCTGAGCGTCAAGACCATTGAGTCCCACCGCGCCCACATCAAAGAGAAGCTCGACCTCCATAGCGCCAACGAACTGGTCCACACCGCCATCCGCGTGCGCGGGGAGTAACGCCTTAGTTTAACGATAGCCGCCTGCTACAAGGATGGTTTCGCCGGTGATCCAGCCCGAATCCGTCGAAGCGAGGAACGCCGCCACAGTGGCGATGTCCTCCGGCTGGCCGATGCGTCCCAACGGGGTTTGCGACTCGGCTACTTTCTGAAAGTCGCCCCCAATGATACCCGCGGCATGGACGCCTTCAGTCTCGATCATGCCGGGATTGATGGCGTTGACGCGAATCTTGCGAGGTCCGAGTTCCTTGGCCAGCGATTTCGTCACGGTGTCAACCGCTCCTTTGGTCGCGCTGTAAACCAAGCCGCCCGCAGGGGCAGAAGTGCTGACCACCGAACTGAGATTAATAATGCTGCCGCCTGTGGGTCCAAACTGCTTGACCGCTTCCTGGGTCGCGAGAATCAAGCCGAGAACGTTCAGATTGAAATGTTTGTGAAAATGATCCTCGGTGATTTGTTCGAGCGGGAGGAACTCATAGACGCCCGCGTTATTCACAAGAATGTCGAGGCGGCCAAAAGCCTTCTTCGTTTTGGCAAACAGGCGTTTGATGTCCGCTTTTTTCGCGACGTCGGCCTGCACGGCAATCGCCTTGCCGCCTTGGGCGGTGATTTCGCTCACGACTTTATCCGCGCCGGATTTGCTGGAAGCGTAATTGACGACGACGGACGCGCCGGAGGCGGCGAGTTGTTTGGCGATGGCAGCGCCAATGCCTTTGGATGCGCCTGTGACGACGGCCACCTGGCCAGCCAGTTTATGGGATGTGTGATTGCTCATATAGTTTTTCTTTCTCTTTTTTAATGTTTGACTGATGCGATGGCGAGGAGCGCCACCGCTGAATTGTTCCAGCCGCCGCCGAGGGCCTTGATGAGTTGCACATCGGCGATGAGGCGCTGGCCCGCGAGCTGGGCGCTGCCGCGCTCGGCTTGCAGCGCATCCCGGCTGGCGTCCACGACTTCGATGTAGCCAACGATGCCGGAGCGATAACGATCCGTCGCCAGATCAACCGCGCGTCGGGCGTGCGCGACCGCGCGCTCTTGGGCGGACGACTGATCGGCCAGGTGACGAATGCCGGAAAGACTGTCTTCCACTTCGCCAAAAGCCACCAGAACCTGCTGGCGGTAATTGGCCACGGATTCCTCGAAGACGGCCTTGGAACGCTGGTAGCCGGCCTTGTTGCGGCCTCCGGCAAAAATCGGGAGAGAAAGACTTGGACCGATGGACCAGGTGCGGCTGCTCCAGTTGAAAAGCGTATCTACATCGGCGCTCATGTAGCCGCCCGAACCCGTGAGCGTGAGCACGGGAAAAAAGGCGGCTTTGGCCACGCCGATGCGGGCGTTGGCCGAGGCCAGTTGACGCTCCGCCTGCGCCACATCCGGCCGGCGCTCCAGCAAATCGGAAGGCAGCCCGGCCGGGATGTCGGGCGGAGGCGGGTTCCAATTGCCCGGTACGTCAGCGGCTAAATGAAACGAGGCCGAATTGCTCCCGGCTAAGATGGCGATGGCGTTTTCCAATTCCGCGCGACGCTGGGCGAGCGAAGCAGCCTCGGCTTCGGTGGTGGCCAATTCGGTTTCGGCGCGGGCTATGTCGAGTTCGTTGCCGATGCCGCCGTTGAACCGGCTGCGAACCAGCCGCACTTGTTCCTTTCGCAAATCAACCGTGCCGGAAACGGTGGCGATTTCGGCGTCGAGCGCCCGCAATCTGAAATAATTCTGCGCGACGTCGGCTTGGAGAGTCAGTAGAACATTGCCGAAGGCCGCAAGCGAACCTTGAGCATCGGCGCGCGCGCTTTCAAACCCGCGGCGCACACGGCCCCACAAATCAATCTCGTAACTGAGGTCCAGCGGGGCCTGCCAGGTGCTTGCTGTCAATGCGCCGTAACTCGGCAATTCGTTCGGCGAATAGCGCTGGCGGTTGAAGCTTGGCTCGAGATTCAAGCTGGGCATGAGATCGCTGCGAGCTATGCGCGCGGTGGCGCGGGCCTGGTCCACGCGCGCGACGGCAGCCTTGAGGTTTTGGTTGGCGCGCAATGCCTGTGATTCCAAATCATTCAATTGGGGGTCGCCAAAAATCTCCCACCAATTCCCTTTCGGCACACTGTCCAGCGGCCGGCCTTCCTTCCATTGGCCAAGTTCCATCGCCTTGTAATTTTCAGGGACCGAATTGGTTGGCGGCTTGTAGTCCGGGCCAATGGTCAGCGCTCCAGCTTGAGCGGAAGATGGAGAGAGCACCGAAGCGAACAAGAGAATGCCCGCCACCGCCCCTGCCGGGCCGAGTGCAGAGCCATGACGGGGTTCGTGCCCTGCAACAACGGACGGCTTCCGCGCCACGCGCCTCATCAGAGTCAGATAAAAGACCGGCGTCAGAAACAACCCGAACAGCGTCACGCCAATCATGCCGGCAAAGACGGCCACGCCCATGGCCTGGCGCATCTCCGCGCCTGCGCCATGAGCCACGACCAGCGGGAAAACGCCCGCGATGAAAGCGATGGAGGTCATCAGGATCGGACGGAGGCGGAGGCGGCTGGCTTCGACCGCGGCCTGGAAAGCGGAAAGACCTTCCTCGTCCTGTTTGTGCCGGGCAAATTCGACGATGAGAATGGCGTTTTTGCAGGCGAGGCCGACGAGCACAATGAGTCCGATTTGAGTGAAAATATTATTGTCTCCGCCCTTGAGCCAGACGCCGCTGATGGCGAAGAGCAGGCACATGGGCACGATCAAAATGATGGCCAGCGGCAAACGCAAGCTCTCGTATTGCGCGGCCAGCACGAGAAAGACGAGCAGGATGCAGAACGGATACACATAGACGGCCGAATTGCCCGCCAGGATGCGCTGATACGTCAGTTCGGTCCATTCAAAGGTCATTCCCTTGGGCAGGCTCTCCGCGGCGAGCTTGCCAATCAAGGCTTCCGCCTGGCCGGAACTGAAACCGGCGGCGGGAGCGCCGTTGATTTCTGCGGCGGGATAGCCGTTATAGCGCAGGGCGCGGTTGGGGCCGTTGGTTTCCGTTACTTTCACCAAAGCGCCCAGTGGCACCATCTGGCCTTTGTCATTGCGCGTTTTCAGCCGGGTGATGTCCTCGGGTCGGTCGCGAAACTGAGCGTCGGCCTGAGCAACCACTTGATAAGTGCGGCCAAAGCGGTTGAAATCGTTGATATAAAGTGACCCAAGATAAATCTGCATGGTCTCGAACAGGTTTTGCAACGGAACGCCTTGCTGCTTGGCTTTGACGCGGTCAATGTCCGCATCCAATTGGGGCACGTTGACTGTGAAAGTGGAAAATACGCTGGCTAAGCCCGGCGTCTGATAGCTTTTGCCGACGATGCCTTGGAGGTTCTGGTAGAGAGCGTCGGAGCCAAGATCGGCCCGGTCTTCGACATAGAGCTTGAAGCCGCCGATGGTGCCCAGGCCCATCACCGGCGGAGGAGACACCGCCAGGATGAAGGCATCTTGAATTCCCGCAAACTGCTGATTCAAGGCGGCGGCGATGGCCGGGCCGCTGAACTGGGCTGAAGTGCGTTCCTCGAATGGTTTCAAACAAAAGAAAACGATGCCTTCATTGGGCGAGACGCTGAATCCGCTGACGCTCAGTCCGGGGAAGGCGACGGCGCTTTCCACGCCCGGTTGTTTAAGGCCAATCTCCGACATGCGGCGGATGACGGCTTCGGTGCGGTCGAGCGAAGCGGCCTCGGGCAATTGGGCGATGGCAACCAGATATTGCTTGTCCTGCGTCGGCACAAAACCGGTGGGGACTTTGTTGAAACTCCATCCCGTGAGGGCCACGAGGCCGCCATAAACCACAAGCGCCGCCACGCTTTTCCGCAACACACTGGCGACACCGGCGGAGTACTTGCTTCCAGTCCATGCGAAAATCCGATTGAATGGGCCGAAGAACCAGCCGAACGATTTTTCCATGAACCGAGACAACCAATCTTTGGGCGCATGGTGGTCCTTGAGCAACACGGCGCACATGGCCGGCGAAAGCGTCAGCGAACTGAACGCCGAAATCACCGTCGAAATGGCGATCGTGATGGCGAATTGCTTGTAGAATTGGCCGGTGAGGCCGCTGATGAAGGCCGTTGGCACGAACACGGCGCAGAGCACCAGCGCCGTGGCAATGATCGGGCTGGTCACTTCGCTCATCGCCTTTTTGGAAGCCTCCACCGGTGAAAGGCCCAGCGCGATATTGCGTTCGACGTTTTCCACGACAACAATGGCGTCGTCCACGACGATGCCGATGGCCAGCACCAGGCCAAACAGGGACAAATTGTTGATGGAAAAGCCCAAGGCCAGCATCACGGCGAAGGTGCCGATGAGGGAAACGGGCACCGCGACAAGAGGGATGATGGAGGCGCGCCATGTTTGCAGGAAAACAATGACCACAATCACCACGAGCAGGATCGCCTCCAGCAGCGTATGCACCACCGCCTCGATGGAGTGCCGGACGAAGATCGTCGGATCATAAACCACCGAATAATCCACGCCGTCAGGAAAATTCTTCTTGAGTTCCTCCATGGTGCGGCGAACGTCCGTTGAGAGTTGGAGAGCGTTGGCGCCGGGGGTTTGAAAGATCGGCAGCGCCACGGCGGTCTTGTTATTCAAGAGTGAACGGAGCGAATAACTAGCGGCGCTAAGCTCGATCCGCGCGATGTCTTTGAGCAGGGTCTTTTCGCCATTGGGGCCGGTTTTGACGATGATGCGCCCGAATTCTTCCGGCGAAATCAACCGCCCTTTCGCGTTGATCTGCAATTCAAAATCCACGGGCTGCGAAATCGGCTGCTGGCCAATGGCGCCGGCGGCGACTTGAACGTTTTGTTCACGGATGGCACTGACCACGTCGCTGGCGGTCAGATTTCGCGCGGCCACCTTGTCCGGGTTGAGCCAGACGCGCATCGCATAATCGCCCGAACCGAAAATCTCCACGTCACCCGCGCCCGGGAGGCGGGCCAGGACATCCTTCACCTGGAGAGTGGCGTAATTGCGCAGATAGACTTCGTCATAGCGGCCGGAGGGCGAGAACAAATGCACGACCATGGTCACGTTGGGAGATTGCTTGAGGGTCGTCACGCCTAATTGGCGAACTTCTTCCGGCAGTTTGGCCAATACTTGGGAAACGCGGTTTTGCACCTGGACCTGCGCTTGGTCCACGTCGGTGCCGAGCTTAAAGGTCACCGTCACGGTCAACACACCATCGGGCGTCGCCTGGGAAAACATATAGAGGGAATTCTCCACGCCATTGATGGATTGCTCCAGCGGGGAGGCCACGGTCTCAGCGATGGTTTTGGGATTGGCGCCGGGATAGGTCGCGCGCACGACGATGGTGGGCGGAACCACCTCCGGGTATTCGCTGATGGGCAGGCGAAACATGGCGATCAATCCGACAAGGAAAATCACCGCCGAGAGCACGCCCGCGAAGATCGGGCGGCGGATGAAAAAGTGGGAGAAGTTCATGGGTTTGATCCTCTGAGTCTCATCGTTCGGCGATCTTGGTGGAGTTGCTTACAGCCGCTTGCTCCTGCGGCGTCACCGGCATGCCGGGCCGGATGCGTTCCATGCCATTGACGATGATCTTTTCGCCCGCCAGCAGGCCGGAGCGGATGATGCGTTTGCCACCGACCACCGGACCGAGTTTCACGGCCTTGTAAGCCACCGTGTTGGTGGCGGTGACTGTCAATACATATTTCTGGGCCTGGTCGGTCCCGATGGCCCGGTCGGACACCAACAAAGCCGGATGCCGTTCGCTCAAAGGCACGCGGATGCGCGCGAACAATCCGGGCACAATCCTTCCGTCCTCGTTGGAAAACACGGCGCGCAACAGAATGCTGCCGGTGTTGGGGTCCACGTGATTGTCGAACGATTCGATGTGCCCGCGGTGCGGGAAATCCGTTTCGTCGGCGAGTTGAAGCTCGATGGGAGTCTGGCCGTCGCCGTTGGTCTCGATTTTTCTGGCCTGGATGAGGGCATTGAATTTCAGCAGCGAATCCTCGTCAATGTCGGCATATACATACACAGGATTCACTGAAACGAGCGTTGTCAACAAAGAGGTCACGACGGGACCGCCGCTGACGTAATTGCCTTGGGTCAGGAAGGCGCGGCTGACGCGGCCGTCAATGGGCGCGCGCACCTGCGTGTAATCGAGGTCGAGCTTGGCCGAGTCGCGCGCGGCCTGCGCGGCGAGCAGCGCGGCTTTGGCCATCTGAAAACGCGCCACGCGCGCGTCGGATTCCTCCGTGGAAATGGCTTTGTTGGCCAGCAGTTCCGAGGCGCGGTCGGCTTCGCGCTTGGCATTTTCCAACTGCACGTTGGCGCGCTCGGCTTCCGCTTCCAGTTGGTTGAAGGCAGCCTGATGCCAGCGTGGGTCAATCACAAAAAGCACGTCCCCTTTCTTGACCAGTTGGCCCGATTGAAACCGCACCTCCTGGATGTAGCCTGAAACACGCGGCCGAACATCAACAGATTCCACCGGCTCGGTGCGACCGGTGAATTCGGCCCACTCAACCAGTTCCTTTTGTTCGACCGGCGCCACTGTCACTGTGGGCGGCGGAGGAGGTGGAGGCGCAGCACTGGCGCCGCAGCCGGCGAGGAGGATGGTCAAAGTTCCGGCGGCCATGGTGGCCAGGGCGAAACGCAAAAGATTCTTGGGTATCATATTTTTTTGGATTAAAGATTCGGGTTGGCAGTGAGCCGTTGTGAAAGGTCAGGCTGCGAACGCGAAGGAATCGGAGCGCAGCACGAAACGCTGATGAGCGGACCACGCGGCGGCCTTTTGCACTTTTTCTTCGGCGAGCGTTGGCAGCACCAGGAGCGGCACCGTGGTTAAGGAGGCCAAGGCGTCGGCTTCGTTTACGGCGTGGTAAATCAAGCGCGGTTCCACGTCCGCGTGCTCCGCGCTTAGCCTCTTGACCAAGGTCAATTTGAGTTGTTCCGCCTGGACTTGTTTCATATTCCCAGTTTCGGTCAAAAATTGAACTGACTGGTCAATTCTGTTTCGATTGTTTTTCATACATGTCTTTCTTTCTTTGTTTAAATCTGGCGCGTCAGGCTGCGACTGCCTTCGCTCCAAGTAAATTCAGTATCGTGGCTTCCATGCCTTCCAGTACTTTCAGATCGTTTTGCACTCTGGCTTCGACCAACATTCCGATCAGCAGCGATTCCACAGTGCGGGTTGCGGCCACAGGGTCCTTAACCGTGACCGAGCCTTCGCGGATGGCATCAGCGATCGTGCTTTCAAAATACTTCCTTTTCGAACTCATTAATTGCTCGCTCTTGGCGCGGATTTTCTCGTCCAGAGTGGCAATTTCACTCCCAACGCTGGCATAAGGACAACCGCAAACATGCCCGTATTTTTCGGCCTTTTCTTGTTGGTCTGAGTAAATCATCTCGCATAAACTGTGGATTCGTTCCAAAGGCGGAACCAGCGGCGAGAAGACGCGATCCATGGTCGGACGGTGTTGCTTCCAGTGCTCGTCGTAAGCCTCCACAACCAAATCTGCCTTGGACGGGAAGAAATGATAAAAACTGCCCTTGTTGATTCCGGCGCGCTTGCAAATATCGTCCACACTGACGGAACCGTAGCTGCTGTCCCAAATGAGATCGAATCCCACTTGCAGCAACTTTTCTTTAGTTTCACACGTCTTTTTCATATTCACCACTGTTGGTCAGATTGTCCCAACGCCAACACGTTCGCATATCTTGACTGACCAGTCAACTTTTTTCTGAAAAAAATATCACTTTTTTTACGCGAGGCAGTTTTTGCGCCTAAGTGATTATTTGATAACCACTTATGCAGGCAACAAGGTGTTGAGGGCCGAAAGAGGTCATTTCCAGTTTGTTTCAACGACAAAATAAAGTTGCCGAAACCTGTGAAATGGGGCCTGAGGCGCAGGCGGCCGTGGGTTAAACCCCAATCATTAGGCCGGATATTTCATAGGTGAATCGAACAAAGAAGCGGTGAGTGCGTCAAAAGGCTTGAAATTACTGAGCCCAATGAACACGAACCTCACCGCTTCTTGACCTGGAGCCTCTCGCGCCGGGTGGTGGGCAAGGCGGAGGTCAGCGTGCTGGGAGACAACCCGCGTTTCGTGGCGACCAACCTGCCGGTCCAAGGGTTTCGAGGCCAGGCGGATCGCGGGCGTTTCATCCCGGCGCGGCTCTATGAAGAGGTTTACTGCGCGCGCGGGGAAATGGAAAACAGGCTCAAGCAGCAGACGCTGGATTTGCAGGCCGATCGGTTGAGCACGCATTACCTGGCCAGCCACCAGTTGCGGTTGTGGCTGGCCACCTTGGCCTACTTGTTGATGGAACGGTTGCGCGCGCTGGGTTTGGCGGGAACGGACTTGGCCCGGGCGACCGCGGGCAGTGTGCGTTTGAAGTTGTTGAAGGTGGCGGCGCAAGTGCGCGTGAGCGTGCGCCGGGTGTATGTGCAAATGAACAGTGCCTATCCGTGGCCGGAACTGTTTCGGCTTTGCCACAAGCGACTGATGAGGCTGGCGCCCAGCGGTTGAAGCCAAGCCAAGAATAAAATCCTGGAACACAAAGCCCCTCCCCATCGGAGAGGACGGTCGCGCCCCGGCGCCTTGTAAATATGATTGACTTTAGCCTGGGCGCGGCCTCCCGATGCGTTGAACGCCTTCCACAGAGGCGCCATGGGCCTTTTCCATGGTCAGCCACGAATTTTGACTTCCCCCAAGCCCGTTTTGTCCCACACTATGAAATATGCAGGCTAGGACTCAGATTCGAGATTTATGCTTATCATTCACGTTCACGTCCATGTCAAACCGGAGTTTGTCGAGGCTTTCAAGCTGGCCACGACGGCCAATGCGCGGGAAAGCCGGCGGGAACCGGGCGTCGCTCGCTTCGATTGCCTCCAGCAACAGGATGACCTCACCCGCTTCATCCTCGTCGAAGCGTACCGGGAAGCCGCCGCCCAGGCGCAACATAGGGAAACCCGCCATTACCAGGTCTGGCGGGACGCCGTCGCGCCCATGATGGCCGAGCCGCGCGCCAGCGTGAAGTTCGCCCCCGTTGCGCCGGACGATCAAGGCGGCTGAGGTATGTTGTTTGAATTTGCCACGGCAGGCCGCGTCCTTTTCGGGCCCGGCACATCGCGCCAGGCGGGCGGGTTGGCGCGGAAGGGCGGCCAACGCGCGCTGGTGGTCGCGGGACGCGACACGGCCCGCGCGCAATTTCTGTTGGATTCGTTGCGCGAGAACGGGGTAAGCGCCGTGGCTTTTTCCGCCGCCGGTGAACCGAGTATTGACGTTGTGCGGCAAGGCGTGGAACTGGGGCTGCGGGAGAATTGCGAACTGGTCGTCAGTCTGGGTGGAGGCAGCGCGCTCGATACGGGCAAAGCCATCGCCGCAATGCTCACCAATCCGGGCGACGTGCTCGATTATCTGGAGGTGATCGGCGCCGGGAAAGCATTGGGCGAACCTTCAGCGCCGTTCATTGCCATCCCGACCACGGCGGGGACTGGTTCGGAAGTGACGCGCAATGCGGTGCTGGCGTCGCCGGAGCATCGGCAGAAGATCAGTCTGCGCGGCGCGATCATGCTGCCTGGCGTGGCGATTGTGGATCCGGAGATGACTTGGGGTGTGCCGCCGGACGTGACCGCATACACGGGGATGGACGCCTTGACCCAATTGATCGAGCCTTACGTCTGCCTTCGCACGAACCCGCTGACCGACGCGTTGTGCGTGGAAGGGATGCGCCGGGCGGCTGGCTCGTTGCGCGTCGCCTTTGAAGATGGCCGGCAGGCGGCGGCGCGCGAGGACATGGCTCTGGCGAGTCTTTTTGGAGGGTTGGCGCTCTCCAACGCCGGGTTGGGCGCCGTGCATGGTTTCGCCGGGGCCATCGGCGGGATGTTCCATGCGCCGCACGGCGCGATTTGCGCGGCCCTGCTGCCGCAGGTCATGGAGGGGAATTTGCGCGCGTTGCGCCAGCGCGAGCCGCGCCACGACGCCCTGCGCCGCTACGAGGAAATTGGCCGCATTCTCACCGGCGAGGCCACAGCCAGCGCCGACGACGGCGTGGAATGGGTGCGCCGATTAGTGGGCGATTTGCGCATTCCAACGTTGGGCAGCTATGGTTTGGTGCAGGCGGACATGGCGGAAATCATTGAGAAAGGTTCCAAAGCCGGCAGCATGAAGGCCAACCCGATTGTGCTCACGAACGAAGAGCAGCGGGAGATTCTCGGGCAGGCGCTGTAACTCCTATTCTTAATCATGCTCTTAATCCTAATCTTAATCTCTTCTTATCGTTGAGGAAAGAGATTCAGATCAAGATCAGGAGCAAGAAAAAGTCTTGCAGCGTAGCAACTTGACTGTTGGCCGTCAGTTTCGTAGATTTCTCCCATGAGCACAGTTGGAGAAATCGAATCCGTGCTGCCGAAGTTGACGACCGAAGAACTCCGGCGCGTAGAGCACGCTGTGCATCAGCAATATCGCCTGCGCCACGATGGAATTGTTTGCGACGATTCCTACGGCGTGGTTACGGAAGCCAGCCTCATCGCATCTGCCGAACAAGCATTTCTCGCTTACGACAAGGAGGAGCAGGAACGTGCCCTCTAAACTCACGCCCGCTCCATGTACTTGCCCGTGCGAGTATCCACTTTGATCTTTTCGCCGGTTTTGATGAACAGCGGGGCTTGCACGGTGATGCCGGTTTCCAAAACGATGGTCTTCTGCACATTGTTGGAGGAATCGCCGCGGATGCCCTCGGGCGCGTCGGACACCATCAGCACCACGCTGGAGGGCATTTCGACGGAAACGGCTTTGTCGTCAACAAAGGTGACCGTGACCGAGCCGTTTTCCACCAGGTAATTCCTGGCATCGCCGAGAATGTCGGGGGTGAGTGTTGTGGTTTCGTACGTTTCCGGATCGGAAAAGACGAAATCATCGCCATCCTTGTAACTGAAATCCAATTTCCGCGTCATCATCGGGACGACCTCGATTTTTTCGGTGGAACTGAAGCGGACATCGGAAGTCTTGCCGGTCTTAAGGCTGCGGAGGCTGGCCTGAACAAAAGCGCGCAGGTTGCCCGGCGTGCGATGCTGCGTATCGAGGACCACGGAAACGTCGCCGTTGTAAAGGATCGCCATGCCTTTGCGTAAATCGTTTGCTGATGCCATAAATATCGTTAATTTAGCTCCCGCCCCGTCTTTCGGACGGCGGAGGGTGGAAGGTAACGAAAGTTTGGCCGAAATCAAGCCCGAAAATGGATTATTCTCGATAAATGTTATCAGTCGAACAAGCGCGTGAACGCATCCTGGACGCCGTGCGGCCTCTCGCTGCCGAAACGGCGGACTTGCGCGAAGCTTTGGGACGCTTTACGGCGGAACCACTGCGTTCGACGGTTGATCTGCCGCCGGCCGATAACTCGGCCATGGACGGCTATGCGGTCCGCGCGGAGGACCTGGCCCCGGCGCGTGTGGATGCGCCCGTGTCGTTGCGAGTTATGGGGACGGCCCCGGCCGGGGTTGTCTTTGACAAGGTGGTTGGGCAGGGAACTTGCGTGCGGGTCTTCACTGGTTCGACGCTGCCGCGCGGCGCGGACGCGGTTGTCATGCAAGAGGATGTCCAACAGAATGACACGGATCCGTCGAGTGTTTTGTTTGTCGAAAGCGCGCCGCCGTGGGAAAATGTGCGGCTGCGCGGGGAAGATGTGAAGGCGGGCGCGCTGTTGCTGGAGGCCGGAGAAAGACTGACGGCCCCACGCTTGAGTTTGCTGGCGGCGACCGGGATTTCCGTAGTGCGCGTCGGGCGGCGGCCGACGTCGGGTTTGTTGGCCACGGGCAATGAATTGCGCGAACCTGGGCAGCCGCTGGACGCGGGCGCGATTTATGAGAGCAACCGGGCCGGATTGGCAGCGCTGGCGCGGCAGGCGGGCGCCCTGCCGAAAATTTATCCGCTTGTGCCGGACGACCTTTCGGCGACGAAAGCGGCGCTCGAACAGGCGTTGTCGGAATGCGACGTGGTCATCAGCACAGGCGGCGTATCAGTGGGAGAGTTGGATTGGGTCAAAGCGGCCTTCACGGCCATCGGCGGGCAAATTGATTTTTGGACCGTGTCCATGAAGCCGGGCAAGCCGTTCGCGTTTGGACGATGGAAGGAAAAGCTCTTTTGCGGGCTGCCCGGCAATCCGGTTTCCGCGCTGGTGAGTTTTCTTCTCCTGGCGCGGCCGGCTTTGCTGCGCTTGCAAGGGGCGCGCGAGGTCTTGCCGCGGACGATTCCTGCCAGGCTGTCCGAACCGCTGGCCAACCAGACCGGACGCCGCCACTTCATAAGCGTGACACTCGATGACCGTGGCGGCGCGCGCTCCGCGGGCCATCAAGCCTCGCATATTCTGAATGCTATGGCGCGGGCGGACGGCTTGGTGGATGTCCCGCCAAATACCAGCTTGGGCGCGGGGACCGGCGTGGCCGTCATACCGTTCGATTAACTTTCCGCCTTTTGGACTTCGGCCCGCAGTAAATCGTGCAACGTGATTTCTCCCTGCACGACGCCATTGTCGTCCACCACGACCACAAATTGCGTGGTGGAATTGATCAAGAGCGTTTGCAATTCGCGGATGGTTTGTTCGGCCCGGCAGGTCGTGGCAGGTTCCAATTTGTGGGGGCGCTTTTCGGCCAGGGCGGTTTGCGCTTCTTTCCTGGTCAAAACGCCTGTGAGCTTGCCTTCCTGGACGACGGGAAATCGTTCGTAAGGATGGGTTTTGAGCATTTGCTGGATGGCTGCGGGCGTGAGGTCGCCAAGGACCACAGGCCCTTGGGTCATAATGTCGGCCACTTGTGATTGCTGCCAGCTTAGCAAGTCGCGCGGTGGACGGACCTTTTCAATGCGATGGCCGTCCTGCACCAAAAGGGCGTCGTAGAAGTTTTCTCGGTTCATCTTGCGGCTAATGCTCTGGCTGACCAGCGCGCCGAGCATCAGCGCCGGCACCAGCGCAAATTCGTGCGTCATCTCAAAGACGATCAAGATGCCCGTCACTGGCGCTCCGACCACGCCCCCCAGTGTTGCGCTCATGCCTACTACGGCCAGCGTGATGAGGTCGGCGTGGGCCATCGGCCATTCCAATCCGACGAGGCCCGAGACGACAATCCCGACCATGCCGCCGAAAAAAAGGCAGGGGGAAAATATTCCGCCGCATCCGCCAAATCCGTAACAGCAGAAGGTGGCGATGAATTTGGCCACGAGCAGCAGGGCGGCGATGTTCCATGCCGTCTCGCCCGTCAGCGCCTTGGAAAGATCGTCGTAACCAAGGCCGAAAACGCCCATCTTGCCTGTCCCGCAAAAGACGGCCACGCCCAACCCCCAAGTGATCAGGCCGCCCACGACTGGCAGCAGCCAGGGAGGAAATTTGCCAAGACTTTTCGTCCACTGGCGCAGGCTGAGGGAGAAGCGTTGGAAATAAACTCCGACCAGGCCGGCCAGGGCCGCGACCAGAGGCGTCAACGCGTAGGCGAGCCAAGTCGGCGTATCCACGTCCTTCAAAACAAAAGCCGGTTGTTTACCAATGATTCCATGCACTGCCAGGGCGCCCAGCAAGGAGGCCAGCAACACGCTGCCGAGCAATCGGCTGTTCAGATCGCCGATGATCTCTTCGAGCACGAAAGTGGTGGCTGCCAGGGGCGCGTTGAAGGCGGCCGCCAGTCCCGCGGCCGCGCCCGCCGCACAGGCGGCGCGCCGGTTTTGTTTCGCCTCGCCGGCCATGCCCGCGAGGTTGGAAGCGAGGGCGCCGCCCAATTGCACGCTGGGGCCTTCGCGTCCAAGACTGGTTCCTCCTCCGATGCTGATGACACCGGCGACGAACTTCACCCAAGCCACTCGAAAAGGAACGGTTCCGAAATCCTTCCAAAAGGCCAGTTTCAATTGCGGAATGCCGCTGCCGGCCGCCACGGGGCAAAAGAGATTCAAAAGGAGGCCGACAATCAGCGACGAACCGAGCGTGATGGCCAAGCTGCCCAGAATGAAGGTCATTTTGGATTCGTTGGCCAGAGCGAGAAGGCCGTTCTTATAGATCAAGGTGATGCCCAACTGAAACGCCACCGCCGCCAACCCCGCACTGATGCCATAGGCGCAACTGTGCAGCAGTGTGCGCGTTTGTTTGGGCATTCCCTGCAGGTAACCGGCAACCGAGTAAGTTTTCAAAACAAGATTGATACTGGAACGTCCAGACAATATCAACAGCCAATTATCCAGGGCTGTTGCTGCGCGCGCATCCCAGCAAATCAGTCGCCGATGGCGACGGGAGGAGAAAGTGCCCAAATTTTGGGGGTTGATTATCAAGGACATACAAGTGGGCACCTGGAAGTTTTTGGCAAGTATTTGGCCAAGGCGCAGTTTTGTAATCACTCGCCCCGCGCTAGCGGGGAGAGGGAGACATTCAAGTTGCACAAAAACTGGGATGCGCCTCGGTGGAAAGAGGATGCGACAAACAATATTGTTTTGGTTATATTCACTTATATTCACTCATTTTGACTTATATCCCAGTTGTGATCGGCAGATTATGTGCTTGGACGATTTTTCAACGCGAAGCGGCTCTGAGGAGGCTGAGATGACAGGGAAAATGACCCGGATTTACTGCTGGGGTCCGATCCGGGCAAAGCGTTGCCCTGAGAGGTTTGAGATTAAAAACCTCCCGTCAACGGATTCAGGATTTTTTTGCGCAACCGGCGCGCTCCAACAGCGTCACCAAATCTTCCTCATGGGCCACGACCCGTCGGCACAGCCGATAGTGTTAAAACCAGGATCGCGTTCCACCAAGCCAAACCCCCCAAAACATAAAGCGGTTGCGACATCATGCTTGGATGCAACCAGCCATGGGCTGACAATACAAGGAGCTTTCTTGAAAAGCTCATTGCGCATTTACGCCTCTTAGATGTAAAATAAACCCTGACATGTGCTGCAAATCCGTCCTTGCTCTTTGGGGCTTTCTTGCTGCCGCCCAAATCTCGGGCGCAACGGATGCAGCCGTACTTTGGACGAGCAAAGTGCAGCCGCTCCTCGATGTAAACTGCATCAAGTGCCACGGTCCCCTTCAACAAAAAAGCGGTCTTGAACTGGACACGATCGAAGAGTTGATAAAAGGCGGAGACGATGGCGCTGTCGTCGTGCCTGGCAAGCCGCAAGAAAGCCGGCTTTACAAAAATCTGGCCTCCGATGCCGAGCAGCACATGCCGCCCAAGAAGCAGCTTACGGAGGCTGATCGGAAAACAGTTCGTGAGTGGATCGCCTCGATGAGCGCGGCCGATGTTAATCCGGCGCCAAAGCCGCGCGCGCCTCGCCATTTTGAGTCAGTAACGCAGGCGATTGATACGCTCATCTCCGAAGGCTGGCAGCGGCGAAAAGTCAAGCCAGCCTCCGCGGTGGATGAGCGCACTTGGTGTCGCCGCGTCTATCTTGATCTTGCTGGACGCATTTGCACTTCAGCAGAGTTGCAGGCTTTTCTCCGTGCGCCTGCGGACTCCAGGCGCGCCGCCCTCGTGGACCGGCTGTTGACATCGGATGAATATCCCGTGCGGATGCGCGAACTCTGGGATTTTTTTCTCATGGGCCGCCCCAAGCGCGAGCGCACGGAAGACCAGCGCAAGAATAATGGCTGGTGGGCGTTTCTCGAAAATGGCTTCCGGAACAACCGCCCTTGGAATGATATGGTGCGCGCGATTGCGCTGGCGCGCCCCGAGCAACCGGAAGACAAAGGAGCCTCTTGGTTTTTGTACGAACGTCGCGACGACTACCAGGAAATTGCCGAAGCCGTCGCCCCGCTGATTTACGGGACAAAGATCAACTGCGCGCAGTGCCACGACCACCCGCTGGTTCGCGAGATCAAGCAGGCGCACTACTGGGGTTTGGTGGCAGCCTATAACCGCGGCAAGAACGTCGAGGGTGGCGCGGATGTCTCAGAGTCCGCGATCGGCGGATTTGTCAATTACAGCAATCTAAAAAAGGAATCCAAACCGGCGATCGTGACACTTCTCAGTGGTGGGACCGTGCAGGAGGATCGCCCCGCCGCAGATCAAAAGGAGGAGGATTCTGAAGACAAATACGTTGATCCGAAGGCAAAAGTCCGGGTCCCAAAATTCTCCCGCCGGGCTGCCTTTACCGATGCCGCCACGCGGAATAATCCGCTGCTCGCCCGCGCGTTTGTCAACCGCATCTGGTCGGCCTTCCTCGGTCGCGGCATCGTGCAGCCCGCCGACGAAATGAACGCCCGCAACGCTCCGAGCCACCCGGAATTGCTGGACTGGCTGGCGCAGGATTTCGCGGCTCACAAATACGATGTCCGCCGCGAGGTGAAAGCCATTGTGCTCAGCCGCGTGTATGCGCTGGGAACTGCGGAGGCCCCTCCCGAAGCCTTCGCGGGAGCCATCGAACGCCCGCTTTCCGCGGAACAACTCGCCCGCTCCTGGCGCATTGCAGCCGGTCTGCCGCCTGACGACGACACGCTCCGGCGCGCCACCATTACCGCCTTGCCCGACGTATTGCCGAAGGATTACAACGCCACGTACCAGCAGGCGCAGTTTCTCGCCAGCTCTTCCATGATAGCAGGAATCCTCAAGCCCGAGCCTGCCAGCACCATGACGCGCCTGACCGCCTTGCCCGACCCGGTCGCCCGTGTTCGAGAGGCGTTCCTCGCAACGTATGCGCGCTTGCCAGATTCGGAAGAGGCAGCCCAAGCCCGTGCTTTCCTGAACTCGCGCTCCAAACAACCGGCCGAAGCCAACCGTGATTTGCTTTGGGCGATGATGACCAGCGCTGAATTCTTAACCATGCCGTGATAATGAATCCTGGCTCACCAGAAACATTCTCCGATCCCGACGGAAGGGAACCATTAGAGGTCGGACATCCGAAGTGCGGCCAGTGCCGCGTGGACGAGCATCGGCTGCACCGGCGACTTTTTATAAAAGGGCTGGCCGGAGGCGCGCTGGCAAGCATGGCGAGTTTTACGGGCCTGTTTCATAATCCGCTGTTTGCGGCGCAGACAAAAAAAGCCCAGAAGCATTGCATTCTTCTGTGGCTTTGCGGCGCCCCGAGCCAGTTTGAAACCTGGGATCCCAAGCCGGGCCGACCCAGCGGGGGACCGTTTGGGAGCATCCCCACCAAGGTTTCAGGCGTTCACTTTTCCTCGCTCCTGCCGCGTTGTGCGGGCATCGCCGACAAGCTGAATATTGTGCGCAGCATGAAAACTGCCCAGCCGGAGCACCTGCAAGCCATTTCGCTGTTGCAACGGGGCAACCCTGAGCGCGCTGGATTTACCCGGCCTACCTTGGGCAGCGTGTGCTCGCAAGCGATGGGGCAGTTGGATTCGCCGATTCCGAATTTCGTTTTTTTGGACCCGATTCCAGGAGGAAACGAATTCGAGACTTTTAAGGCGGGAAACTGGGCCGGCTGGCTGGGCGCAGAGTACGCGCCCGTGCGTTTGGGGGGCGAATATACACAATTCCTCGAGGCTGGGGCGGATAGCATTCCGCAACACGACCGCGAATCCCGCGAAACCTTGCGTCGCTTCCTCACCGCAAAATATCAGCGTGACCGGAAGAGCGGCGTGGCGCGCAGTCAGAATGCGGCTTTCGAGCGGCTTAAGGGAATGACCGCCAGCGCGGACCTCTTCGATGTGAACAAACTGCCTCCCAAAGATCGCGAACGTTACGGCCCAAGCAGTTTCGCCCAGCACAGCCTCATGGCGCTGAATCTGGTCGGGCATGGCGCGCCCTTTGTGATGGTCGCCAACGGCATGAATTGGGACAATCACGTCTTCCAGCACGAAATTCACCAAATGCTGGTGCCCGAATTGGACCGAGTCCTCTTCCATCTCGTCACCGACCTGGAGCAGAGAGGCTTGCTGGACTCCACGCTGGTCATTGCCATGGGCGAATTCGGCCGAACTCCGTGGATGAACGGAGCCCGCGGGCGCGATCACTACCCCAACGCCTGGAGCCTTATGATGACCGGCTGCGGCTTAAAGCGCGGCGTGGTCACCGGCGCGACCGATGAGGACGGCGTGGAAGTCATTGAAAAACCGTACAACGAGCAGAACCTGTTCGCGACGATTTTTTCCGCCCTCGGCATTGATCCTTACGCCGAATACGACCTTCCCGGCATGCCCACGTTCCACCGGGTAGAAAACCAGGCGGAACCGATCCGGGAATTGCTGGCCTGAAACCATGAAGCTAACCCTTGATTTAAAGGTCAAACTGGCTACTGGCGCGCTCGGCCTCGCCATCGTGCCGGATGGCAGCGCGGCGTTCGCTGCTTGTGCGGACGGCGCCATTTACTGTGTAGATCTCGAGACCGGCGACGCGGACCCGTTTGCCGGGAAACATTCCTCCTTCGCCAGCGGTTGTGTGTTGTTGCCCGGCGGCAAGGAGCTGATCTCCGGCGGTTACGATGGAGTGCTGCTCTGGCACGACGTGGAAACCGGCCGCTGCCGGCGGCGCGTCGAGGCCCATAAGTTTTGGAACTGGCAACTCGCCTTGTCACCGGATGGACGGCGACTGGCAACAACTACCGGCCAATATGTTCCGGGTGGCTGGAAATATGAGCCGGCAGCGGAAACTGAGCCGTCGGTCAAGGTCTTCGATACCGCCACCGGCGGTCTGGTCACCACCTTTGCTCATACGCCGCCGGTTATGAGCTGCGCATTCAACCCGGACGGGCGGTATCTCGCCGCGGGCAATATAATGGGCGAAGTTCGCGTGTGGGATTTGCAATCCAAGTTTGGCAGCCCGCCGGTGGCCCAATGGATCTCGCCGGACTTTACGTCCTGGGGCACGATCAAATCGCATCATTATTCCGGCGGTATCTACGGCCTCGCCTTTGCGCCTGACGGAAAATCGCTTTTGGGTTGCGGGATGGGTCCCATGACCGATCCCATGGCCGGAAACGGAAAGATGACGTGGCAGCGTTGGGATTGGAGGAGAGGCGCGAAACTCGACCAGATCAAAGACGGCCAGCACGGCGCCGGCCTCATGGAAACTGTGGCTTGGCTCCCGGACGGCGCCCACTTCATCATGGCGGGGCGGCAGGCTCAAGGCACGTGGAACGCAGCCGTCTTTGATGCCTCGGACGGCAACCTGGTGCAATCCTTGGACACCAAGAAGCGCATTACACACGCAATCTTCACCACCGATGGCAGGTGGCTGGTTCTTTCCGGCGCCATCGGCCAGCCGCAGCGAGAGGATGGCAAATGGCCATCTTGGGGCCGCTTGCAGGTGTATCGCGTGGAGGGTTGACTTGATGGCGCTGATGGATTTCGATCCATGGACTCAAGAGAAACTCGATTACAATATGTCTCGCATACTCCCAGAAGGTTGGTTCTTCGCGGTAGAAGCCAAAACGAGCGGTGTGGTCGGGACGGCGATGTGCCTTCACAACTATGGCGGACATTCTCCATTCACAGGCGACCTTGGCTGGTTGGCCTGTCATTCAGACTTTCTGGGCAACGGGCTAGGTCGTGGTGACCTTCGCATGCATGACATCAGTTTTGAAGCTGCTTGTCCGCTGTGTCCATTTTCCAGGTTCGGTATATATTGAATGCCTATGAGCAAGGCATTTACTCGTGAGTCTGACGATTTGCCGGAACGTTCGGCGTTGAAACGACCAGTGTCTTCCCTTCCGCTCGGTGCGAAGAATTATTTCACGTCTGAAGGTCTAAATAATCTTCTCCGCGAATTGGAAGAACTCAAATCCGGACCCGATACACCCTCAATTCGCCAGCGCATCTTTCAAATTCAGCAAAGCCTCGAGTCTGCCGTTGCTGCTCCAACACCGCCGCCATCGCTTTGGGACCAGGTCCTTTTTGGTGCGAGCGTCACCATCCGTGATCAACGCGGCGAGGAGATCACCTACCGGATTGTCGGTGTAGATGAAGCTGATACCGATCGTGATTGGATCAGTTGGCTCTCACCCCTTGCTAAAGCACTGCTGAAAGCGCGAGTCGGCGACCGAGTCCGTTTCAACGCTCCTGGCGGTGAACAAAACTTAGAAATCACCGCCGTTCGCTTTTGAATGAACCATCCTTAAAAAGTGGGTTGGTTTCAAATACAATCTGCGATTGACCCAGACCAAAGAGCAGAAGGCCAGAGCCCCCAACGTAAAAAGACTTTTCTCAGCCTGTTTCAACTGGTTGTCAAATCCGTCTCGCGGGTATAACCTGAGCGCGCATTAAATCCTCATGAAAACAGAAAAACAGGCCACCATCGAATGTCAGATCGGCCGGAAAATCCGCGCCTTGAGGGCGGAACGCAACGTGACCCTGGATCAACTGGCGAACGAAGTGAAATTGACCAAAGGACAGGTTTCCAAAATCGAGAACGGAAAAGTTTCGTCGCCGGTTTCCACTTTGACTCGTATTGCCGTGGCGCTGGCCGTCGAGCCGGCCTATTTTTTCCAGAACAGCCTCGGCCTTCCGCCACGCGCGGTCATGGTCCGCGAAGCCGAGAGGAAAGTGATCGTGGGACGCGGCTCAAAAATCGGCCACAGTTACGAATCTCTCGCTTACGGATTGCCTTTTAAAAAGGATTTTGAACCGTACTTGATGCGCATCGAGGAACGAAATATCAATCCAGACAAAAATGTTTTTCGACATCCCGGGCATGAATTGCTGTTCATGCTCAAAGGTAAAATGGATTATCGTCACGCCGCACAGGTCTATCATTTGGAACCTGGCGACAGTTTGTTCTTTGACGGAGCCATTGAGCACGGGCCGATACGCGTGTATCAGCCACCCGTGGAGTTTTTGAGTGTCATCAGCAACGTCAAGGATTGAAAGAATTACAAGCCGCTGCCCACGCCAGGAATCCAGTTCGTGCCAGCCAGTGGAATTTTAGCCATGGCCGCAGCTTCCATGGTCAGCGCGACCAGGTCTTCCGGTTCGAGATTCAAGACGTGTGATTTGCCGCAGGCGCGGGCGATGGTTTGCGCTTCCATCGTCAAGACCCGAAGATAATTGGCCAGTTTCCGTCCGCCTTCAATCGGGTCAAGTCGTTTGGCCAGTTCTTCGTCCTGGGTGGTGATTCCCGCCGGGTCTTTTCCATCCTGGTAATCGTCGTAAAAGCCGGCCGCGGCGCCGAGCTTTTCATATTCCTCCTGCCATTTCGGCGCATTGCAACCCAGGGCGATCAAGGCGGCCGTTCCTATTGAAACCGCATCCGCGCCCATGGCCAGCGCCTTGGCCACATCCGCGCCGGAACGGATACCGCCGGAAATGATGAGCTGCACTTTTCGGTGCATGCCCAATTCCTGCAAGGCTTCGACGGCCTGCCGGAGCGCCGGCAGAGTCGGGATTCCAACGTGCTCGATAAAAACGTCCTGGGTCGCACCGGTGCCGCCTTGCATTCCATCCACCACAATCAAGTCCGCGCCCGCTTTGACCGCGAGCGCGGTGTCGTAATAAACCCGCGACGCGCCGACCTTGATGTAAATCGGTTTTTGCCAGTCCGTGATTTCGCGCAGTTCCTCAATTTTGATCGTGAGATCGTCCGGCCCGGTCCAGTCGGGATGCCGGCAAGCGCTGCGCTGATCAATTCCCTTGGGCAACGTGCGCATGGAGGCGATGCGGTCGCTGATTTTTCGCCCGAGCAACATGCCGCCGCCGCCGGGTTTGGCCCCCTGGCCCAGAACAACTTCAATCGCATCCGCCTGGCGCAAATCATCCGGGTTCATGCCGTAGCGCGAAGGCAGGTATTGATAGACCAGCGTTTTGGAATGGCCTCTTTCCTCCGGCGTCATCCCCCCGTCGCCGGTCGTGGTGGAGGTGCCCAAGGCCGAAGCGCCGCGCCCCAATGCTTCTTTGGCCTGGGCTGACAAGGCGCCGAAGCTCATGCCCGCGATCGTAATGGGAATTTTCAGGTGAATGGGCTTTTTTGCAAAACGCGTGCCCAAACGCACATCGGTCGCGCACCGCTCACGATACCCTTCCAGTGGATACCGCGACATGCCTGCTCCCAGAAAAACAAGATCGTCAAAATGGGGAAGAGGACGTTTGGCGCCCCAGCCGCGAATGTGGTATATGCCTGTTTCGGCGGCGCGCTGGATTTCATGGATGACGTTTCGATTAAAGGTGGCCGACTCGCGCAGGCCGGGTTTCATTTCAATGCTCATGCTCAAAATCAATACTTGCCGGCGTGATCGAGATGAAAATTGTAAAGCTGTCGCGCGGAACCGTACCGGCGAAATTCGTCCGGTTTGAGTTTCAGGCCGGCGACTTCCAGCAGTTTGGTCAAAAACATCCGATGCTCGTCGCGCATTTCCTTCTCCACGCAGTCGGATCCCAAATCCTTCACTTTTCCACGGACAAAAATGCGCGCTTCATAAATCGAATCGCCCAGCGCTTCGCCGGCCTCGCCGCACACGACGAGATTGCCCGTCTGCGCCATGAAGGCGCTCATGTGGCCCACGGAACCTTTAACGACAATATCAATGCCCTTCATCGAGATGCCGCAGCGCGCGGAAGCGTCGCCGTCAATGACGAGCAGGCCGCCGTGGCCAGTGGCGCCGGCGGATTGACTGGCATTGCCTTTGACGTGGACCCGGCCGGACATCATATTTTCGGCCACGCCCACGCCGGTGTTGCCGTGGATGATCACCGTGGCCAGTTGATTCATGCCTGCGCAATAATAGCCGGCGTGGCCCGCAATCTCGACCAGGACTGGCACGTTCAATCCGCACGCGATGGCGTGTCTGCCGCGAGGTTCGAGGATTTGCCAGTGCTTCTGTTTCGTGCGCGCCGAAAGATGGTGCAGGGCCTGGTTTAGCTCCCGGACGCTGGTTCTGGCCAAATCAACTGTGGTCAATTTTTTACTCACTCAGTCTGGACGCTCCAACTGTAAACGGCCGCGGGTTCAGGCTCCCATAATTTTGCCTTTGCAATTCCAGGCAACGAGCTGAGAGAACGAAATTCCGAAGCCATCGCCACGTAATCGCGGGTTTCCGCCATCACCGCCGGTTTGCAGGCCACGCGATCGCGCAAAACAGCGAATCCATCGCGGGTGCCGATGGCGAAAGTGTAGAAGCCATCGAGGTCTTTGAGCGCGTGCTCGAGGGCCTGCGAAAGGGAGTGGCCCTTTTTCATACGCCAGGCCAAATACCCGGCGGCCACCTCGGAATCGTTGTCCGTTTGAAATTCCATCCCTTCGCGTTTGAGATTTTCCCGCAGCCGGTTGTGATTGCTCAGGGACCCATTATGCGCCAGACACAAATCCTGGCCGGTGGAAAAAGGATGCGATCCGGCCGTGGTCACGGCGCTTTCCGTGGCCATGCGCGTGTGGCCGATGGCATGGCTGCCGCCCATCTGGCGGACCTTGAATCGGTCGAGAACGGACGCGGGGCTGCCGACCTCCTTCATGATTTCCATGCTGCGGCCGACGCTCATGATTCGCACTACGGGATGTTCCTGGCGCAGAAAATGCCGTAGGGCCTCCTCTTTGGCGGAAAGAACAAAAACAGCGTGCGTGGAGTTGACGGTGAACGGGGGTTTGGCTTTGAATTGGCGTTCAAAAGTTTTCGCAAGTTCCCCCCACGAATAGTTCTCGTCCGGGTGCTGCAGGGTCAGCTTGAGTTGCCCCGGGGGGACGGTCGCTCCGTAAATGGCGAAGCCCGCGCTGTCCGGGCCGCGGCTGGCCATGCAATCGAGCATCGCGGCAAAGAGTTCGCCCAGGCGCGGCTCCAGTGATTTTCTCTTGATAAACAGTCCGACGATCCCACACATAAATTTATTTCCGGCAAAGTCCAACTTTCAGTTTCCTGCAAATTCAGTTGCGCTAGAATTCCGTTGCGCTAAAGTCTAACGTGTGTTGCTTATAATGCAACATAATTTGCATTTAATAACTTATCCTATATAAGGAATTCATGCCCAGCCGCCAACAGCTTCGGCAGCAGTTTGAACAGGATCGGGTTTGTTTCATTCTGACGCAATTCGTGGACATCCACGGTTCCGCGAAGGTGAAAATGTCGCCGGTGGAGGCGCTCGACGTGCTGATGGATGAAGGCGCGGGTTTCGCCGGCGCCGCCGTTTGGGGCCTGGGGCAAGGCCCGGAGGCGCATGATATGATGGGGCGCATTGACCTTGATACCTACACGCCGCTGCCGTGGCAGGCCGGCGTCGCGCGGTTTGCCAGCGATCTTTATGTGGACGGCCAACCGCATCCGTTTTGTCCGCGAGTGAACCTCAAGCGTGTGCTCAAATCGCCTCGCGATAAAGGATTTGTCTTCAACCTTGGCATCGAGCCGGAACATTTTCTGGTCGTCAAGAACCCCGACGGAACGATTTCTCCCTGGGACCCCGGCCAGGTGGACAATCTGGCCAAGCCCTGCTACGACTACAAAGGAATTGGCCCGGCCATGGGTTACCTTCAGGATATCATCAAGTTTTGCAATCAACTGGGCTGGGGCGTTTACCAGGCTGATCACGAGGACGGCAACGGCCAATACGAGGTGAATTTTAAATACAGCGACGCGTTGACTACGGCCGACCACTTCACGTTTTTTAAAATGATGACGAGCCAGGTGGCGGCCAAATATGGCGCGATTGCCACGCACATGCCCAAACCTTTCAGCCACCGCGTCGGCAGTGGCGCGCACATCCATTATCATCTGGCGGACGCGGAGACGGGTGAAAATAAATTTGTGGATGCCCAGGACAAACGCGGATTCGGGCTTTCCAAAATGGCGTATCATTTCATCGGCGGCGTTCTTAAGCACGCCCCGGCGTTGTGCGCCATCAATTCACCGACGGTCAATTGCTACAAACGCCTGCTCGTTGGTCCCGGCCTGCAAAGTTCCCGTTCCGGCTTCACCTGGACTCCGGCGTTCATCAGTTACGGCGATAACAACCGCACCCAAATGTTGCGCATATGCGGCCCCGGCCACATTGAAGACCGTTCGGTTTCTTCCGGCTGCAACCCTTATCTCGTTTTCGCCGCTTACATGGCCGCCGGCCTTGATGGAATCGAAAATGAGATCGAACCCGGCGAGCCAAATCCAGGAAATCTTTATAACCTAAGCCCCGATGAAGTTTGCCAACGCGGCCTGGCCACGTTGCCGCAATCGCTGAGGGAAGCGCTCGGCGAGTTGGAAGCCGACCCGCTGGTTATGAACGCGCTGGGCCCGATTCAAACGGAATTCCTCAAACTCAAGTGGCAGGAGTGGAACGAATACCATCGCCAAGTCTCCCAGTGGGAAACCGAGCATTACCTCACACTTTTTTAGAGCGGCCTTCCCAAAATGGACATCTTTGATCTTGCAGTCATTGGCGTTGGAGGGATGGGCAGCGCCATTGTGCGGCACGCCGCCACCCGAAAACTCAAGGTGCTCGGCCTCGAACAGTTCTCAATTCCGAATATGCGCGGCAGTTCCCACGGCGCCACGCGCATCCTGCGGCTCGGCCTGAACGAAGGGCCGACTTATGTGCCGCTGGTGCTCCGCGCGGTGGAACTCTGGCGCGAACTGCAAGCCAAAATCGGCTGGCCCATTTTTCATAACTGCGGGTCATTGGATGTCGCGCGGCCGGATTCGCGCGTTTTCCAAGGCTCGAAAGCCGCCTGCGAAAAATTCGGCATCGCCCACGAAATTCTTGAGGCGGACGAAACGAACCGTCGTTTTCCGGGGATCAAGCCTGCTCCGGAAATGCGGGCCGTGTTTCAGCCTGGCTCGGGTTTTGTGCTGCCCGAACTCGCCATTATGGCGCACGTCAATCTCGCGCTGGACGCGGGAGCGGAAATTCACGGACACGAAGGCGTGCTGGGCTGGGAATCGCGCCGCGATTCTTATCTCATTCGCACGGATCGCGCGAGTTACGAAGCACGGCAGATTATTTTTTCCGCCGGCGCATGGATGGGCCGATTGCTGGCGGAACAGCGCGTGCCAGTCGTGCCGGAACGCGCCGTGCTCGGCTGGTTTTCGCCAAAAGCAAATCTCCAGAATTTCAAACCGGACCGATTGCCGGTCTGGATTATGGATTGGCCGGAAGCAGGACATTTTTACGGCTTGCCTATTTACGGAGTGCCAGGCTTCAAACTGGGGCGCCTGCGCGAGATTCCTTCGCCCGCCGTGGATCCCGTTCAGCCGCGGCGCGAGCCGGATCGGGAAGATGAGGCCGACATGCGCAGTTTCCTTAAAAAAGCTTTTCCCGACGCCGACGGTCCCATTCTGTCCATGGCCGCCTGCTTTTTTGAAAATTCGCCCGATCGCGCGCCGATTATCGACAGACTGCCGGGCGAACAAGGCGCGTGGATCGTGGGCGGATTCAGCGGGCACGGCTTCAAGTATTGCAGTGTGGTCGGCGAACTGATGGCCGACCTGGTCACGACCGGCTCCTCGCGATTTGATTTGACTCCGTTTGGACTCTCACGATTTACGGCCGCCTGATTTTTTAATTTTTGCACCTAAAAAAGTGTCAACACCACCCCCTAAGACAGAAATGAAACGCGCCCTTGGGTTGACGGGCTTGACCGTGAACGCGATGGCGATGATCGCCCCTGGGGCCTGTTTGTGGTTTACGTACGCGCAACAATGCCTCTATGGCGCGCCGATGGCCGGGTCTGCCATGTGGTTCGGCATTGTCATGGCCCTGGCGCTTTGCTTTGCCACAGCCATTTCTTATGCGGAGTTGTCCAAACTCTATCCTGGGGCGGGATCCTCTTACGTCTTTGCGGAACAGGCCTTTCTGGCCAAAACAGAGAAGCGGAAGTTCGCGCGCCTAGCCAAGTTTATCATCGGTTGGGCGAGCCACCTCTATTATTGGATTCTTCCCGGAGTGCTGGTGGGTACGACGGCGCTGCTGGCAGGATATTTGGTCGGGCAATTTTGGCCGGCTGTCTTCGTGTCGGCCACGCCCAGCCCGTTGTTCATGGTTTTGTTCTGCGTCCTCTTTGCCTACGGAGTGGGATATATCGCGTTTCGAGGGATCAACAGCTCAACCGCCGTCAATCTCGCCATCAACGTCATCCAGATTGCGGCCCTGACTGTCTTCGCCGTGATGGCCATTGCCTACCGGTCCCACCATCCGCAAGGCTCGACCGGCTATACCCTTGATCCGGATGGCAATCCTATTGACAAGGTCATCGCCAATGACAAGGACGGCCACCCGATTAAAGATAAAGCCGGACATTACACGTTTGAAATGAGTGCCGATGGCAAAACGCCCAAGCCATTGATCCTGGATTACAGCCCCGCCGCCGCCGTTGATAAAGGTTCGGACCCGAAAAATCCAGCGGACACGCGGGAGTTTTTCCCAGATGCGGGGTCGGTCGTGACGCCACACCGGTTGAGCTTCGCACTGGTTCAGGCCTGCGTCGCCATTCTCATTCTGGTCGGCTTTGAATCAGTCACCTCGATGGGCGAGGAAGCCAAAAACGCCAGGCGCGATATTTCCCGCGCCGTGCTGCTCTCTCTCTTGATGCAAGGTTTGGTTTGTTATTTGTTTGAATATTTTGCGGCCAATTACTTCTTGAACAGCGGTTACACCATGACGACCGCCGCGGGTTCGCCGGCGCCGCTGGGGGATATAATGACCATCCTCGGCGCCTGGATGTTCGGCAGCCCGGCTGCGGGGAAAACCTTCATGTTGATCGAGGCGGCCACTGTATTCCTTGCCTTGCTTGGATGCACACTGTCGTGCATAAATACGGGGGCCCGGGTGACCTATGCGATGGGACGTGATGAAGAAATTCCCTCGCACTTCGGCCTTCTGCATGGCCGGACATTGTCTCCCCATCGTGCCATTTTGGCGTTGAGCACGATTTCGGCGATGGTTGGGAGCTTCGCCGTGCTGGGTTATTTCTGCAACGGCGCGGCTCTAACGGATGATGCGATCAAAGGCCTGCCTCACAACGCATGGTACAGCTTCGGCATAATTCGTCACGATTTGGCGGCCAAAATTCCGCAAACGATGCTCATGGTCACCCTGACCAGCAACTTCGGCACATTTCTGCTGTATATGTTGACCAACTACGTAGCCATGGTCGCCTTCAAGGAGCATCATACTTTTAACGGATTCAAACACTTCTTTATTCCGCTGTTCGGATTGCTGGCTAATCTGCTTTGCATGTTGTTCTACGTTATCGGTCCTTATTATGTGGGTGGCATGAGCAAAATGGAGCCTTGGTACGCGCTGGCGGTCGCCGGTATCTGGGGCGTTTACGGTGGCATCTATTTTGTTTATTCCAGCAAGAAAAAGGGCAAACAGATTCTCCTGAACCCCAATTCCGCCATAACGGGATAGACTCGTAAGACTATCAATGGAAGGGTATTTCACGAGTTCCTTTTCCATCGCAGTGCGCTCGTCTGAAGCGGGGTGCGGTGGCACTTCGAATACATCATAGGGCCGCCCACGTTGGACGGCCCAAATTTCGAGCCACAGAAGCGTAACTGGCCCGGCGACAATATTTCGCTTGAAGAATTCCGCAGGATTGAGGATCATGAGCGCTCTGCTGTCATGGCGCCAAAGATTGAAAGATTCAGCGCGTGAACGTGGACAAGAAGAGACCCGTCAAATGAAAGTCGGAATATACAGCATCACGTATAGGGGCGTTTGGTACAAGGGCGAGGCGCTTGATGTTTTCCAACTGGCGCGGCTGGCCAAGAGCCAGGGCTGGGAAGGGCTGGAGTTGGACACGGAACGGCCGCACGCCGCGCCGATGGATTTGTGCTTGGACGATCGCAGAAGGCTGCGCGACCTGGCCGGGGAATTGGATCTTCCTCTCGTTGCGGTGTCGCCTAATTGTGACTTGTCGAGCCCGGTGGGGTCCCGCCAGGAGGCGATGCTCTGTTACGTGCGCGAGTGCCTCAAGTTGGCGCACGACCTTGGGGCGCCGATCTGCAAGATATTCGCGGCTTGGCGTGGCATCACGCTGCACGACGGCCTCGGGTCGTATGATCTGACCTACGCCCATGATCCCTATCCGTTCTGGAAAGAAGACCGCCGGCGATTCGTGGTGCCGGCCATTCGGGAGTTGGCGAAAGTCGCCGGAGACTATGGAATTACACTGGCGGTTCAGAATCATGGCCCGGATATCGTCAACAATTACCGGGACGCGCTGGCGCTGATCGAAGACGTCGGTTCCGAACATTTCAAGGCCTGCATGGACATCGGCATCGAAGATGAACCGGAATCGGAGGCGCGTGCGTGGGACATGGTCAAGGCTTCGGGCAAACTTCTGGTCCATTCGCACGTGAACGGTGAATTTGTCCGAGATCCGGAGGGGCGCGTTGTGCTTGCTGGCGCGGGCTATGCTGATCGGCAGTTCTGGGGACGCAAGGTGGTGTATCCGGCCTATTTCGAGGCCTTGGCGGCGTCCGGTTACGGGGGCTTCGTTAACTGGGAATTCTGCCATCCGGCTCTCGAAAACGGCAAACCCGCTGGAATCGAGTACGTTCACAACCAAACCCGGATGGCGTTGGAATACATGAATCAACTCCGCGCCGATGCGGAGGCGAAGGTGACCCAGCACGAAGCGGCAAAATGCTGACCAAACAAAAAGAGGATTGCATGCGTAAACCAACCTTCATAAGTAGGTTTCTGTCAGGTGTCGCCTGTACTTTTACTGTTGTCCGCGGTGCTTAAGCGGGGACGAGATAACACCCATTTATACAGGGGATCCCATCAGAATGCCGAAGACATTCGGCTGCACCAGCTTCTCATGCACGGCAGGGAAGTCATCCGGCCGGTCGGAACTCTTCAAGCCGATGGCGATGTACGGGTCCAGATTGAGCCCGGAAAGTTCGATAATTTCCGTCGCGATGGCAGGGCTAACTGTCTTGGCAGACTCTAGCGCTAGTTCCACGGCCTTGTATGTGGTTTTGCCCTTCCGCATGCTGCCGGCAATGCCGATGATCTTGACCGATCCTGCGGCGGGCTCGACGGCATTTCCAATGCTGACGGAGGCGGCCGCTGCCGCAGCAGCACCAAGGAACAAACGACGGTTCATGTCACTCATAATAGTTTGCTGGTTCGTATGCTGGTAGTGTGTCCGAAGGATGAGAGCGGGGCAAGGCAAAACGTGTCCATCGACAGCTTGACCCGGATTGGCTACTTTGCGTGCTCTTGCTTGGCTCCAACGCGCCGGCGCAGCATCTATGGTGGGATTTGGCCGGCCAGGAAGAAGGTACTTGTCTTTACGGCGAAATCACGGTGCTGGCGACGCAACCAACGACTTATGATTGCGGAGCCAACTGGCATCCAGGCGAGCCGGCGGGCGGTTACTGAATCGCTCATTCCAAGCGCCCGCGCTTCTTGCCTCAACGTGGAGCCTTCTGCAACCACGGCCAGCAACTTTCGACCCCGATGCGTTTGTTTCCTGGTAAACGATTCCCAATCCAAGTTGCTGGCGGTCGAGTCTTTGATCGCTCCCGCACCAGCCACGGTATTTGCCAAGCGGGCGAAACGCAGTGCCACTTGAAAAATGAGCGATAGTGATGCTGTATGATCGATGGTGAAAACTCAATCCATTTACATATTTTTTACATATAGTTTGACCCGTTTTCCAAAATTGAAACCGCCTAAAACTCTTGATTTTATTGGGTATTTTCGCAAAATGGCGGAGAGGGGGGGATTCGAACCCCCGGTACGGTTTAACCCGTACAACGGTTTAGCAAACCGCCGCTTTCGGCCACTCAGCCACCTCTCCGTGATTGATTATCAATACTTTACGCAAGCACCTACAGATTCCGTTGAACTACATGTTGACTACTCTTGGGCGTCTCGTTTTGAACCATGCCCCTCAGGAACGAGTCAAAACGAACGCAGACCTGGAAGCCAACCAAGATCCCCAAATCTGGTTCTGCTGCTTGAATTTGGCATCTATTTCGGCAGGGTCAAGCCCAAAGGCGCCAAGTTTGCCGCTTCCGCCTCCCCTGCCCTCTCTCAATCTGCGCAGGCGCGATTTCAGATTTTACGAAGGCGGGAAGATAAAGCGGCCTTTACCGAAAAGCGAATTTTGTCGGGAAAAGCTCGTGGTAGTTGCTTCTCGATGGACCTCATCGCACCGTCGGCAGCCTCGGCAACTTCTGCCAACGCTTCGCTTGCCAGCACCCCAGGCAACCCGGCGCGTTCGGCGGTCTGCATAAAATGTCGGCCGCTGATATCCTCGAATCGTACAATTTGTCATCCTCAATACTTCGTGTCCTTCGTGCTCTTCGTGGTGAAAAAGTTTTGTCGGAAATGAGTGAATTCGGGATATTGCACTGCAAGGCCGCACTCAAGTGTTGCCTCATGGCCCCGGTTTGGTTACATTGGTGTTGCGAATGGATTTTAAGCGGCTTGGTGGCCTTGAAGTTCATGGCGTTCCTGCGATGGTCGGGTTATACCCCATTTCGGACGCGCCATGGCCCGGCTATTCTGGCCTTGATTAAACTAGAAGATTCTTCCAAATGGTTTACTTGAATGAAACCGACTTGAATGCCAGTGCGGCACGGCAGACGGACTTGCACGAATCTGCCGCCGAGGCGACGCGCGCCGCGTTTGGCCGCAACGTTTTCGTCCGCGCCGTCGTCGAGGTCTCCAATTTCTGCCGCGAGAACTGCGCCTATTGCGGGATGCGCCGGGACAATCGCGCCTTGCATCGTTACCGCGCCCGCCATGAACAAATCGCCGAACTTCTCCTGAACCACCTTCCGGCCACGGTCACAGACATCAATATCCAGAGCGGCGAAGACCCGGTGGTGGTGCGCGAAGTGGTGCTGCCGCTGCTGCAAACGCTTCAGCGCGAGACTTCCCTCGGCGTCAGCCTTTGCCTGGGCACGTTGGCGCCCAACATTTACGACGAATTGCAGGCGGCCGGCGCGGCCATCTACATCATGAAGTTTGAGGTGAGCGATGCGGCCCGCTACAAGGCGATTCAAGCCCCCGGCTCATTGGCCGAGCGCCTGCGCCATATCCGCCTGCTGGCGGAGCGCGGATGGTTCGTCAGTTCCGGTTTCATCGCCGGTTTGCCGGGGCAATCCCTGGACGATCTCGCGGCGAATTTGGAATTGGCCAGCTCGCTTCCGCTCTCCGGTTGCAGCGTCAGCCCCTTCATCCCTGGCGATGACACGCCTTTGGCCCATGCGCCCGCCGCCAACGCGGATTGGGCTTTCAACGCCATCGCCGCTCTCCGGCTGATGCGGCCCGACTGGGTCATTCCCGCCGTGAGCGCGCTCAATCTCGTGGATGGCGACGGCTACCGGCGCGGCTTGCGGGCCGGGGCCAACCTGGTCACCATCAACATGACACCGGACAGGCTGCGCGAGGACTATATTATTTACAAACGCGAGCGTTTCATCATGACGGAAGAACGCGTGCTGGCGGCGCTTGAAGCGGAAGGCTTGACCCCGTGCCGGCAGGGATTGGCGGACTATTACAGGGAGCAGTCAGCCCGCGCCGCGGTTGCGCCGGACCTCACCGCAACGGCCCTTCGTGTGTGAGGATCGCGTGCTGTTTCCCGCGCCAAAATGTTCCCGCGCAGAAAAGGCCCGGCGTGTTGTCGTCACCGGCGCAGGGATCATCACCGCTTTGGGCGCGGGTTGGAAAACAAACGCGGAGGGATTTCGCTCGGGGCGCGCGGCCTTTCGCCCGGTTACTCTTTTCGACGTCTCTCGTCAGCGATGCAAAATTGCCGCCGAAATTGAGCTGCCGGAAAACCTGCCGCCCCACCGATTGTCCCGCGGCGATGTGCGGCGGCTCCAGCGCGCCTCCCGCCTGCTCCTTCTGGCCGGGCACGAAGCCTGGTCGCAATGCGGCTGGACTGCGGAAGACCCCCTGCCGCTGATCCTGGGCACGACCAGCGGGGAGATGTGTCTCGGTCAAGACTATCTTCGCCAGGCCCTGCACACGCCGCGTTGTTCTGCGCATCAAATCGGGCGCGTCGTCCATTATCTCGTGCAGCAGCAAGGCATCAATCTGGCCAATGCCCTCGGCCTTCACGGCGAGGTCGTCAGCATTTCCAACGCTTGCGCCTCGGGGGCCAACGCCATCGGGCACGCCTGGGAATTGGTGCGCGAAGGCCGGGCCCAAAAGGTTCTCACGGGAGGTTACGACGCTCTCTGCCATTTGACTTTCGCCGGTTTTGACACTCTGCAAGTGCTTTCGCCGACGCCGTGCCGTCCCTTTGACGCCGCGCGCGAAGGCTTGACGCTCGGCGAAGGCGCGGCGGTGCTCGCTCTCGAAAATTTCGATTCCGCCCAACGGCGCGGCGCGGAAATCCTGGGCGAAATCATCGGTTACGGAGCAACCACCGACACGCACCATCTCACCCAGCCGCAGCCGGAAGGAAACGCGGCCCTGGCCGCGATGAAGACGGCCTGTGCCAGCGCGGGCGTCACGCCGGAACAAGTGGACTATGTGAACGCCCACGGCACCGCCACGCCGCAAAACGACGCTTCCGAAGCCGCCGCCATCCAATCCTGGGCCGGCGCGCGCGCCGCCACGCTGCCGGTCAGCTCCACCAAGGCGTGCGTCGGTCATTTGCTGGGCGCGGCCGGAGCAGTCGAAGCGGTGGCTTCGCTCATGGCCCTGCGCGAACAGTGGCTTCCGCCGGAAACTTCGCTTGACACGCCCGATCCCGTCTGCCGTTTTCCCGTCGTGCGCCGGCCGGTGGACGCGAAAATAAATACCGTTCTGTCGAATTCCTTCGGATTCGGCGGCGCCAATGCCGCCCTCATTTTTCGGAGGTGGTCGTGAGCCGGGTTTTCGTCCACGGGCAAGGCGCGGTTTCCCCGGCGGGCTGGGGAGTGCCGGCCTTGCGGGCCAGTCTGGAGAACGGGCGGCCTTTGCCGGTGCAAAAGCTGGCGCGGCCCGGCTGGGACAAACCGCTGCCCGTGCGCGTCGTTCCGCCGCCGCCGGTCCGGCCCGCTTTCCTGGCGCATCCGCGCTTGCGGCGGGCCAGCCCGATGACTCATTACGCCGTCGGCGCCGCGCTGGAGGCCCTCGGTCCCGACGCCGACCTCATCCGTTCCGGCGGTTTGCGGTTGGGCATCGTGACCTGCACTTTGACGGGCGGCATTTCCTATTCGCGCCGGTTTTATGAGGAGGTTCTGCAAAGTCCGGCCACCGCCAGCCCGATGATTTTCCCCGAAACGGTTTTTAACTCCTCCGCCAGCCACCTGGGGGCGTTCCTGGGTTCTTCCGAGATCAGCTACACGCTGGTCGGCGACGCGGGGATTTTTTTGCAGGGCCTGGCCGTGGCCGCGGGATGGCTGGCCAACGGTCTGGCGGAAGCCTGCGTCGTCATCGGCGCGGAGGAACCGGATTGGACCGCGGCGGACGCGCTGCGTTTGTTTGACAGGCGCGCGGTCCACGCCAGCGGAGCGGGCGCGCTCTATTTGAAAAGCCTTCCGCACACGACCGCGCCCGTTGAATTGGCCGCGGTGACCGATTCCTTCGCCCCCACGCGTTCTCCGGGCCGCTCCGAGGCGGCGCGGAACATGCGCGCCCAACTGCCCCGCGAAGGGCCGGAAGAATTGCTGTGCGCCAGCGAACGCGGCAACCCTGCGTGGAACGATTGGAAAGGCCAAATGTGGACACCCGTGGAAATTCTAGGCGAAGCCTTCGCCGCCGCCGCCGCCTGGCAATGCGTCGCCGCCTGCCACGCCATTGGACACTCCGGCTGCGCGGCCGCCAATGTGAGCATCACCGGGGCAAGTTTGCAGGCCATTGCGGCGCGGTTCGTCAAACCTAATTTTCCGAAAACACAAAACGTCACATCGTCATGAACACATCACCCGGCCTCAAAGCCCAGATCAAATCCTTCCTGGTCGAAGACCTCATGCTGCAAATCACCCCGCAGGAAATCGGCGACGACCAGCCGCTCTTCGGGCCGGGCAGCCTCGGATTGGATTCCGTGGACGCCCTGCAACTGGTCGTCGCGCTGGACAAACGCTACGGCATTAAAATCGCCGACGCCGCCGTCGCGCGCAAAACGATGCACACCGTCACCAGCATCGCCGCCGCCATCGAAGCCCACCAGGCGGGCGCCAAGCCGTAACCTTGCACTCGGTGTTTAACGCAAAGACGCCAAGACGCTAAGACGCAAAGGTAGAAAGAGGAATTGGCAGAACACGAGGATTTTATCCTGTGAATCCTGTCAATCCTGTCCAAACGTCTTTTTTTTGGGTTGCGGTTGGGCGGTCTGCTTTCTTCCCGCCCAGGGACATTCCCGCGGAGCCGGCCCAGACCAACAATAAAACGCAAACATTTCGCAAATTTCGTTTGGTGACAGCGGCAGAAGTGTGTGCTATATTGCCTCAGTGCAAAGCTCGCAAACATACACGCTTAAATGCGAAGGCACGCCGCTTAAAAAGCGGTCCACTGGCCTCCCGCCCCCCAAGAAGGCGGCGGCTTCCGAGTGCTCGTTCGATGACATGTCGCAACGGGCCAACACGGAAACCACGGTCATGCGCCGCATTTTGAGCTTCCCGCTCCACGGACAGAAGCATTGAGGAGAAGTCCGAAGGAGGGGAAAAGGCGTCAAACTTTGTCCCGCGCCGCCGCCGGCAATTCCAAGCAGCCGGCCGGAGTCAGGCGCGTTAGGGAAGTTGCTGTCGTTTTTCGCGATTTCAAAACGTATCAATAACCCGCACAACGTAAGCAGCTTGCAGATTATCTCGTTCAATAAACTTCTGCTAAGGCGGCGTTAATAAATAAAGGTAGCAATTTGAAGTGGATGTGATATGATCTCTGCCAATGAGTTCCAATTCGGTGTTGGCGCGGAAGTTCAGGGCTGTATGGCCGCTGCTCGATGAGCGGACC